>Ga0209427_10003880_pt1 | contig 17440 bp, 14 predicted proteins | sample DeeMarSWOR136_30_FD_187465 | JGI IMG/M metagenome (GOLD analysis project Ga0209427, IMG submission 187465) | Marine sediment microbial communities from White Oak River estuary, North Carolina - WOR-1-36_30 (SPAdes) (version 2) | ecosystem: Environmental > Aquatic > Marine > Intertidal zone >...
CTTCTTAATGGTGGGAACGCCCTGAACCGTCCGATCGAAATCCGGCTCATCATTGGAGGCCTTGATCTTCAGCTTGATGTTTCCATCGTTGGTTACATGGGGGGTTACGGTCAATTTCAGGTTGGCCTCGATGAACTCCGTGGTGACCGTGCCCTCTTCAGTTACCTTCAGATAGGGGATCCTATCCCCGCGTTCAACGTAGGCCTCCGTGTTATCCAGGGTGGCGATCCTCGGGCTTGATATGACCTTCCCTCCGCCCGACTCCTCCAAGGCATGGAGGGTAATATCTAAATTCCTCAGTCCCGCAACATCCGATAACCACCCGAAACTGAGGGCTCCCGCGGGGCTCCCCACGGGAAGGTTGATCAGGGTATCGGTTCCGAGAAGCCCTCCGGAGATGGTGGATGTCCCCTTAGGATTAGCTCTGTTTCCGTGTACCTTTGTAGCTGTTCCCCCCCAAACCACCCCGAGTTCCCTGGTAAAATCGGCGTTGGCTTCGACGATCCTGGCCTCGATCAACACCTGAGGGGTTTTGGTATCCAGGGATGCGACCAATTCCTTCGACTCATTGATGGCGGACTGGATATCCTTGACGACCAGCACGTTGGTACGCTCGTCTACGCCGACGGTCCCCCGGTCGGTCAGTATCTCCTTGACCTGGTCTTGCAGATCCTTGGCCGTGGCGTAGTTCACGGGGATAAGTTCGGTGCTCAAATCCTCCAGTTTTTCTTTGGCCCTCCTGGCGGCTAGTACGTCTTCCTCTTCCTTCTTCAATTTGTCAATGGGGGCCACTCGGATTACGTTACCGATCCTCACCTTGCCCAAATCGTTGGAGTGTAAAATGATATCCAAAGCTTGATCCCACGGGACGTCAACGAGACGTATGGTCAGCTTGCCCTTAACATCCTCACCGGCGATGATATTGAGATCGCTCACCTCTGCGATCAATCTCAGGATATTGTTGATATCGGCGTCCTTGAAATCCAGGGATAACTTTCTCCCAGTATACTTCTTCTCGGCCATCAACACGTCCAGGATGCTTTCCTTTTCCCTCAGGAGCTCTGGAGGGGCCTCCTCTTTTTCGGCCTTTTTTTCAGCGGAAGCAGGAGCCTCTTGAGCGGCCTTTGGACCTTCCTGAGGAACCTGTTTTCTTTCGACGGCCTGAGTTTTCTCGGGGGATTCCCCCGTAGATTCGGGGGCCTCGGCCTTAGCCACTTGGGATTTCGGCTTTACCTCTTCACTTACGGTCACCTCCGTCTTCGCCACCTGGGATTCATCTGGTTCGGTTTTTTTGATGGTTTGACCGTGGCCAATGGGCTTGGCCGGCTTCTCAAAATCCAGGTAGATTCGTTTTCCCTCTTGGGTTGCCTCAAAATCAACCCCTTCCCTCAGGCGAACGATGATCCTCACATCCCTAGACGTCTCCGACTTCACATTATAGAGGTTGATATAATCAACGGCGCTGTCAAAGGCCTTGGTATCCACTGCTCTCCTCAATCTTTTTGGTACCCTCATTTTTTTCAGATCCAGGGCCACTGCCTTTTCCGATATTTTGAAGACATCGTAGGTAACCGCATCAGAGGTGGAGACGATGATCCTCGATGTGTGATCCATCTGTTTGAAATCGATTCCTGTCAACGTCCCCAATCTCTCGATCTTGGGGGGGGCCTCCTCCGCTATACCAAGGGAGACAACCAATCGGTTCTCAACCCTTTGAATCTGAAACGGTGGCATCTGGGGGCGAGCCGAATCGAAGACGAAACGAGCCTTCTTGGGGTGTTTTCCCATTCGAACCCTCTTCAGGAGAGGATGGTCGATCTGGACGAGGTTCTTCGGATATTCCTTTTCCACATTCCAGATATCGATCACGAGGCGCGGGGGATCTCCCAGCTTGAAGGAATTGTAATTCCCTATCTTTCCGTCCGCGACCAAGGTAACATGGATCACCTTCTCCCCTTTGTCCACGAGGACTTGGGTGATCTTTTCCGCCTTTGCCTTTATTTCTATGGCCCCTGGGGGGATCTTCTCCTCGGCCACCTCGACCTTCTCCCTTGCCTCCTCGGCCACTCCCACTCGTTCCACATCCACAAAGAGCTTCTTCTCCACCTTGGTGATATTATAGTTGACCGTCTGGGTTAAACCGATCTCAACCCTCCCCTTCCCCTCAAATTGGCCGATGTTGATCTGGGTCAATGTACCGTTGTTCACCTCGATGGGAACGGGGATATCCTCAAATTCACCGTTGGGAACATCGATGGCGATTCTAAGGGGGTCCGTCAGGAGCTTAAAGAAGGTATATTTGAGGGGTTCTGATCCCTCTATGATGACACGGGTGTAATTGGGTTCCTCTTGGAAACTGATATCCTTGACCCTGATGGACACTCCCTCCATTGTCTCCGGTGTCATTGGTTTTGTGGGCCCCCGAGCACAGCTACCGAGGGCATAGATGAGGAAAATGAAACCCAAAGGGCAAATCCATCGAATTGGTTTCTTAAAAAATGAATGTTTCATCTCACTCCCCCTTCCTCAGGCTTTCTCAAACGTATGGAGATCTCTTTCTCTTTGATCTGACCGAATATATCCTTATGGGTCTGTTTGATGATTACTCGATCCTTGCGGATCTCTTTAACGCGCCCGTTCTCCTGGCCAATGAGGGTTCCCTTGGTGACAATAAATCCCTTTCCGCTGGCATCTTCCACCAAGGCCCGATATCCCGCCGGTCCCTTCAAAATTCCCACCAACTTCAGCTCACTCACATCATATCGTTGAAGGGGGGTAAGGCGAGCTGTGGTGGTAGGCTTCTTGGGTCCCAGGGTGATAAAGGGTTTAAAGGGGTCTCGTTTCCCCGTGGGATTATAAGTATAGACAGGCTCCTTCTTTACCTCTGGAACCTTATCCGCCACCTTTTCCTCCTTCTTTTGGGAAGGTGGCCTAAGGCGTCGTTGCTTCTTTATGACGGTCGGTTTAGCGGGTTTCGATCCGCCTTCACAGCCCCAGATGAGGAGGAGGGAAATACCCACCACAAAGAGGGCCTTGAAGCAATACCCTCCAACCACCCTATTTCTCGCCCTTAGTTTTCGTTTTCTTTTCACTGCCCCCCTCCTCGGTCTCGAGAAAGCGAAAGGTGGTGGCCAGGCATGAGGTTTTCACCACCGTCTCGCCTCCCTCTTGCTTTACATCTCCCATGGAGAAGTTGAGGATGTTGATGATTCTGTCCAGTTTGCTGATCTTATCGAAGAATACGGCCACGTTGTGATAACTCCCCAGCATAATCAACTCCAAGGGAACCCGGGCGTAAAATTCCTGGGGTTCTTCAGGTTTTGGTTTGCCAGATTTTCCGGGTTTTTGCTTGTCTAGTGTCTCGGGTTTTGCTCCGACGCGTTCCTCGGGTTTTGGTTTGAAGAGGAGAAATTCCAGTCCCGACCCCTTCCCCAGGCTTGAGATATTCCGAAGGAGTTTTGGAATCTCCTTTTTGTTGGGAAGCTGGGCCAGGGCCAAGGTAAGCTGTCTCTGTAGGGCCTCGTCCTCTTTCTGAAATTTAGCCAGCTCTCGTTTGACGGCCTGGCTCTCCTTCAACTCCTTATTTAATTTGCCCAGCTCTTGCTTTAGGCCATCCAGCTTCTGCCGCTGGGGAAGATGGAGGAGATAGGTGTAGAGGCCTGAGATAACCACTACGAATGCGAGTAAGATAAGGATCTTCTTCGATGCGGGTAATTTGGCAATGGAATCCATGGAAACGGCCATGACATCCCCCTTCACTGTACAACGGTACTGGTAATGGTAAATTTCTTGATGTTTACTTCGGTCCCCGCTGGTTTGAAGCGTTCGGTAACGATCAATTCGACGCCACGGAAAGATTCCGAGCGCTGAAGGTTGGTCATGAAATTGGCGATCACCTCATCGGAGAGCGCCCACCCCTCCAGTTCCAATTGGCCTCCCTTTTTCTTCAGCGTCCGGAGACACATCTTATCAGGCATGTGCGTGCCCAGTTCATCCAGGATCCGGACCGGCCTCCCCTTATTCTTTTTTAATTCGTTGATGATCTCCAATTTCTTCTCAAGAAGCTTTATATTCGCCTTATACTTCCCGATCTGTTGTTTCAGAGCCCGCAGCTTCTCTAATTCCACCTTTTTGTCTTTGATCTGCCTCTCCAGTGCGTCCGTTTGGTTCCAGTATATCCATTGCAAGAGTCCGATGATGAAAAAGACCAAAAGCAGAACGAAGACGGAAATGAAAATTTCCTTGCGGAAGCCCACCTTCCTCCTTACAGCCCTCGCCACCAACAAATTAATGCGAATCATTTGTCTTCTACCCTCCTTAAGGCCAGGCCGACACTGACGGCCATAATTGGCTCCATTTCCTTGAGATAGTCAACGTCCAAATCCCTCTTGGAACAATCGATCTCCTTGAAGGGATTGGCGATCTCGACCGGGATGCCAGCCTGTTGTTCGACGACGGTTTCAATACCATTTATCTTTGCGCAGCCTCCGCTCAAAAAGAGTTTATCGACTTTTTCTTGGGCGCTCGTAGAGCGGAAGAAGTCCAACGACTTAGCAATCTCGGTAGCCAGGGAATTTAAGGCAGAATCCAGGACCTCTCGTACGACCTTTTGACTTGCTTCATCCATGCGATTGCCCAATTTCAGGGATTCGGCTTCATCGAAGTCCACATTGAGTTGCCTTTGGATCTCCTCGGTAATGGCGTTTCCACCGGTAAATATGTCTCTGGTGAAGGAAGAGACTCCTCTTTTCAAAATATTGATATTCGTTACACTCGCCCCCATATTGGCGAGGGCAATAATTTCGTCCTGGGCTACGGGGTAATTTGCCTCGAACATATTTTCGAGGGCAAAAGAATCAATATCAACAATGACGGGATTGAAGCGTGCCTCGTGGATCACGGACAGATAGTCATTGATGATGTCCTTTTTTGCCGCCACCAATATGACGTCCATCAGCTCCTCGTTTCCCTCAGTGGAACCAAGAATTTGAAAGTCGATGTTTACGTCATTGATGTCAAAGGGAATATATCGTTCCGCTTCCCATTGGATAGATTCCTCGAGTTGATCCTCCGTCATCTCAGGGATGTTGATCTTCTTGACGATTACGGAATGACCCGAAACTGAAATCACCACATCCTTGCTCTTTATCTTCAAAGCGCTGGCCAACCCTTTGATCGAATCAACTATGGTTACCGAATCCATGAGAGCTCCATCGACGATGCCCTCGGGGGGTAAAGGAGCAATTCCGAAGTTTCTCAACTGATAGCCCCCCTTCACCTCTGCCAGTTCTACCAACTTGATGGAACTGGAGCCGATATCTAAGCCGACCACGTTGCCCCTCTTCGAAAATAACATGGGTTTACTCCTTTCCCGCTTGTGCTCAATCCCCGAAGGGAGTTGTCACAGCTATTTCAGCGAGCTCAATACAAGTAAAATAGGCAACTCAATGTGCGAGTCGAAGTACTAAGCCGCAGCAATAGAATATTTCTTCAGCTTCTCCCTTAAGGTGGATCGAGAGATTCCCAGCATCCTCGCAGCCTTCGATTTATTCCCATCCATCATCATCAGGACATCCGTGATATGCTTTTTTTCCACAGTCTCCAGGGCGAGATCCTCGGAATCTGATACCCGATCTTCGAGGCCCTCCATTTGCCCCTTTCTCAACTCAATGGGCAAGTGGGCGGGTAGTATTTCCTTGCCATTGGATAAGATCATAGCCCGCTCGATAATATTCTTCAATTCCCTTACGTTTCCAGGCCACTGATAATTGAGCAAATATTCGCTTGCCGCTTCCGATATTCCCGTTACGCTCTTTCCCAATTCCTTATTATTTTCCTCGATAAATAAGTTCCCCAAAAGCAGGATGTCTTCCATTCTCTCCCTTAGGGGGGGCATTTCAATAACCATGACCTTTAGGCGGTAATACAGATCCTTTCTAAACTGTCCCCCGTTGACCAAGGATGATAAATCTTTGTTGGTGGCGGCTATAATTCGGACATCGACAACGATTTCCCTTTCCCCCCCTACCCTCATGAAGCTTTGGTTCTCCAAAATCCTTAGAAGCTTTGTTTGGAGGTAGGACTTCATCTCAGCGATTTCGTCTAGGAAGACGGTTCCCCCATTGGCCAGTTCAAAAAGGCCTTTCTTCGTTCCCTTGGCATCGGTGAAGGCCCCTTTTTCATAGCCGAAAAGTTCGGTCTCCAACAAATTTTCCGGGATTGCGCTGCAATTGATCTTCATCAGCGGTTTATTGATTCTCTTACTCCGGTAATGAATGGCATTTGCGGCCAATTCCTTTCCCGTTCCACTCTCCCCTTGAATCAAAACGGACGTCCTCGGGGTTTGGCTGATCATCTCGATCAGCTCCATCACATTCGTTATAAGAGGGCTGTTACCAAGAATTTCGATGCCCTCATGTTTCTCCTTTCTTTGTCGCCGTAACTGGCGGATTTCATTTCTTAGGTTCTGCGTCTCCAGGGCCTTTTGGATAAGGATTTTCAGCTCCTCCAGCTCAAAAGGCTTATCGATGTAATCATAAGCCCCCGACTTCATCGCCATGACTGCTGTCTGGACATCGGAATAAGCGGTCATTACGATAACCATAAGGTCGCTTTCAATTTCTTTTATGCTCTTTAGAACATCGAGTCCATCCATATCGGGGAGTCGGATATCTAACAAAATCAAGTCAAAAAAATGTTCCTTAACAGAAGATATCGTCTGTCTGCCTGTATCCGCGGTAGAGATCGTATAACCCTTCTTCTTGAGGACATCGGAGAGCGTTTGTCGCATAACCTCATCGTCATCCACGACTAATATGGCGGGTTTCATATTCTCCCCTAATCAGGCTATTTCGGCAGTGTAATAATGAAGGTTGTTCCCTTATCTACTTTACTTTCAACCCGTATGTTCCCTCCATGCTTCTTGACGATTTGATACGTGATGGAGAGCCCTAAACCGATTCCCTTTGGTCGGGTGGTGAAGAATGGGTCGAAAATCTTGTTGATACCATGGGCTGGGATTCCCTTCCCCGTGTCGGAAATCGATATTCGAACGTAATCCTTACCGGGATTAACTAATGGGGTCAACGCGATGGCCTCTGCTTTAATTTTCAACTCCCCACCATTTGGCATCGCCTGGATCGCGTTCAGGAAAAGGTTCAAAAATACTTGGTGCATCTGATTAAAGTCCACCCTGACCTTTGGTAGGTTGCGGGCGTACTCCTCCGTAAAATTGATGCCCCTATTGGCGATATTCTTAATGAGAAGTGGAATGATTTCATTCACGATGTCCCTGATATTACAGACCACCAGGCTCAATTTCTGAGGCTTGGCGAAGGAGAAGAAGGTCTTCAGCAGCTCGTTCAGCCGGTCAATTTCCTTGGTGATCCGATTGAGATATTCCCTCTTGGGATCATCTTGTCCCATCTCCTCACCCAGGGCTTGAGCCGTCGTTTTTATTCCTGCCAAGGGATTTCGGATTTCGTGGGCGATTCCCGAGGAGAGCTCACCTAAGGATACCAATCGATCCATGCGGAGAATTTCCTCCTGGAGTTTGAGGACATTGGTCATGTCCCTGAAACTGACGATCTTACCGATTCTCTCCCCGCGCGAATCCAAGTGATCAGTAATGTTAAACCCAATGGGAATCTCAACCTTGTCCTTTCTTAAAATGACGCCCTCCTTTCTGGAATCCATTTCATCGTGATTCTTTGAGGGCGTGGGCAAAGTCTGCTTCTTCTCCTTTAGGGAAAAAATCGTAAAGGGTTTTCCAACAATCTCTTCCCTTGAATACCCCAGGATTTTCTCCGCCGCCCGATTGAAATGGGTGATCTGTTCCTTCGTATTGACGAGAATGAGACCGCTGCTAATGCTTTGCATGAGGCTTTCGGTAAAAGTCCTGAGCTGTTGAACCTCTTTGTGCTGCCTCTGCACATCCCGCTCCCTGGCCTTTAATCCATCCCCCTGATTAACCTTGCCCTTCCATGATTCTGTAGATTGTCGTGTTGTCATAACTATTCAATCACTTTCCACGGACTTCACCGATTAACAATCAGGTCTAACCGCGGGCCTTTAATCGGTCAATGTTCAGGATATAAACCATTTTGCCACTTTTCAGATGCGAAATGGCCGTTATATATTTTAACCCCTTTCTCTCCTGCTCTGCGGTCTTTACGAGCAGGCTTCTATTACTCAATACCCTATCCACCAATATGGCTATTATTTGGTTCCTCTCTCCTGCCAGAACTATCCCCTGAGACCTCTTCACCCTCGCCATACCTAGGTTGAACACCCTAGATAGTTTAAGCAAGGGAATTCTTTTTCCCTTAAGCGTAATGGAATCCTGGGAGACAATGTTCTCAGCGTAGTCATCCGCAAGCGTATAGGATTTCATTACAGAGTCGCTTGGAATACCAAATATCCGATTTTGTGTCTCAACGAGCAAAACCCTCTGTACTCCGTATAACCGTTGCCCGAATATTTTTCGCTGGAACTGCTCCGAAATGTCGCCCAACCCCCCGAAGCAACTCCTCAGGGAGCCCTGAATTCTTTCCAATTCATCCGATAAGCCACCCATTCCGTCATCGAATAGGAATTCATCCTTCATATTCTTAAATTGGTGAAGAGCCCTCCCTAAACGGTTTTCCCCCTCGAATAGCCTCATCCGATCTTTTTCTAAATCCGAACAGAGCTTTTGAAATATCTCGTCTGGAGCCTCGTCCTTTCTTGCCCCCCTCTCTAATCCCAAAAGTTGAAAGTGGGAATTGATACCTTCAACCACTAGGTTCTTGAATATGAGCAGCTCCCCTTTCTCCGTGGTCAGGAACTTTATGACTTCCTTTCCATCCTGCAAGAACCTCAGGGCCTCCGGTGTAATGCTCTTTTCATCATTGAGCAGATAGAGAGAGACCTTGCCCATCATATTGATAATTTCCAAAAGGGAATCATTATCCCTGTAAGCGGCTTTCAATCCACCCAGAGCCGCAATAATTTTCTTGAGGATCTCGCTATTGAATTCCCACTCCAGAGAAAGGAGTTCTACCTCCAAAGTTTCGACACCCTTAGGCAGCTTTTCCCCTCCCAGAGGCTCTTCGACGGGTTTGGTTTTCGTCGGGATGGACGCTATCTCCTCCGCTACGGACTTTGCCTCCGGGGCTGTTATGATCTCTTCGCCTACAGGATCGGTCTCCGGGCCTGTTACGATCTCTGCGCCTACCGGCTCTGCCTCCGGAGTTGGTATGAAGTCTTCTCCCGCAGGCCCTCCCACCGGGGCTGTTACGATCTCTTCGTCCACCGGCTCGGCCTCTGGGGCGGTCTCTCGAAGCATCTCCCTGTCAAGGGGCTCCTCCATTACCTCGGGAGAAATGTCGGGAATGGGTTCTGCCTGTATGGGAATGGCCCCTTTTCCTCCTGCCGGCCCAATCCCTTCGCCAGCACCCTCTTCCACGAAGAGAGAATCCACCGCCGATTCGATCTCTTCATCCAGATCTTCTATACCGTCTTTTCCCATAAAAACCCAATTCTATCCGAAGATAATGTTCTCAGGGACCACTTAAAGTCGATCCATGGAGAGAACCTTTCGACTTACATCCTTCACAACTAATTTACTGATTTCCCTCAATGTCTCGAAAACCCCGAACCCCTTTAAAGCACTGGCTTCAATTGTCGGGACCTTAAGCATGGAATTCAAATCTTTTTCGAGGATCTCCAAGGGAAGAAGCTCGGAGTCGGTTCCGCCTAAATCCCGTTTATTATACTGCATGACCAAAGGAACTGTTCGAATGCTCAGCCTCTTCTCGGCCAAATTCTTGGCCAAGTTGATCAAGCTCTCGATATTTTTCTTTCGCTGGACCTTGAGGGAATCAGCGACGAATACTACCCCATCTACCCCCTTTAATACCAATTTTCTGGTGGCATCGTAATGAACTTGTCCCGGAACCGTATAGAGCTGTACCCTGATGTCGAAGCCCCTAATCTTGCCCAGATTGAGCGAGAGAAAGTCGAAGAAGATAGTTCGATCTCCCCCTTTCGTGTCTATGGAAACCATTTTCCCCTTGATTTTTCCAGTAGTCTTGCTGTATATGTATTGCAAGTTGGTGGTCTTACCACAAAAGCCCGCCCCATAATAGACGATCTTGCATTGAATTTCATCTTTACTGAAATTGATAAACGGCATACTAGATCACTCGGAGTTCATGTATTTGGATCTCTCGAAAATCGCGGAAAAGATCTCCAAAAGTTCGTCGGTGATTTTGTTTACCCTTAATCTCACCAATCCAAGGGATGTCTTATTATCGAAGATAGTTACCACGATGAGGTGTTCGCCCACCCCCGAAAAATAGATATTTTCCTTATTTCCCTTGTGAAAAAGGAGGTTGAACTCATCTTCACCAAGGAGCTTTGCAATTTCCGCCGTTGCCCCGAAGTTGGCTGCCGTTAGGGCCGAAAGCGCCGCAACATCCACCGTTGAGGGATTGCCACTGTGTGCGATTAGTTGCCCAGACCTATCGATCAAGAATACGCAGTGTGCTGCTGAACTCGCTACCAGCTTGTTCAGACACCCATCGATCCTGACTATATCCTTGCCGGAGAGAATAATATTCATCTTTTCTTTATAAAGTGTCTCCCGAAAATCTCGGGCATAGCTATCTCAAGGTTGAATTTTTTTATTTCTGTTCTGAAGTCGACCTTAATCTGATCCAGTTCCCCTTTCACGTGATCCAATATCTTTTTTTTCGAAAACTTATTTGAAAGGGCTTCTATCGTCAGTCCCAAACATTCCCCCAATCCCCTCGTCAAGTCACGGATAACCGTATTTCCCGTGAAGACGATTTTTCCATCTTCATACCTGAACTCTGCGGCGAAGGGATCCAAAAAAGGGTACTCATTGGACTTCTTAACCAGTATCCTTCTCAACTCGGAACTGAAGATTCCCCTCTTGATCAATCCATCCACAACCGTCTCTATACTAGAGATTGTATCTTGAAGTACCCTGAGCAAGTCTTGGAGGTTCCCCCCTTCATTGATCTCTACCATGTGATCCGAAGGTGTGGGGAAATCAGCTCGATACACATGGAAGACCACTCCGGCCCCCTGAGCCTCCTCCAAGATCCGACTGAGAAGATTCCTCCCCGAAACAAGATTTCCGTCCTTCGCGGTAAGGATCGTTTCGATGGGCTCCCCCTCTTGAAAGAAGATCACTCCACTCCCCTTGGCATTTCTTAAGGCGATTTCGATATACCCCGTATGTTTTTGCTCGCCTAGCCTATCTATTAATCGTTGCAGGCTTGTGAAATCCGTGGAAAGATCCCTATAGAGGATTTCCCTTTTCAGTGTGCTCGCCAAAACTGTGACCATTTCAGGGGAGAGTTGATAAACGCTAATCACGCCATCCTGCTCTTTTGCTTTGGATATGATATTGGTGATGGCCCTTTGGCCGACTCTCTTCCTGTCTCCAATCTGCTCGATGGCATTGATAATATCCCCCGAATCCATAAAGAGCATGGCTTCATAATCCATGAAGCCGATTTTAACATATCCACTGAAATCCTCCCCTTTCAGTGAAAGGAGCAAACCATTGAGGTTCGTATAAGAGGTGCTCAAATTCTTGTGTATTACTTCCCCTTTTGGAAAGATCATATTCCTTATCCTTTCCCCTGTGCGATACTATCCAGCGTCTTTTTCAATGAATCGAGGAAGCGGTTGAAATGAGCCTCTCTTTTCAATGCGACTCCGTAATAGTTGGACCCGTATTTGAAGATCATCTTCCCCTGCGGAACATCTCCATAGAGTATTCGGTTGAGCTTACCCATTCTAAAAAGGTTTCCTACCCTGTCACCAAATAACCCGAGGAAGGCGGCCAGGACTCCTTCCTCTTCTATCTCGGCCATGGATTCGAAGGCTTCTACCTTCCCGGTTTTGGATGCGACTATGATCCCTTCGCATTCCGGGATCTTCATGATCAACTTGCACATTCGATGGAATAGGTCCGTTTTCTCCCGTTTTTCCTTCTCCCCTCCCCCTTCTAAATGGTCAATCGCCCTGTCCACTTGGCTTGCAGGATCCTCTTTTCCCCTTGGTTTTTCCGCCTTTTCAACTTCCGAACTTACCGGCCCTCCCTCGTCTTTCCTCTTCATTCCCTCCACCAGCAAGTGTTCCCAGGTCGAGGAAATCGTCTCACGAGGTGGAACGACTCCGATATTGGATACAAATTTCCCTTCCTGCCATCCAAGGATGGTGTAAAAGGCCTTTTCACCCGCTATATCATCGCATTCGGCATGGACAACCTCCCCGTCATTAAAGTAGATCACTCCCTTATGCGTGTCTTTCGTAATGACCAGCATGGTCGTTACCCGGCCGAGACAATTCATTTGAACGATATCGGTCAATTGGAGGTCGAAGAGCTTCCCTTCGAATCCCCTCTTTTCCTTGATAAGATCCAAAATCAATTTTCTGATTTCATTGATTTCAAAAGGTTTTTCGATGTAATGGAGCGATCCCCTTTTGCTCGCCTCCTTTTGTACATCCGAAGACCCATAGGCCGTCATGATGATCACTTTCGTCTTTGGAAAATCCCTCTTAACACGAACCAACAGATCCAAACCATTGATATCCGGCATTCGAATGTCCGAAATAACCAAGTCAATGGGCATTTTACTCAGAACATCGAGGGCTTCTCTCCCGTTGTTTGCGATCTCCACTCCGTATTTATCCCTGTCCCTTGAGAGGCTTTTTGCCATACTCCACGTGAGAGTTTCCTCATCGTCCACTATGAGCACCTTCTTCAACTCCCTTGTCATTTTCTCCTTCCCATTTGCCGTCAGGCCAAACTCATTCGGAAGAGTGCTTTTTCCTCAGTCGTTCTATAGCCGCCTTTAAGCTTTCCTGCATTCTCTCGAGAGAATCGGCAAGCATGCCAACCTCATCGCTTGAATCTATCTCGATCCTGGTATCCAAGTCCCCCAGGCTGATTCGGTCGGCTACCTCGGTCAGGTATGTAATGGGTTGAACAACAGTTCTCGAATAGATGGAGGTAACCAGGATGACAACGATAAGGGATACGCCCATTACAATCAGGAAGTGAATCCGTGTCCTTTCGACTTTGTTGATTATTCGATGTTCGATCTGTTTGGCCGGCTTGGAGAATTCATCGATAGACGTGGTGGCCGCGACCACGAGATCGGTTCCCTCGATGGGAGTGCAAAACCTGAACTTGCGCCTCCGCACGCCGTCGGCGTCCTTCCAGTCATAGTAACCTCGGGCCCTTCTCTTCAAACTGGTCTCTATGATCGACCGGAATTCAGGGAGTTTTTCGGCTAACAAAAGAAGATCCCTTCCGACGACCTTCGGGTTTTTGTTGAAACGGCTAATGCCCTTGTTGTCGTGGACGGATGTATATCCTGTTTTGCCCACTCCTACTTTTTGTACGGCTATGGCCTTGAGTGCTGGCGAATTATAGAATTCCCTCTTGCTGAAATCTGGGTGGGATTTGATGAATATCTCGATCTGCTTGGCTATGTCCAGGGCCTTCTGTCTTATCATCTTCTCCCCCAAATCATTGAGGGTCCGCGCGCCTTCCTCTGTTGCTATGGATTTAATCTCCTCGGTCTGCCTGATGTAAATAAATCCAATCACACCAAATGATATGACGAGGGGGATCAAGATCCCAATGGTCAATTTGGTCAACAGGCTGATTCCCCTCCTTCTCGTTTCCGCCATGATCCTGTCTCCTTATCCTTCTAACTCGGGGTAGACGAGCTTATATCTTCGGGCACCAATTGGTCGAGGATCTCCCTGTATTCCTGATTTAAATACTCCTTTTGGAGTAACCTTCTTCTCCTCCACTCTCCCTTTTTAAGCAGTTCTTGTATTTTCGAACTCCCCTGTATCTCAGAGATTATCACATTCATCTTCGATCTCAGCATGGACATGTCCACGTTTGGATCGCAAAACACCACCAAGGTAAAGTTCTTCACGCTCATGACTACCACTCTTCCATCTTCAAAGAGAAATTCCAAGTTCCCCGTACTGTTGCTCAAGTTCTCCAGGAGGCCAATGACCTGGGTTACCTCCTTCCCCGTAATTGCCAGATGTTTCATAAAGACGATGGGCATTTCCCTCGCCAATATCTTCCCCATATTATCACAGAGAAAATACCCCCATACTCCATTCAGGGAATTGATCTCCATGAGCTTTTCTTTCATCAATACTAACCTCGCGAATAGAATGTGTAAGCAAAATAAATGCCAATTATTGTCTTTTTAGGAAAAGCAATTTAACTCATTAATATTATTGATTTTTTCTTACAATGCGAAAATCAGTAAATAATGGGGTTATCAAAAAAGGTCCACATACTAAACGAAATGGTCGGTTTTTAACCACAGTTTCCCACTCACTTCTGTGAGCTATTTCAGGCCATTCATTCGTCTATGGCCAAAGTCTGGCAAATATAATTGACAGATTATTAAAAAATAACAATGGATTACACGTAAGTTCTCATGTTTTACATTAAAATATTCCTCACATCTATATACAGTAAAAGGAATAATTTTTATTATGTGGTCTATTTTCGACCATGCGGACAAAAATTGTTCATTTTGGGTGGGATGGAAAGTCCGAAAATAATCCACTTATTTAGCGGCCTTTGTCTTTTTTCCGCCTTGACTTTTATCCAGCCTTTATGTAATTAATTGTTTGTAATAACAAAGCCCTCTTTTGGTTGATGCAGTTGAACTTACCGAAAGAACATCTCTTCGATATCGCTCAAAAGTACATAAAGAAGGGGCAGCACAAAAAGGCCATCAAGGAATACCGGAAAATCCTTGATAAGGACCCCAAGAATATACGGGTGCGCCTCAAATTGGGTGACCTATATCTTAAAAATGGACATAAGGACAAGGCCATCGACGAATATATGAAGGTCGCCCAGCAATATGAGAATGACGACCTCAATTTTAGGGCTACCGCTATCTACAAAAAGATACTGTACCTGAACCAACACTTAGTCGATGTCTATCATAAGTTGGCAAACCTGTATTTACGGGAGAATTTGGTCGGCAGTGCCCGACTTCAGTATCATAATATCCTTAAAATCCAGCCCGATGATCCCGTTGCCTTAGAGGCACTGGAAAAAATTGAACAGAATAGGGTTAGGGCTCAAACCCAGTCCCAGGAAGGCCCCATCATAGAGCCACCTCCGATGGTCGAAGAACCCCCTCTGGAGCAGTCCATTCCCGCCCCTGAAGAACCAAAGGATGAAGTGACCATTCTCGGCCCGGCCGAAATCGTTCAGGAAACGGAGGAAAAGGACTCCGAAGTGCACTATCACCTGGGCATTGCCTACAAGGAAATGGAGTTAATCGATCATGCCATTGCCGAGTTTGAAACTGCATCGGGGGATAAGGAGAGAAAATTTGATTGCCTGGTGATGTTGGGAATGTGTTTTATGGAAAAGGAGGAATACGAGAAAGCCATCCATTACTTTAACGACGCCTCTCATGTAAAAAATCTCAACAGAGAAGAGGTAATCAGGCTCCAATATCGGCTGGGATTAGCTTATGAGAGCAACGGCATGATGCAGGAAGCTCTAAAGGCCTACAATCATGTCATCAGCCTTGATAGCGATTTTTTGGATGTAAGGAATAGGATTGAGCGCTTAAAGAGCGCTTCGTGAAAGAAGGTTTCCGGGCTCGGCTTACAAACACAAAAGCGGGAAATGAATTACGGCTCCAGCGCAGGCCATACAAGCTCTTCCTAATGGAATACTTGTCCCCAGGAATGGATTCTTATCCTCTCCCCCAATAGCGCCACCGTGACAGCATGGACCGTAGTATCACTGGTTTGGATGATAATCTGGCTGTCTACGGGGTTGAAGATGATATCCGATGGGAGCCCATGGCCTATGGTAATGCTTCTGGGGACGGTTCCGCCGATCTTGTCGCGCTCATCCACAACCCCATCGCCGTTGATATCCAATACCGGCGAGTCGGGGGCACATCCGGTATCGTATTGAACGGCATAGAGGCGCGCAATTCCCCCGGCTTTGCAGGGGTCCTCGATGTCGGGTTCAAAGGTAGTAAAAAACACAATCCCACCGGCGACCAAGGCCGAGGCCGTCACCCTTTCCCCCGAATGGTCGACAAAATCGATGTACCATCCTTGGGTCGCCTCCACCGAACCGCATGCTGTTGTCTGGTTGGTTAAGTTTCCCCTGGTAACGGGCACCCCATTGTCCTTTATGGCATAGAAACTCTGGATGGTGAGATCCTCCCTATCCCTCACCGTAAAATACTTACCGGTCCCGAAATAGACGAATAGATGATTCGGATCGGGATCATAGAAGGCCAAGCTCATGGCGATGGATATGGGTTGACCTGATAGGGCCGCAAAAAGCTGTATATTCGACCAACTCGCCGGATCTGAATAATCGACGTTGACCCTGAACACCTTCCCTCCCAGATCGCCGGCGTACAGGAGATCCAAAAGACCATTGTCATCCGAATCTATGGCCACAGGACTGTTTAATGGATCGCAAGGGGGACCGTTCAGTTCCACCCTGCCAATGACGTTTCCATCTTCTACACCGATCGCATAGAGGTTTCCGTTGGGGCCGTTATTCTCGAACCCCGAACCGAAGAAGGCAGCCCATTTCCTCTCACTTTCGCCTACCCTCACCCTCCCAATAAAGGGAATGGACCAGCTCTCCCCCAGTTCCTGGTCCCTGAACGCCCAGAGGGGAACGGGATCATCACCCGTTACATCCAGGGCGAAATAGGCGTCCCCTCCCCCCCTTTCGCCACAGATCAAAATGGTCCTCAATTCGGTTCCCACTGGGATGCGAACTACCACAGGTGAGAGGTCAACGAAATATTCGTGGCAGTAATCATTTCTTGCCAAATCCTTCAGCTTTCCCAGGAGGTTATTGGGGATAAAGGCCCACTTTTCCATGCCGGTGTTGATATCGAAGGCGTGCAGCATACCATCATTGGCACCGATGTAAACGGTATCGATGGTTACGGCCGGGGCAGAATAGACGATATCGCCCAGCTTATAGGTCCGATCTCGAAACTGCTCAAGGTCCTCTCCTCGGATGAACCTGATAAGGTCCTCTGCCTCCTCTCTATTGGAAAAGCCCAGCAACTGGTAGAGGAAGATATTATTCGCATCCGCTATACCGCTATTGGTGGCCGTAAACTCGATCCTCCTACTCATCCTCACTCCGTTCCCCGGCTCATCATCCAGGGCGGTGTAGATTCTCCGCGTTTCGGGCGATCGATACCTCAGGGAGGAAGGCCCGTCCGCCATCTCATCCCACACGGGGTTGGGATTTTCGGGATTGTAGGGAAGGGAGAAAGCCTCCAGGAATCCGCCCCAGGTTTGGGGGTCAAATTTGGCCCGAAACAACCTGTTTCCCGTCCCCTGAGAAGTGGACAGAATCGAAGCG
>Ga0209427_10003881_pt1 | contig 17432 bp, 15 predicted proteins | sample DeeMarSWOR136_30_FD_187465 | JGI IMG/M metagenome (GOLD analysis project Ga0209427, IMG submission 187465) | Marine sediment microbial communities from White Oak River estuary, North Carolina - WOR-1-36_30 (SPAdes) (version 2) | ecosystem: Environmental > Aquatic > Marine > Intertidal zone >...
TTCGCCGGTTTCTCTGTTCCAGTCAAGTGCATCCAGGAAAACGAGGCATCTACCGTCGGGAAAGACCTGAGCCGTAACTGCTTCGGGAAAGATGATCTCTAGTCCTCTTTCATGGAGCTGGAAGTCCGTGTACACCGGGCTTCGCCACCAACCTACCATGTCTGCACAGGGATCGCCGATAAACCCAGACATGGGTGTTGAAGAACTACAGAGGGCACCACCAAGCTCTGGATTCTTCTCGAAAATCCCCACTTTCATGCCGTTTTTAGCCAGATAATTGCCTAGAATCAGGCCATTAACGCCTCCCCCAATCATTACCGCATCGAAGCTTGCGTCAGCCATGCAACCCTCCTCCCAACATCATCGTTAGCTCGATAACCCTTGGTCTCCAACTACGTTGTTTAGTACATACGCCCCTCCCAGGGCTTCCACAGGTCGTGTTTCTGAGCAATTCTTTTATAGCAATTGTATCCGGCCCAGCCCGTCAGACCCAGCGAGTAATGGCACGACCCCGCTGCCATCCAGAAGTCCTCGATGGTTGGAATCTGGTACTGAGCGAAGTCTGGAATAGGCCTGCTCGCTCCAAACTGGCTGGGAGTGCCGGAGATCAGTCCCCAGTTGCCCTCCAAGAAATTATCACTCCGATGCATTATATCCCACGGTGTATCTATGTTGGCAGCTATGACATTGTCCCAGGTCATATTCGGCGCAAACCTCTGCCACTGCTTCAAGAAGTGGTCGGGAGCCTCCTTCTTAATCTGCATCCATTCCGCCTCGGTCCTCCAGCTTGCGGGGAATGCCATCTCCTCCAGCAGGGAAACGTGCTTGCCGGGAGGCGCGTATCTCGGATCCCATTTAGAATCCGTTCCCTCCCATATATAGAGTCTCTCGGGCCACTGCCCCGGCCGTATATGCTGATTGCGGAAACGGTATTCCTGGTCCATATATTCGATATCGGCATCACCCATAAAAATCCAGCGCCCTTCATCGACGTCGGGGTTCCATTCCTTAGCTATATAGTCCGGCTTCTCATGCATGCAAATGTGCCCCCAGAAGATCTGACCTCTATCCACCCGCAGCTTGGCAATCTTCCTGCGCCACTCAGCCCCTTTGGGGCCTAAGTCCACATTACGAAGATGCCTGGCGAGGGTCTGGGTAATCACAATAGAGGTAATCACCATCTTCTTTGCCTCTACATGAGTGCCATCGGCCAGCTTGATGCCAGTAGCACGGCCGTTTTCAACTATAACCTCGTCAACGTCAGCACCGACGAAGAACTGGCCTCCCTCCTCGCTGAGGGCTCTCTGCAAGGCATGGATGGCATTATGCGTGCCTCCAACATATACACCGCCGCCGAAGCCCAGTATCTGTGTCGGCACATTCTGCAACGAAACAAGAAGAGGCGGCACGTCGTCGGGATATATGCCGGCAGAGCCCATCATCCTCAGGGCATGAGCCCTCAACTCATTGCTCTCGAAGAAATCGCTGACGAACTCGGTTCCAGTCATGAATTGATGCCTGCGCTCAAGACCGGAGTTCGGGTCGGCGATAAGCATCTCGATTGGGTCGACCTCACCGGGCAGCGCAGGAGGATTCCACAGGCCGGTCATTGCAGCAAATCCCCACTCCCAGACCTTGCCTTCGGCGAACCAGGCCAGTTTTTCGGCGTCTTTGGGCGATATCCTTTCAACCTCTTTAACATTTTTCTGTACAATGTCATCCTGCGGTATCATCATCCCGGTCTCTTTGTCCCACTGTAGAGCACGATAGGATACGATACACCTTCCATCCGGAAATACCATCGAGCTATTTACCTTGGGGAAAAAATATTCCAGTCCTCTCTCGTGCAGTTTGAAGTCCTGGTTGCAGGGGCTTGCCCACAATCCCGCCACGTGAGCACAGGGATTCCCGATGAAACCGGATATCGGACGCGATTCGGTGCAGCCACCACCACCAAGCTCACGTCGCTGTTCGAATAGGCCCACGGTATAGCCATTCCTTACCATATAGTTGGCGGCTATCAGGCCCTGGTGTCCTCCTCCAATCACCACTACGTCGAAACTTGCATCAGCCATGTGTACCTCCTTATCTTTTTATCCTGCCTAGCCAAACAATCGTCATATTAAAGTAGTAAATATTATTGGCCCATAAATCTACTCTCAAATCATACGCCCCTCCCAGGGCTTTTTCAGGGCGAGATGCTGCGCGATCCGCTTGTAGCAATTGTATCCAGAACAACCTATGAGCCCGACGTTATGATGGCCCGAGGCTAAATAGAAGTTCTCTATGCCCGGCACCTGGTACTGGGCAAGTTCAGGTATCGGCCTGTACTTGCCCCACTGGCTGGGCACAATGCTGGGTGGCTGCACGTCACCATCCACCCAGCTAGCATTTCTCTGCTGGTAGTCATAGGGAGTACCAATGTTAACGCCAATAATATTGTCTGGAGTAATGTTTGGCGCGTACGCCTGCCACTCCGCTATAATACGTTCACCGACCTCACTCTTCACCTGCACCCATTCCCGCTCAGTCAACCAGCTCGCAGGTGGCGCACATCCTTCCCCCACCAAGGCAAGATGCTTCCCCGGAGGAGCATAGCTCGGGTCCCATTGTGTTTCAGTGGATGCTGTGGGATACATCTTTGGCGGCCACTGTCCTGGCTTTATGTGCTGTGCACGGTACCGGTACTCCCTAAAAAGGTACTCTGGGTCGGGATCGCCCATGACCAGCCAGCGCGCCTTGCCCACATCCGGATTCCAGCTTGCTGCTCTATACTGCGGCAACTCATGGAAAGCGGCATGCCCCCAAAAGGGCTGCCCTCTATCATGTCTCAGTTTGTTGATCTTCCTGCGGATATCGGTGTTTATCTGTACATCACGCAGGTGCCTGTTAATCGTCTGCTCGACATCAGTAGCATCAATCACCAACCTCGTCGCCTCGATCTCGGCACCATCGGCGAGCCTGATTCCACGAGCACTTCCATTCTCTACCAGAACCTTATCAACATCAGCATTTACCAGAAACTGCCCGCCCTGTTCGCTCAGCGCCCTCTGAAGGGCATGGGCGACATTATGCGTGCCGCCCTGAGCGCAGGCTAACCCCGAAACACCGAAGATAGTAGACAGCCAGAGCAAAGCCATCGGGATAGGGGCAACATCATCGGCATACACGAAATTATAGTGGTTCCATGTTATACAATAGGTCCTCAACTCTGGACTCTCGAATAGATCACAGATTATCTCGTACTCGGTCATGAATGGATATCGTGGATCGAGCAGGGACTCCGGCTCATTCAACTGGCTTTCTATATAATCAGGCTCGCCAGCCAGGGGAGGCGGATTGTAGAGGTGCAGGAAGACCGCCGTGAAGAAGTCCCAGAAGCTCTTCTCCGCCAGCTTCGCCATTTTCTCGGCATCCTTTGGCGATATCCTTGCTACCTCATTGATGTTCTTCCCTACTATCTCCAGATTGGGAGTGATCTCACCAGTTTCCTTATCCCATGCCACCGCCGTATAAAAGACCAGGCACCTTTCGTCGGGAAAAGCCATGGAAGCCATGACTTCAGGAAATATAAAGTTCAGCCCCTTTTCATGGAGCTTGAAGTCCTGATTACACGGGCTGTTCCAGAATCCCAGGTGCTCAGCGTGCGGGTTGCCGATAAATCCCGGTATCGGGGTGGAATCGGTGCAGGCACAACCGCCTAGCTCATGCCTCCGCTCGAAGAGACCAACTGTCATGCCGTTAAGGGCAAGGTAATTACCTATTACCAGGCCCTGTTGACCTCCACCGATTACTACCGCGTCGAAGCTTGCATCAGCCATTTGCGCTTCTTTCTAACCGGGAATTTCTAGCCCCGAACCTTTGCCATATCCTTATCCACCTCCTGCAGTCCCAATCTGGCAAGCGTTGCCGCTGTTGGTATCCCGTTGCTGTCCCAACCACGCTCATCGTAGTACTCATCTATGATGGTATCCGGCTTCCTTATTACCTCACCGTCGCGGAGTCCTCCCTTCAGTGGCTCGGTATAAAACCTCTCAGGCAGGGCATCATCTTTTCGTGTGAATCCCTCACGGATGTTGAAACAGCGCTCCAGATTGTAGACGCGCTCCGCGGCCTGCCAGAGATAGTCCTCGCTCCCGAATTTCTTTTCCCCGCATGCCGCAACCAGCATCTTTGCCACAAGCTCCAGGCCGAAACACTCCAGATTATTGCCCGGGAAGGTGCAGGCCAGAACCAGTTCAAGCGCAGCAACGTAATCCTGGTTGTATTTCACCACATCCCCTTTATTCTCATCAGCAGCAGCATCTAAAATCCGCGGCCTCGGGTTGCCTATCTCCTGCTGCGCATAGCCGTAGCAGTGATTCGCCCCCACAGTGCTCAAAGCGTAATTCATACCCAGCGCCTTCATCGCCCTCGGCTCGTACCCCGGCAGTTCCTGGCCCTTAACATGCATGGCATACTTTTCCGCGCCTTTACCGATACGTTCGGCCGCCCGCCTAACACCTTCGGCGAGGATATCGCCCAGCCCCTCCCTGTTCCCTATCCTCTCGATGAGCTTGAGCATAGGCTCGGGGTCTCCGTAGCTCAGAACCAGCCCATCCGTGTCTTTTATCGTTAAAATGCCCTTCTCGAACAGCTCATAAGCAAAGCCTATCACACCGCCAGTGCTGATCGTATCTATGCCCAGATCACAGCACATACGGTCGGCAACTACCGTTGCTCCGATGTCGGTGCATCCCGTCGGTCCTGAAAATGCCCATATTGTCTCGTAATGCGGCCCTTCACTCGTGGCTCCCGTATACGGACCGTCGGCAACCTGACGTATTTTCCCGCACTTGAGCATGCAGGAGTAGCAGCCGGTGTGCTTCTGTGTAATCGCGGCATACTGCATGAATGAGAGCTTCTCCCAGCCCTCCAGGTCTCCGCGACGGAAGTTAAGCACCGGAAAAGAGCCGGTTCCGAAACCGGGATAATCAACCCCCATGGGAGTACCATAGTCGCGGAACGGCTCGAATCCCAAAGCCTCCTTATAGCCCTTAATCTGCTGCCGTACCAGCTTCTTGAATTCATCCGGGGCCGCCAGGTCCTCGGTTCGAGCGGCTTCTATCACCACCGCTTTCAGATTTTTCGATGCCATTACCGTGCCTGTACCACCGCGTCCGGCGGTGCGACTGCCGCTGAATATCCCGGCAAAGCGGACCATCTTCTCCGCAGCAGGCCCGACACAGACCATCCGTGCTTTGGGTCCATGCTTTTTTCGAAGGTAATCCTGTGTTTGCACCGTGGTCTTGCCCCAGATGGCTCCGGCATCGCGGATTTCGTATATACCATCCTTTATGTAAAGATAGACAGGCTTCTTTGCCTTACCTTCAATAATCATAAGCTCGAAGCCCGCCCACTTGAGCCAGGCCCCGAAATCGCCGCCTCCCGAGCTGCGGGTGTAGGTCCCGGTAAGCGGGCTCTTCGTATAGACCATCCACTTTGAGAGCGACTGGGCGCCGGTCCCCGCCAGCGGCCCTGTGCCGATCATGAGCTTGTTCTGCGGCCCGAGTGGATCGGTCTTGGGCGCTATCTCATCGTAGACGTACCTGGTGCCAAAGCCACGTCCCCCGACATAATTCAAAGCTGTCTTCTGAGGAATATCCTCCTCCTCTGTCACACCGTTGGTAAGATTTATTCGCAGGAGTTTGCGCACTCTATCCTCCTTATATTTATATTTGCTAGATATAGTCACTATTAAAGAAGGTAATTAGTAATCCTCTCGCATAATGGCTGAGCTATCTGGTAGCACTTCATCCCAATAGATTTTTGCTGAGATACCTCTTCCTCCAAGAAACCTGTTGGCGTAACTATCTGTTGGTATACTTATTTCAGTTCCTGAGGATAAGTCGACTTTTAGTATCTTTCCGACATATCCGGGCTTTTTATCTATTAGAACCTCCAATCGAGTAACGATATAACTCTAGCATCTGCTGTACTTCAATTGAATCTCAAAGCATCTCCTGGCCTTGATAGTTTTCATACAATTCCATTCGTCCAGTCTGTTCAGCTCTAAAACGTAGGACCTCATCAAAAGAATGGAAGTATTTAATAACCTCCTTTTTTCTTTTGAGTGTTGCTGCATTTTCATTAGGGCATGCTACTACACATAAACCACATCCGATACATTTCTCCGGATTAAGTATAGGTTTTTTATTTTTTAAATCGAGAGTAATAGCATCGAGCCTACATGCCTTCATACAACTTTGGCATCCATTACATTGATCCCAATTGAAATGCGCTATGAAATTTGACTTGAGTGTGGACTGAGGCATACCTAATTTGACTAGGGTCAGAAGGCCACAACAACAGTCACAACAGTTGCAGATAAGAGTAGTATGCTCGCACGTGAAAGCTTGCCTGATTAAACCTGCATCCCGAGTCCTCCTGCCTATCTTCATCATCTCTTCTTTGGTAACCGCACGAAAAGCCCCGATCTCGACCCCTGTTTTGGCATAGGCCCCAAACGCCATACAGATTTCGTCTTTGGGTGAATCGCAGCCACCGCCATACCTTTTCGCCCTCGCGCGGCAATAACAATCGCAAATAGCAAGACCTGTGTCACCGGCATGTTCAACAAGGTGCGTAAAGAGTTCGCTGGGAAACACTTCGATATCATGTGGTATAGCCTCTTCGTGGGGGACAACTCTAAACCAAGGCTGTATATCTAGTGTTCCAAAGATTGCATCAACAAAGGGGCCTGCGTTCAATGTAGTATGTTCTTCCAAAGCGGATGGTTCTAGATCTGAGAAAAACTTCTCCTGCATTTCAATTGCCCCCGGCCATAGCGTCTGGGCTCTGAAGTAGCCATCATCAATTGGCCCGCTGAGCACAACAAAGCACTTATGAATTAAACTATGGAGTAAGGGAATAAGCTCTTTTTTATCACGACCTATCCGCTTAGCTATATCGTCTATATGCTCTGGATAGGGCATAAGCTGACAAAGTATCTCTCCTTCTTCATCAGTTACTGTGAATGGTTCTTCGAAGTGTATAGCCTCATCATCATCTACTGTCTCGATTGGGAGGGGAAATTTACTATAGTGTTCGATTACTTTCCGCGCCATTGAGAGGTGCATTGCCAAAACTCCTGATCATATTTAGAAATGTCCCTATTCTACCTCACTTAATACCCTGACTGTAGTGTCGTGGGAAGTTTAATTTTTACCATCAACGGATATAATCAGCAATCCGTTCGCATAGTGGTTCAGCTATCTCATAACACTTATCTTGCATCGGTTTACCTAAAGCCCAAATTGAATCACCACCGAAGTATAAACCTTCAATATTAGGTGATTGAATCTGTAATTCAGTATCAACAACTGCATATGCATACCTTGTAAAGTTCAGTTGCAGATTCATACCTTCATACTCGATAGCATCGTTGAATCCAGGGAATGGCTTTTCTATTGACTCTTTCCAGGCATTATGAGCTGCTCTTACTTTATCCATTGTTGGATTAAGTCCGAACTGACTTGTCGTTAATGAATTGGGAATCATTGATGTAACGAGTTGCTTTCCTTTGGGGACAGAAGAATTTATATAAGATCCTAATGTACAATCCCCAACATATATTGGTAATCCATAATCGGTATCAAAGATATGCATCCAGCCACAACCATCTTCAGGAAGAACTTCCTTATTTAAGAGGAAGAATCCCGAAAGATCTGGTCCTGATAGTGCTGCACATCGCCTTATCGATTCAGCCCACTCTTTAGTTATGAATTCGGAAGAAAGCACGTTCTTAGCTACAGCCTCAAATATTGGTATAGCACATATTACTGCTTTGGCTTTGTATTCTTCTATCATGTATCTATTACGAAAATCTACGGCGACAACCCCTGTTGCTTTACCATTCTCAATTGAAATACTGCTTACTATCCTGTTAGTTACTATCTCTCCACCATGGTCTTTGTAATATTTGGCCTGGGGCTCAACAAATGCTGTTTCCAGCGTCCCTTTGTCCGGATACCAGATTAAAGGAGCACCAGCGCTGATAAATGTACCAAAAGCTTTAGCAACATATCCAAAATTAAGATTCGTTGCAGGCGCCCCGACAACAGGTTCCATACCGAGCATGACGGCCTGGGCAATAGGATCCTTCACATTCTTGTCTATCCAGTCAGCGAATGATACATTCACTACCTTGTGACATTCTTCCTCCGACATGTCCGCACAGATACTAGCCACACGCATTAGTTCCTCTTTGGATTCATCACCCATCTCTACACCGGTTGCAAAGGCAAAAAACTCAAAGAAGTTACTTGCGCCAAGTGCAGGATCCATTGCAAAGAAATCGATCTGACCGGGCTTCTCTTTGGTAACCAGGCTCATTGACCAGGGAACAATTTTGTATTCAAGAGGAAGCCCTAACTTTTTGAAATGTTGATAAACCGAGGTTTTTTCTACAGCACCTTCCAATGAAACTAAAAAGTGGGTCGCGCAATCAACTCGACAACCAGCGAAGTCAACCGACCGTATCCGTCCACCAAGGGTTGGATCCTTTTCTACTATTACTGATGATATTCCTTCCCTCGCAAGTAAAGTCCCTATAGATAGACCTCCGGGGCCTCCTCCTATGATGATGACATCGTATTCTCGCTTCATAGCTTCGCCTCCCTTTCGACTAATAGGTTAGTTTTTCACTTCCACCGCTTAACGTATTGCTACTAAGTCTCCTTCTTACTATCATCCCCCCTAGCATGTATATCCTTCAGCTTCGATATCGCCTCATCTGCCTCCATGCTGTACGCCCAGCCCTGCGGCTTCGTACCGATAATCTCCGCTTCGACTAACTCATTGATCTCGTCATCTGTCATTCCAAGCAGATTTTTCAAAATGTACTCGTTATCCTGGCCAAGGGTCGGCGCTGGCCTGCGGATGGTAACCGGGGTCTCTGAGAGCTTAACAGGAAAACCGGGATATGGATGCGTCCCCGTCAACGGACGGGTTACTGTCTCGAAGAAACCTCTATCTTTAATATGGGCATCATCCAGGAACTCAGCATATGACAGAACCGGCGCAGCAGCCACTCCTGCACCCTGCAATATTTGCATCACCTCGTGTTTATCGTGCTGCCGCGTCCATTCACCCATAAGTTTGTCCAGTTCATCATGGTTGCTATATCGACTCGCTGCGTCAGTGTACTTTGGCTCGCTGGCCCACGAGGGATTGCCCGTGGCATCACACAACCTGTCCCACTCCTCATCAGAGGATACGGTGATGGTGACCCAATCATCGTCGCCTTTGCAGGGATAGACGCCGTGTGGCGCCATCGATGGGTGCCGGTTGCCCCTCCGAGGCTGCATCCTATTGTTCATAGAATAATCTATAATCGCTTGCCCCATAAAAGCGGTGAAGGCCTCTATCTGGGAGAGGTCGATATGCTGTCCCTTGCCTGTACGATGGCGGTGCTGCAAGGCGACCACGACAGCAACCGCGCCCATCAAGCCAGCAGCGGGGTCTGCTATATAGCCAGTCATCATTGGCTCTCCCCCGGGGTAACCGCTGATGGTAGGCATGCCCGACACCATCTCCACATTAGGCCCGAACGTAACATAGTTGCGCCAGGGGCCCGTAGTACCGAAACCGGGCATGGAAAGCATTATCAGCCCGGGTTTGATCTCTTTTAACGCATCGTAGGTCAAGCCCCAGTTCTCCATCACCCTGGGGCTGAAGTTCTCCGTGACCACATCACCGATTTCCACCAGTCTCTTGAATATCTCCCTTCCCCGGGGATGGTTAAGGTTGAGGGTGATACCATATTTATTTCTGTTGGTGCCATTGAATGCGGCAGAGAACTCATACCCGTCCGCACTGGGCCACCCGCCGAGCAGCCTCAGGAAGTCAAGGCGCTGTATCGACTCGATCTTGACTACCTCAGCCCCCAGATCCGCCAGCAGCATCGTAGCCATGGGGCCTGCCCAGTAGATGCAGGCATCGATGATTCTTACGCCCTGTAACGGTAATGCTGACACCTTCTACCCTTTCATGGATTGGATTCTCTCTATTTAAATAACGCCCTCATCTCCCAACTTGGTCAACAGTTCCTCGCTATAGCCCAATTGCCCGCCGTAAATCTCCTCGTTATGCTCCCCCAGCAACGGGGCCCGTCCAGCCTGCCACGGCGTCTCGGCAAGTTTAAAGGGAGCGCCGGGACAGGTGAGCTTGCCCGCCACGGGATGGTCTATACCTGCAAAATATCCCCTATCCCCTAGCTGTTTCATTTCAAGCGTCTGTTTGGTATTAGGAACAAGGGTCAGGGGAAGCCTGAGCTCTTGAGCAGCGTGGAATACATCCTCCATGCGTTTATCGCGCAACCATGAGACTATGATGGCGGTTATTTCGTCACGGCGCTCTTCACGCATTAACGGGGTCTCATACTCAGGCTTTTCCCTGAGTTCAGGCATCTCGAGAAGGGCGCAGAGCGATTCCCAGTGGGTCTGGGTTGGGAGAAAGAACCCGATGTAACCGTCCTGGCAGGGAAGAATGCCCCAGGGGAAATGAATCCCCGCCCTGTGCCTGATGAAACCAGCCATGGAAAAGACCAGTGTCATGGTCGGCTGCATGGTGTGAAAGGCCTCCAGTATCGAGACGTCCACATGCTGCCCGACACCTGTCTCGTCCCGGTAATAGAGAGAGGATATCGTGGTGAGCGCTCCGTAGAGTCCCGCTACGTACTCGGATACATTGGCGCCCATCTTCAACGGTTCCCGCGTGGGCTCGCCATGTTCGTAGAGTATGCCGCTCAATCCCCAGATGGTGAGGTCCGTTGCTCTGTAGTCGCGGTAGGGCCCGGTCTGCCCGAAATTGGAGATGGATGTCATCACCAAGCCGGGGTTTATCTCCTCCAACGTCCCGTGATCCAGCCCCAGGCTGGGCATTACGCGGGGGCTGAAATTTTCAACCAGGATGTCCGCCTGCTTCACGAGTGACTTCAGAATACCTACACCTGTTGCACTCTTCAGGTTCAGGGTAATGCTCTTCTTATTGGTGTTGAGGTACAGGAACAGGCCGCTCTTCTCAGGGTGAGGTTGATCTTCGGGGAAAGGGCCCATAGCCCTGGCGACATCACCGCTACCTGGCTTCTCCACCTTAATTACTTCGGCGCCGAAATCAGCCAGTATCTTGGTGCAATAGGGGCCAGCAATATAATGGGTCAGGTCCAGTACCTTGGTACCTGACAAAGCCTGCTCTACTATGTGTCCACCTCTTATTTACAAGAATACGCTATGAAGCTGTACCGAATTTAAATTGATAACCTTGCATCAGAGGGGTACTGTGTGGGCTACGTTACTACATCGCCATGCCGTTTTCAAGCTTTTTTTCTAACTTTCGTTTAGTTTTTTCCTGAACTTTTAGGTTTTTACGTTAACTTTCGTCCTGTTCCTAACAGATACAAGATGATAGGGCCACAGCAGGCGCTACTAAGCCCTAATCAATAAAACCGCCCGGCGCACCTAATCACAGGATGAACAGGTATAAATAGCGGATGTAGGCATACTTAGCAGCAAAACCGAAGCTAAGAGGAATACTGCCAGAGAAGCGGATGCCTTGTGCTGTAAGCTATGCCAGGTATATGGGGCTACTTGCTATCTGATTGCGATTGATGTTGTTGGAGTTTCTGCCTGAGCAGTTGTGCTACCTTTTCTATCGATTCCGGTCCCCAGGATGCAAGCAGATCCGCCAGTTCCTCCAGGGAAAAGGAGTCCTGTGTAGTTAGATATCCGCGCTGCAAGGCTGTGATAACAGCCTGTGCCCTGTTACGCGCTCCCAGCTTCACACATGCCTGATGCAGGCATATCTTCACGGTGCTGGTGGATGTAAACAGATGCTCGGCAATCTCACGATTGGTCATCCCCCGAGCAACGAGTGCAAGCACCTGCCGCTCCCTCTCGTTTAGCTCACTATCTTCCGGCTCTCGCATAACATACCAATACACTGAAATAATACTATCTGGCAGAGGAAACTTTACTCGTCAGGCGATTTTTTGTCAAGCCACTACACCACTGTAAAGAGCGAGACTCAGCCCGCCCCTACCTTCCCTTATCACCTGATGATATAATCTAGGTGAATAATAGAGCCAAAATACCGCAGGGGGTTGATTTTGCATTTAGTAGATAATTTTTATGCGTACCTCTGGCCCGGCGTTACCATGCAGGAGATGCAGATGTACGGTAACAACTCTAATTCCTACCTTGTTGCCAGCGTTCTTCCCCAGGATAAGCACGTCCTGGTAGACCCCGGCATGATAACCAACGAGGCGAGGCAGAACTGCCTCGACCGGCTTATATCCGAGATAACCGCGGACGGCTTCAAGATCGAGGACATCGGTCTGATAATCAACACACACGCTCACCCCGACCACTATGGAGCGTCCGAAGCCATCAGGAAGATGAGCGGTGCCTCGGTGGCTATCGGCAAGGGGGACGACGAGTTCCTCAAGCTGGCGGAGGGCGAAGCAGCACAGGTGCTCAAGCAAATGGGATTCGAGTTCCCGGAACTGAACCCAGATTTCTATCTAACTGAAGGGGAGCTGCGCCTCGGTGAGAACTGCGTCGCCGAGATTATTCAGACCCCCGGCCACTCGGAGGGCCATATATCAATATACTGGCCGGACTCGAAGGTCTTTATGGGAGGAGACCTGATATTCTACGGAAGCACCGGACGCGTTGATATACCCGGCGGCAGCGCAAAGGCGCTCAAGGCGAGTATCGAAAGGGTTGCCCAGCTGGACATCGAGTATATACTCACCGGCCATCAATACGGCAGCCCCGGAATCATAGCGGGTAAGGAAGCTATAGAGCGCAATTTCGAGATGATCAGGAAGTATATCTACCCCTATTTGTAAGCCCATCCAACGCAGGATAAACATATGCCTGACAAAGATGATAAGATAAAGAGTGCGCTGGATATAGCGTTGGAGAGAGCTCAGAGGCTGGGGGCTCCTTCCGAAGATGAGAAAAGGCGGCTTAAGGAGGAGGAACTGGCAGCGGCCGGGGAAGCCCTCGTTAAACGTTACCTAAGCGGATTACCCCTGCGTGACATTGATGCGGAACTGGCAAGACACGCGGAGGATGAACGCGAGACAGTCAAGCGGCATCTACTATCGAATCTCCTAGATAGAATAGATGTCAGGCGGGGTGCAGCAGACGAGAAGGTGCTGACAGCCATCGAACACCTGACCGGAGACGCCGGGACTGTGCAGGCTATCGGAAAGCTAATGAAAGAATATAACGGTGCACTGGAAAAGGCACAGCTCGAAAAGCAGGGCGCGCTAAGAGAAGCCAAGCTGAACGAGCTGAAGCTGAAGGGCATATCCGGCTCAGCGGTCGAGCCCGCAGTGGAAAGCTCCGCGGAATGGCTGGAGACACAGCGCAGCCTGGAATCCCAGTACCGGGAGCGACTAGATGAACTCAAGCGCAAGTGCCGGAATCAGTGAAGCTCAATAGCTATCGCATCTTCTGGCCAATTCCAACTGGCAATCTTTCAGGCAACTATAAAGACGAGAGAGGGGAGGAACATACACCATGCTCTACCTCTATGAGACCACCTACCCGTTCACCGGCGTGATGGATGAGTATATCAAGGTCATGGGCACCGACCTGATTCCCGGCCTCAGCCGCCACATGACAGTGCTGGGGGTTTTCAGGGTTGCTTTCCGGCACCGCGAGACATTCTTTCTGTCCGAACTGCCTCACGGCGTAGACACTTTCGAAGGCCTGTCCAACTACGTGATGCACGAGCGCGACGGACTTTCCTGGCACCGCGCCGGGTTCAGGTACCGGGACGAGTGGTTCGACAGCATGCTCGAGGGCGTGTCCTTCTCTCCCACAGCGGCGGAGCTCAAGGAGCGGCAGAATCAGGGCGATTTCACCGGTAACACCCTGTATTACCGGCTGATCTACAACGTCCTGCCGGGAAAAACGCAGGAGTTCCTGGAAGCCTTGGAAAGCGAACTGGTGCCCGCGGCGGAAAATCAGGGGATGAAGCTGGCGGGCTGCTATCGCTGGTTCGGCGCATGCGGCGAGTCAGGCGAGATCATAAGCCTATGGTCGGTGAAGGACTGGGCGCACTGGGGGCAGATTCGGGAGGCGCAGCTTAAGGAACCAGAGCTACAACGCTGGGCAGAAAAGCTGCCGAGCCTGTGCGCGGATTTGAGCTTCAAGTTCCTGCTCCCCGCGCCTTACTCCCTTCTGCACTAGGGGCTTAACCAGAGCAACATCGTGAGAACATATGAGTATGTAAGCTGGAGGGTGTAGCATGCTTTACCTTTATGAAAGCATAACCATCGTGCCGCGACTCCAGGAGGAGTTCTGGAAGGTAATGGGTACTGACTACCTGCCCGAGGCAGAGCAGAACGGGATGCGACTGGTCGGTATGTTCATGGTAGGGATTCATTATAACGAGAACCTGGCCCTGTGGGAGGTTGACGATTGGGCTGTCCTCGACAGGCTGCAGGATTTTCACGACAACCACCCCCTGGCCAAGGTCTGGGAGCGCGAAGCTGTCGATTACCGCACCGACTGGGTAGGCAAGGTGCTGGAGCCCGCACATTTCAGCCCCACTCTTGCCCAGATTAAAGAGGGCGACTATAGAGCCACCATTTACCTGCACACCCTGGCACAAGTCGCTCCCGGAAAGGTTGATGAATATATTCGTGCCATAGAAAAGGAACTCATGCCGATGGCGCAGGGCTGGGGCATGAAGCTGGTGGGCTGCTATCACGCGGTAGCGGGGACGGCAAGCGGCAATGAGGTCATCAACGTCTGGACCGCAGGCAATATCCACAGCGACTGGGAGAAGATACGCGAGGCATCGTTGAACGACCCTGCGTACAAGGAGTGGGAGGCTAAGGCGGGGAAGTGGCGCCCCAAGGTGACCTATAGATTCCTGTACGGGCTGGTGCCGTACTCACCCCTGCGCACCCCGTTCCTGGAGGAAGCAGGGACGGAAGAGGTGAGAACAGTAGCCATGCCCGAGGTAGAATGGGGCAAGGAGTAAGCCGCTTAAGCATCACCCGATAGTATATAATTAAACTAGGGAGGTAGAACGATGAGTCAGGAACTGCCGAAGGAAGCCATGGAGGTAACCTACACAACTGCCGAGGAGATGCCGCAGGAAATCAAGAACTTAATCTACGAGCAGTGGCTGCCCCATGCATTACGGGGGCTCCTCGAAGGGGTACGGGAGCTCCCCAGGGAATACAGGGATAAAGTGCTTAAGAAGATGTCCCGAGGCTGTGGCGTGCTGGGAACTCCCGTCGTAGGGGTGACGCCGGGCATGGGCCTGGAGGCGTACAAGCTGCATGCCTGCGACCTGCAGCCTCCGCTGGGACCGCGGGATATCGAGCAGTTCGGGGACGTTATCCAGGTGGACTACCACCACCCGCTGGACAAGGACGGCAAGCCCGTGTGCCACTGTCCCTTCGTTATACTGGGACTTATAGAGCCCTTCCCCGAGCTTTGCCAGTGCGCCGCCAACCTCGGTGCGGAGTACATAGAGGTCGCCACAGGGAAACCGTGCCACAAGGTGGAGGTCATGGCCAGCCCCCACACTACCGGCGACCCATATATCCGGTACCTCGTGTACCTGAAGCCCCCGGTGTCCTCGAATACGCGGGATGAATAAGGAGGCGTCATGCCCGAAGAGCTTTCCGAGGAAGAGATAGCGCAGCGCGAGTTCTTCGTAGGGCTGCAGAAAGGCGAGGTGCTCAAACGCATCTTCCGGCCCGATTTCGATGAAACGGCACGCGAGATGTGCCTCCGCTGCACCGGGGAGATGTGCAACTCTCTATTTCTGCCCTACGCGCAGCTCAATACGGATGTAGACATAGACACCTTCATGCAGAACCTGATGGACGCCTTCCCCGGAGCGAGGAAGCTGGAGCGCAAGGACGACGTTATTCATTACGACTTCTACCCGCCGGTGAAGGGAGAGTGCGCGTGCCCCATGATAGCCCTCGGCCACCTGGAGCCTACGCCTGGGTGGTGCATGTGCGGGAACTACTTCAACAAGGCGATGTTCGAGGCTGTAATGAAACACTCGGTGCAGGTGGAACTGCTCGACAGTCCCTTGACCACTGGCTCAGACCTCTGCCGGCGGCTTATTCACCTCAAGCCCCCGGCGATCACCACAGCTGATAAGTAAAACGGTATTACACCGCCATCTACTTCCCATACCGTTCGGTTAGGGCTGGTATAATTCTCAGTGATATTGTGTTTTTAACCCGTTCGTGGTGAGCTTGTCGAACCATGAACGGCCCTTCGACAGGCTCAGGGCGAACGGAAAATAACCTAATATCAAATACTAATGCTGACTGTAACCGAACGGTACTCTACTTCATGGGAGACCAGTCTGCTGTACGGAGTATCTTGCTCTCCCAGCGGTCACGGTACTTGAGCCCTTCTATCATCCACTCGCCGGGCTGCGCCGGTGGCTCTCCGAAGGTGATTATGAACGAGAACAGCTCCCAGTTGTGAATCCTGGACAGCAGAATAGCCTCGTGGAAACGGCCGGTTCCGGGGCAGGTGCGCCAACCGGCTGTTATCGTTATAACGGGGGGCTGGACGGCTTCCATCTGCGGCCCCAGTACCGTATGCCAGGCATCGACGTATTCATCCATCATGCCGGGGAACGCCCAGCCGGTATCGTGCAGGTAAACGGCGGGCACGCCGTCGTCGGGCTCGGTTCCCACCTTGCTGAAGTCAACCTCCTGAAGGGGGGACAGCGGGTTGGGAATAAGCACCTTGCCCGTAACGTCCTTGCGCAGCTTGCTCACATCACGGTCCCAGGCCTTCCAGCCGGGGTCGGTAAGGGTACGGTCCATTATGGTGCCGAATGCCTGCCAGTCCTTTACGGCCGTAATCGACACCGCCTGGTAGCTTACGCTGGTGCCGACTGCGTGATGGAAAAACCAGAGCACCTTTGCCAGGTCATCACGCTCGATAAGCGGCTTCCACTGGCTGCGCATAGCCTCCGAGAACTCCTCCTTCTTGCCGCCGACGATTTCATGGATCTCATGCAGGTATATCATGGCTCACACCTCCGTTAGCACCAAGTTCGATAAAATAATCTTATTCGACCTAAGCCTGTAGAGGAGTATTTGTAAAGTAAATTACCCCCTCCCTCTAACTCCCTCCCACCAGGGGAGGGAGGACTAATTCCTCTCCCTTGATGGGAGAGGTTAGGTGAGGGTGAACTTCATCCTTTTTAACCCACCGCTTATCGTTTTATGGGCTCACTACGAACGGTGGAATTTTCCTCTTGTCTGTAATATCCGACCGAGGGGACTGTCTCCGATCAGAAGCTCCTCCGCCTCACGTATGATTCCGTCTATCAGTTCCTTGACCGTGACAATTCGAGCGATCGAGCCCACCGCCATCGACCCTCCC
>Ga0209427_10003884_pt1 | contig 17428 bp, 14 predicted proteins | sample DeeMarSWOR136_30_FD_187465 | JGI IMG/M metagenome (GOLD analysis project Ga0209427, IMG submission 187465) | Marine sediment microbial communities from White Oak River estuary, North Carolina - WOR-1-36_30 (SPAdes) (version 2) | ecosystem: Environmental > Aquatic > Marine > Intertidal zone >...
CCCCGGCGGCGGCTATATTCTGGGAGGTGGCGCCCACATTAATAAAAGTAGAATTGAAAACCTGCGTGCCATGATGGAGGCCGCCAAAGAATACGGCGTATATTAGTCCAGCTAGGTAATAAGGGGCGTATTAACCATGGAAACAACCGGGAAATGGGAAGAAATGACCTGGCAGGAAAAGCGCGAGGAGCGTTTCAAACGGTGGCTGGAGGCTCCCAGTGTGGAATTCAAGAATCCCGAAGCTAAAAAGGCTTATCAGGAGCGTGTCACTCGGTTCATCAAGGTTATTAAACTGGAAGAGCCGGACCGCGTGCCGGTATTTCTACCGGCCGGTTATCTTCCGGCCAGTTACGCCGGCTATTCCCTCAAAGAATGCATGTATGACTACCGGAAGCTCGCTGATGCCTGGATAAAGTTCAATCGTGACTTCCAGCCGGACAGTTTTCATAGTCCCGGTCTTGTCTACCCGGCCCGCGTCTTGGAGATCATCGGTCACAAGCTGCATAAATGGCCAGGACATGGCCTGCCTGATAACGCCCCTATGTACCAGTACGTCGAGGGCGTCTACATGAAGTCGGACGAGTATGATGATTTCCTGGATAACCCTACGGACTACTGGATGCGGGTCTTCCTGCCGCGTACGGCGAGTGCCTTCGAGTCTTTTCAATATCTGGCCCCCTTCAACCCCATATTCACTAACCCCATCGGCTACATCATGTCGGCCTCCCGGCCGGAAGTCCAGTTGGCGTTTCAGGCACTGATTGACGCCGGTACGGAAATTCGTAAGTGGGCGCAGGCCGTCAGTGAGGTCAGCCGTCAGGCGCTGGCCGAAGGGTATGCGTCTTTCGGCGGTGGTGGAATGGCCGGGGCGCCCTTCGATAATCTTTCCGATGTCCTCCGGGGCACCCAGGGCATTGCTATGGATATGTTCCGCCAGCCGGAAAAAATTCACGAGACTATGGAACGCCTGGTACCCATTATCGTCAAGGGTGCCGTAAGGGGAGCCAGTACCTCCCTGAGCCCGGTCATTATGATGCCCCTTCATAAGGGCGATAAAAGTTTCATGTCCGGCAGGCAGTTTGAGGAATTTTACTGGCCGACCTTCAAGAAAGTACTTCTTGGTCTGATCGAGGAAGGTCTCGTACCGATGCCCTTCGCCGAGGGTAACTACGAGCCCCGCTTGGAAATTATCGCCGATATGCCCAGGGCATCTATGGTATGGTACTTTGAGGTCATGGATATGGCTAAAGCCAAGCAGGTGCTCGGCGATGTCGCCTGTATCGCCGGTAATCTGCCGGCCTCATTACTCGTTACCAGCACACCTGAGGTGGTTAAAGAGTCCTGCCGCAGGCTTATTGAGACCTGCGCTCCCGGCGGCGGTTATATCCTGACTGCCTCGGCCTCTGTCAGCGAGGGCAATCCGGATAACCTGCATGCCATGATGGACGCTGCCAAAGAATACGGTAAATACAAATAGAGAAGAATCGTTAGAGGTCCAGAGCATGGAAACAGAGAAGAAATGGGCTGATATGTCCCGGGAGGAAAAGCGTGAAACGCGGTTCAAACGCTGGCTTTCGCCCGACGTCAAATTCGACAGCCCCGAGGTCGAAAAACTCTATAAAGAAAGAACTACCAGGTTTATCAGGGCCATCAAGCTGGAGGAACCCGACCGCGTGCCGGTGCTTCTGCCCTCGGGATTTTTCCCGGCTTACTACGCAGGGATGAATCTCCGGACGGTCATGTATGACTATGAAAAGCTGAAGAAGGCCTGGCTGAAATTCATCAATGATTTTGAGATGGACTCATTCACCGGTCCCGGGCTGGTATTTCCCGGTAAGGTGCTGGATATGACCGACTACCGGCTGTACAAGTGGCCCGGCCACGGTCTGCCCGAGAATACCTCTCTGTACCAGTATGTTGAGCAGGAATACATGAAAGCGGACGAATATGACCTGCTTATTGAGAATGCCGTCGATTTCAACTGGCGCTGCTTCCTGCCGCGGACGGTGGGCGCCTTCGAGCCTTTCAGCAGACTGTTCCCCTTCTCAGGCACGGTGGGAGTGTCCATCGGCAGCTACGCCGCCTTCGCTGACCCGGATGTCGAGGCCGCCCTCAAGCTGATAATTGAAGCCGGTAAAGAGGCAATCAAGTGGCAAAAGGTCGTTGCCGAGGTGAGTCGGAAGTGCCTGGCTGCTGGAATCCCAAATCTCAGGGGCGGCGGCATGGCTGGGGCTCCCTTTGATACGATTGCCGATATGCTGCGCGGGACTCAGGGCGTGTTTATGGACATGTATCGGCAGCCGGAAAAAATACACGAGACAATGGAAATACTTGTACCCAGAGCCATCAAGTCCGCAGTGGCGGCGGCCGATGCCACCGGTTGCCCTGTATGCTTTATGCCGCTGCATAAAGGTGATGAGAGCTTCATGTCTCCTAAACAATTCGAGACCTTTTACTGGCCCACCTTCAGAAGAGTCCTCGTAGGTATGATTGATGAAGGCCTCGTGCCACTTCCCTTCGCTGAAGGGAGATACGGAGCGCGACTTGAAATAATCAAGGACTTGCCCCGGGGCTCGGTGATATGGAGCTTTGAAGACATCGATATGGCTCGAGCCAAGAAAGTCCTCGGCGACTCCGCCTGCATCGCCGGGAATGTTCCGGCGTCCTTGATGCACGCGGGCAATCCCCGTGACGTCAAGGAATACTGCCGTAAACTCATCGAGACCTGCGCCCCGGGAGGCGGTTATATACTGACCGGGGCAGCCGGTATGAACCAGGGCAACCCGGATGTCCTGCATGCTTTCATGGAAGCCGCTAAAGAATACGGTATCTATAAATAGGAGAAAGAAAATGGAAACAAAAGTATCAAGCGCCAGCAAAGAAGTCATTATTTCCTATGAAAGACCAACCGTCATAATCGGCGAACGCATCAATCCGACGGGGAGGAAGAAGTTTACCCAGGCCTTACAGGAAGGTGACCTTTCCATCATCGAGAAAGATGCCAAGGAACAGGTCGAGGCGGGTGCTGTCATCTTAGACTGTAACGTCAACGCCCAGGGTGTTGATGATGTCAAGATGTTACCGGAAGCCGTGAAGGTTATCATGAATACCGTCGATGTCCCTATAAGCATCGACACCGCCAACCCGGACGCGATGGAAGCCGCCCTCAAGGTCTATAAAGGTAAAGCGCTCGTAAATTCCGTCAGTGGCGAGAGCCGTTCGCTGGAGCGTATGCTGCCGCTGGTAAAAGAGTACGGCGCGGCAGTCATCGGTATGGTACAGGACGATGAGGGTATTCCCAAGAGTGCTGCAAAGCGCATCGCCGTCGCTTATAAGATTTGTGAAGCCGCTGACAAAATGGGGATTCCGAAGGAGGATGTCGTAATCGACGTCATGGCATATGCCATCGGTGCCGAAGCCAATTCCGGTCGTGACGTGCTCGATGCCATGCACCAGATTCGGCAAGAGCTGGGAGTGAACATGACTATGGGCACCAGCAATATTTCCTTCGGTATGCCGGACCGCGCTTTACTTAATACCACCTGGTTAGCTATGTCCATCGAAGCCGGCGGTACCGCCCTTATCGCCAATGCCGCCCAGGTCATGCCGTCCGTTCTCTCCGCTGACCTTGTCCTCGGGCGTGACCGGTTTGCACGGCGTTATATCGAGCACCACCGCAAACGCCAGCAGGCTCAGGCTTGACACCTTACCTGACTAGGGGCTATACTTAGAGGTACATCGGCGCGGGGTAGAGCAGTGGTAGCTCGTCGGGCTCATAACCCGGAGGTCGCAGGTTCAAATCCTGCCCCCGCTACCAAGATTTACAAAGCTTCAAATCACAGAAGCTCTCAAATACTCCAGATTGCTCACAGATGCGAGCTTTTTCTATTTCCCCAAGCCTGGAACCAGCGGTATCGGTGCTTACTCAATTGACCCCAGCCAGCCAAGAGATTATATTTAATCTTGTCCACAGCCTAGCTGAAAGAGGGGGGCATGTAAGTAGCATAGACGATAGCTCCTGCTTTACAAATACCAGAAGAAGGCGTTTCTCTTTGGCCAGTAACCCCTATTACAGAACAATATATTATTCATTGAGGGCTACAAAGCTGAAACACCTGCGCCCGAACCAGCCCCAGAAGCGACACCAATGGTAGAGCCCACCCCCGGACATCTCACCTTTACCGCAACTCCCAACGTGGAAGAACTAGAAGAAATGAACTGGATATCCCCTAGCAAAGTAAACATTGATAAGCTCTACCCGCGAACCTCTGCTGAGTACCCAATTACCATGCATAATGGAAGTTAGGGTACGGTTGAATTCGCCATAACCACCCATCAACCCGACCGGGTTACTGAAGGCTACGAACCTTTGCCTGAAGAATATCTTAGTTGGGTGAATATTGAACAACCAAATCCTGTGCTTGAATCCAAGCAGACAGCGGATGTACTAATAGAAGTGGTCATGCCCAAAGATGCTAGCTATGCTGGCAAACGAGCCGAATTCTGGGTAAGTGTCATAGACCAGAGTCAAACGGGTACTGTGCGTACCGAGTTGGCCGCCCGCTGGTTAATCGCAACAAAATAATAGCTGTGTTATAAATGTAAGGACTAGGAATAACGTCAAACTCGAACATATGTTAATCTAGTTCACTTAGCTGTAGATAGAGAAAAAATGAATCCCCCGGATTACCGGGGGATTTTTCTTTCCCAGTACGTTTTGAGTTCTAGTGTTGTTACAGGATTACAGTACGCCACGGAGCCTGGGATCAAGGGCATCCCTCAGTCCGTCCCCTACCATGTTGAAGCCGAACACAACGAGCATAATAGCAATACCGGGGGCGAAGGAGAGAATTGGATCAGTGGTCAGGAAGTTGTAGCCATCATTGATCATACCGCCCCATGTTGCGGTGGTTACTTCTACGCCGATACCCAGATAGCTGAGCCCGGCTTCGGCCAGTATAGTCGCCCCCATCATCATGGTTACCAATACCAAGATCGGCTGGAAGCTGTTCGGGAAAATATGGCGTACCATGATACGCAGGTTAGTGGAGCCAATCGACCTTCCCGCCAGAACGTAATCGTTCTCTCTTACTGAAAGCACCTGACCGCACATTATCCTGGCATATCCAGGCATCAGTGAGATGCCCAGGGCAATCATGACGTTGATCAGACCTCCACCGAGTACCGATGTGATAAGCAGGGCCAGCAGTATCATGGGGAAGGCCATGAGCGCGTCCATGATCCTCATGATAATGACGTACGACCATCCTCCAAAATATCCGGCGATCAGCCCGAGTATCATTCCGGCCGTGGCGGCTATACCCACGGCAATCACACCAACCATAAGAGAAATTCTGCTGCCGTAGATAATGCGGCTTAGCGAATCTCTTCCGAAGGAATCCGTTCCCAGCAGGTGTTCCCGGGAAGGACCAGACAGAGCGTTGCGAAGGTCCTGCTCATTTGGGTTATAAGGAGCCAATAGCGGTGCTATTGCCGCCGTGATGAGGAATACGACCACAATGACTAAGCCAACCAGCACTATTTTCCTGCCCAGGAAAACCCGCATGAAGCGCCGGAACTCATTGACGCGGGGCGGCATCTCTGATATATCTGCGCTTAATCTATCCATTTCAGACATGGTTCATATCTCTATCTATACCGTATTCTGGGGTCAAGCCAGCCATAGGATATATCTATCACCAGGTTTACAAAGATAATCGTTGCGGCGATGACCATGGTAATACCCTGTGTAACCAGGTAATCGCGGTTAAGAACAGAAGCAACCGCCAGCCTGCCCATACCGGGGATATTAAATACGGTCTCGATCAGCACTGAGCCGCCGATGATGGTGCTCAGATGAAGGCCTAACAGGGTAAAAACAGGGATGAGGCCGTTTTTCATGGCATGCCGAAATATTACCGCCTGTTCTCTTAGTCCCTTGGACCAGGCAGTCCGGATATAGTCCATATGCATTACTTCAAGCATACTCGAGCGGGTCTGGCGGGCTGCCGAGGCCATGGGCATAATGGCCAGGCAGATGACCGGCATGATAAGCTGTTTTGTACTCAGCCAGAAGTCATCAAACGGAGATGTATAACCCATGACCGGGAGCCAATCCAGGTATACAGCAAACAGATAAATCATCATGATACCCAACCAGAAGATGGGAACGGTAATCCCTATATTGGCCAGGATGGTGACCACGGTATCCAGCCACCTGCCACGCCTCACTGCGGATATCACACCGGCTGCTATACCGAGAATATGGCTGATAATAAAGGCCAGTACGCCCAGATGAATGGTGAGAGGTATCCTTTCCAGCATCAACTGCCCAACACTGAAGCGGAACCTGATCGAGGTCCCAAAGTCACCGTGTAAGACGCCTCCCAGCCAGTCAAAATACTGAACTATCAGTGACCTGTCCAGGCCATACTCATGCCTGAGTACCTGGACTTCTTCTGCTGTTTTTATCTGCAGCTCTTCTGAAGTCAGCAACAGGTATATCGGATCACCAGGCAGTAGGCGCAAGGCCAGAAAGACGATGATGCTGACCAGAAGTAGAATAAACACAGCCTGTATGCATCTACGGGTAATGTAGGTTATCATGATGGTTATATTTTAACTTCAGGATTGTCAGTAACCAACTGAGCTAATCACAATACTGGCTTCTGCTCTCCAACAAAAAAGAGTAATCACAAATATTACTTCCCTCCGGGCAGGCTGAGCATAGCTCAGCCTGCCCGACCTTTACCTCAATTCGCATCAGATTGTGACGCTATTTATCGAGCCAGATATTATGCGCATTCCAGAAAAAGCCGCCACCGTGCGTAAGGAAACCGCCGTCTTTAACGTAAGGTTGTACGACCCAGGCACGGACCAGGTTCCATACCGGGACGCACATTGCATTTTCAGTGACGTATTTGATCAAGGCCTTTTCCTTGACGGGGTCATACATGGGCGAATTGGCCGCCGCATTAAACACGTCGATGTACTCCTGGGGTTTAGCGACGCTGACATAACCAGTAACATTATCGGGAGGTAACACTCCCTGTATGGCCCGGTGCCAGTTGCTTGCCCCTTGAGGCGCCGCGTAGAGCATGCCACTCCAGCCGGTCCTCCCGTATTCCTCGAACTTGGCGCTCTCAAGAATCTCGATATTTACCTTAATACCGATTTCTTCCCAGTTGTTTTTTACGGCTATGGATATCGATTTACCCGGCTCATCATTGGTACAGAGGAGGTTCATCTCAAACCCCTCCGGGTGTCCTGCCTCGGCCAGGAGTTGTTTTGCTTTACCCGGGTCGTACAGGCGTTTTGGTAAAGAGGGGTCATAGGCCGCGGAACTCGGCGGGGCAAATTGATAAGCAGGACCCCAGAAACCATAACTGAATGCTTCGGCAATCGCTTCCTTGTCAATAGCATATTCAAGAGCCTCGCGAACTTTCAGTTTAGATAGTGGTGAACTGGGGTCGTCACTACTCGGGAAAAATCCACCGGTACCTAAATTGCCCGTGACAGCAACCAATCCGGCAGCCACTAAATCGGCCAGATTCTTATCGGCCCCGGATGCCATACCGTCGAGTTCTCCACTCTTCAAGGCGGCCTGTTGAGTCATCGGATCGGCAACAACCTTGTAAATAATTTTATCAAGATAGGGTTTGCCCTCCATCCAGTAGTCGTCGAACTTCTCGTAAACCACCTGCACGTCACGCTGGTACTCAGCCTGTTTGAACGGGCCGGTCCCCACCATATTTTGCCTCAACCATTCAATACCGTTCTTTTCAAATGCCGTCGGCGATACTATGTAGTTACCGCCCTCAAACGAAAAGTCCGAGAGACCAGCGTTGGTCCACTGTGAAAGGTTGACCCGGACAGTATAGTCATCCAGGACATCCACTGATTCCCAGTTGATATTTGACCCTTTTTGGGTGGGAATCTCAGCATCGAAATTCCATTTAACTGCCTGGGCGTTAAAATCCGAACCGTCGTGGAACTTGACACCCTTCCTCAGCTTAAAGGTGACTGAACTGCCGTCAGGCGCTACTTCCCAGTCCGTTGCCAAGCGTGGAAGGAAAGAACCATCGATATTCTGTTGAAGGAGCGGTTCGAGGCAGGGCTGCTGGAAAAGGACTTCCGCGAACCCTCTTTCCGGTGGATACCCCAGAGGTAGACCGGGGAATATGGGCTCTGATACCACGAGGGTGCCACCATATTTCGCTCCTGGTATTGGGGCACCTGGCTCTGGCGTCGTCGGCTCTGGTTCGCCGCATGCCGTGAATACCAACAGCAGACTACTGACTACTAAGACTGACAGGATAATTAATATGACCTTTTTCATAACCGATTGCTACCTCCTTTATAGAACGTAAGGAATGATAATGACCACAGTATATTCATTTTTCATCATCGCTTCATTGTTCACCTCCCTTCCCCAAAATGATGGTGATATTATCCAATCAAAGGGTTGCTGTTTGTTTAATGGTTTCTACAGTCGTAATTCGAGACGTGGCTCCAGTTTCTGTTTCGGGACATTGGTATCCCGCATAAACTTGACCATATACTCATGGAGTTTCTGTGCTATTTCCGGATGCTCTTTGATAACGTTTTTTCCCTGCTTAGGGTCAGATGGTAGATGGTATAATTCTGAAAGACCTGCATCGACGACATAGATTAAAGTCCATTCATCTGTGGTCACCGTGGTCGCCGAAGATTTAGCCATCATTCGGGATACATCGTCTACCGAACGAACGCACTCACCCGGATTTACAAACAGGTGAGTAGTAAGCACATACTCTCGACCCGGGAGCGAGGGATCCTTAATCATGGGCAATAGCGATTTACCCTCAACAAAGGGGGGTATTTCCTGCCCCATAATGTCCATAACAGTAGGCATTAGATCGACGGCGGAGGTTAAGCCATCGTAAGTACCCGGCCGGCTACCAGGCATGTAGATCAGGAGAGGAATTGCCGTTATTTCCTCATAAAGTGGAGAGTGATCCCAGGCTTCACTCAGGACATCCGTAGGCTTGGGCTCGTGTTTTTCCCGAGTCTCACGCTCTGATTCCGACTGTTGAAGCATAACATTTTTACCCGATGAATTCCTGGTTCGAGTTACTTTCCCGAAAAGGTCCGGATGCTCTCCAAAATAGAAGCCATGGTCGGTGGTGAATAGTATGGCCGTTTTATCCATAAGATTCATGTTCTCCAGGTGTCTTAACAGGTGACCGACCCAGGTATCAACCATAGTAACCTCACCCCAGTAGGTGGCAAGGGCCTTTTTAATTCTCCTTTCGGTAAAGCCAGGAACATCCTTCCAGTGTCCATAGACAGGGTCTATGATCTCGCCATCATAATCGGGCCAGTAAAGCTCGGTATAATAATCAGGGGCATCCCAAGGCTCATGCGGGTCCCAGGTATCTATGAGCAGGAAGAAGTCTTCTTTGTGATGACTTTCAAGCCATTTCATCGCCTGGAGAAACGTTCGAGGAGCGTAACGGTCAGTTTCGTAATGCCATGTCGTATCTGTGGTCACGGTCTGCCCGGGTATTTCGTAGAAGCTCTTGAAACCTCGGTCATAATTCATGTCACGACGAACATAGAATGGAGTGTCAACAACTGCAGCGGTGTGGATACCTTTCGCTGAAAGTAGTTGAGGAAGTGTCACTTCATTTTCGTGGAGAGGCTCCCACTGCATGTAAGACATTGTCCACCGACCGGTGAAGAAATCAGCACGGGCCGGTACCGTCGGGAAGTTTGCGGCATAATGACGGTTGAAGCGCATTGATTTAGCGGCAAGACTGTCCAGTGATGGCGTGTGAATTATCTGGTTGCCATAAGCTCCCAGAGCATCTCGCCTTAACGTATCTGCTATAATCCAGATGACATTCATTTTCGGCTCAAGTTGTTTTATTGTCTAATAGGTTTCGTGTCTTTTCGTAGTCTCGTGTTCCATTTATGTGAACTGATGAAGTAATACCCGCACGGATATACTAAATTTACTTACGTTACAGTAATACTGGAGCATGAGGGCCCAAATCAGCGGTTTAACAATTTGATGGCATAGCCATATGATGTACCCATGAGCCCGGAGATTAACCGCCTGTCCACTTCCTGTATTTTAACACCTCTAAAAAAAGCGGTAAAGGAGTTTCACGGACCATATGAGAGTGAAACGTATTATAGCAAAAGTGATAATTGTATGTCAATTTGATATTTGGAGTAATTATCTATCAATCTACATGAAGCTCATTCCTTAACGCTCTGGATAGGCATGGAGTAATGTGCTACACTAAGGCGAAAGATTACAGGATGGAAAACGGCCAGAAGCCTATTTGGGGAGGACAGAGCAACTGTTTGAGATTTTTGAGTTTGAAAAAGACGAGCGGGACAGGAGATGGCAGCGTGTTCGCAGCGTCATGAAGAAGCGTGGTATCGATGCTTTGGTAGTCTGGGCTTTCGCTGGCTATAATTCCAGCGAATGCGCCAATTTCAGGTACTTGACCAACGTCCCAACCTACGGCAACCTATCCTACCCTGGTTACCTGGTATTTCCGCTCGAGGGTGAACCGACAATAATCGGATTTGCAAAAATGCCCGGAGATAGCTTATGGGTACACGATATCCGGGGCAAGTCACCCAAATTCTCCAGCGTAATAATCGATAGATTGCACGAGCTACGCCTTGAAAGAGCCGGTATCGGCATTATCAGCTTCCAGAGGGCTGATGCTGAGACGGGATTTCCTTACGCCACCTTTATGTCGCTTCGGGAGGGATTGCCGGAAGCTCGCTTCGAGGATGCCGTAGATATTCTTGACGAAGCCAGAAGAATCAAGAGCGATGCCGAGATACGGTGTCTGGAATTAGGCTGCGAGGCGGCAAATGAAGCGATACAGGCTGTTGTCGATACCGCCAGAGCCGGCGTCAGGGACTGCGATATTGTGGCCAAGATTCTGGAAGCCCTGGTGCGTAACGGATGTGAAACCGATTCCCTGTTTCTCTACGGTTCGGGGAAAGAAATGGTCGATGCCGGTAAAGGACCATTTATGTATCCCAGATATCTGAGAGCACTGGAGAAAGGCGATATGATACATATGGAATTTGATGCCAAATATAATGGATATGTTGCGCAGCATAACCAGTTCTTTGCGGTAGGAACGCCTGACAGGGAGTGGATTGAAATTACCGATGTCGCTTCAAAGGCATTCTACCACGGCCTGGAGACTTTTAAGCCGGGGACTACTCTGGGAGAGCTGAATGAAGCGTTCCTATCGGTAATAAAAGAGTCCGGATACAACAGCCAGAGGCCGGCTTTCCACGGACTCGGCCTGAGTACGGAGCTGCCGTTGGCGGCTACCCCCATGTCTCCCGGTTGTTTACCGAGTAATGATTTTAAACTGCTTCCGGGCATGGTTCTTGAGTTCGAACCGCATGTGGTCACCAGTGACGGAAAGAAACATGCGACAATTGGATGCCCCGTCCTGGTTACGGAGACGGGATGCCGCCCGTTAAATAACAGGAAGATGGAACTCAGGATATGCAGCTAGTCCCTCTACTTCACGATATTGCTGATTTGCTTGAATTTGTCCCCGCTGGCTACCTTCAGTAACTCAAACAGTGCCATCTCCGTGGTGGTAGGGCTGATACCGGCGCTGCCCATCCTGAACAGCGAAACCGTCTTGTTCTCCGGCTCCCGTGCCGAAACGCAATCAGTCACCGCCTGTACCTGAAATCCCCGTTCCAACAGGTCTACCGCCGTTTGATAAATACAAACATGTGCTTCGATACCGGTAAGAAGCACCTGCCTGCGCTTCAGTGCCTCAAGGGATTTATTGAAATCCGGTGCGTCGCAGCAGCTGAAACAGACCTTCTCTATCGGTTTAACATCAGGCAGGAGCCTGGTTATCTCCGGTAGTGTCGGGCCCAGTCCCGCCGGATACTGCTCGGTGAGGATAACGGGTATATCCCATACCTTCACTCCCCTGATAAGCTTCAATAGATTCCTGAGGAGCTTCTCTCCGTCATGTATGACGCGGAACATCCGGTCCTGGACATCGATTACCACCAGAACGGTATTATCCGTGGTAAGCATTACCGGCACACTCATGAGTAATTCACCTCGTATGACTAAATCCCGATACCCTTGCTCTTCAGCTTAATCAGCCTTAAAGTTAAACCGGCCGCAGCGTCCCGGCAAAGACCTGCCAGGCCAGCGCTGACTTGGCGATAAGGCTCAGCAGCACGTACATCCTCTCGCCGAACAGGTAGTCCCGCCACGGCCCGACCTTTTTATACTGCAGTACCATATTGAGCGCGAAGCTGAAGAAGAAAACGAATAGCGTCGGCAGGATTACGTATACGAAAGTGGGCACTCCTCCTTCGGCCTGGGCCAGCGAACCGAAGAAGTAGATGGCAATGGCAACCCACGGCGCAATCCCGGCTATGCAGCCGATAATGTAAGAAGTCCAGTTCGTCTTCTCCGTTAACTGGTTGTGTACCTCCATCATCAGACCGCAGAGGTTCATCACACCGGTAAGCACGAAGGCCATGATGAGGGCGGCCAGGTCATAGACACCGCACAGCATCCCGATAAGGACTATCATCAGAGAAGCGCTCAATGAGTACTCATACCAGCGGGCATAGTTAATGCCCTTTTTCAGGTTGTTTACGTACCATCCAAACGTACCGGGCGAAGATATGGTAAGATGAGCGACGGCTGAAAGCAGCAGGAATACCGCTACCATGATGCCTAATGGCAGATTGACCAGGGTATCAGTAGCCGGCCACAACTTGCCGATTGATTCATCGTATGTCAGGAATGAGGTCGTAATCGGCAGTTTGAAATCGTTACTCAAGATGATGATAAAGATTGCCTGGGCAAGGTGGAGAAAACCCATGAAGATATTGTAGATGCGCAGCCTCGTAAACTGAGGTTCCCAGTTCATTGTCATCCTCCCTTCACCGCGATACTACGTGTTTGTAGTTGCATAGTCTAGTGTAAAAAGAATAAAAAGTCAATACACCATGCTCTATTGAGTTTGTTTCACCCAGTCTTGAGTACTATATCTGTAATTTTACAGTCTACTTCCCTATAGGTCTGTGACATTTATCTCTTTTCCCATTTTTTACAGAGATTTTACATAGCGATAAAACCCGGATAATAATCACTCTTTATACTCTTTATGAGACTGATGAGTTGACCGTCAATCTGGCTCAAGGGCCCGGGGCTGGGCTGACATCGACCGCAGTCAAAAAAGAAGGAGGTATAGAAAGATGAAAAGGAAATGGTCAGCTATCGCAATGGCACTGTTGGCCACGGTCATATTAATGACCACGGCTGTCCCGGCCCTGGCGCAGAGCGAAGATGAATTGACCGCCGATTCGGGACTGTGGACGAGAGACGGACTGGCGATTATAGCTCCTCTTGGTGTACCAGTCGACCAGCCCGTAACCATGACCGTCCTCCAGAGAAGCGACGCGAGTCGGGTTCAGGGTGCCGGTGTCTGGGCACTGACCCGGGACGAGGCCGATGCCCTGAACGAGAGGATATCGGCATTGCGCGAGAGCGGTGAGATGGCTTCCCTCGATATTGACTGGGAGTCACTGGTGGAGGTGTACGGCATCTTCCTGGGCAGGACGGACGAGAGGGGCAAGCTGGAACATGCCTTTAGCGAAGCCGGCAGATACGTCCTGCTGGCTGTCAAGCGGGGCTATGTCCCCGGACGTACCGGTATCATGATCGGACATCTGCCCAGAGCGCTCGGTATCAAGGCGCCGGATAGGGCACCGGTCGGTGAACCGGTACTCATGACAGTCTTCCAGCGTGGCACACAGGAGCCGATAACCGGTGCCGGTATCTGGGCGCTGACCCGCGAGCAGGCTGAAGCCCTCAAGGAAGAAATGACGGCCATGCAGGAATCGGCAGACGTAGTGCCAGAAGATCTCGACTGGGAATCTCTGGTAAGCGTCCGCGGTATCTTCCTGGGCAGGACAGGTGATGATGGCAGTTTGGAGTACGCCTTTGAGGAGTCAGGCGGCTACCTGCTGGTAACCGTCAAGCGCGGCTACCTGCCGGGTCGAAAGGGTATCCGCATCGGTAACCTGCCTCAATTCCTGGCCATGGAGGTCCAGAGATGGGCGAAGGTAGGCGATACCGTACCCATGACTGTCTTTGAACGACACTCCGGCGACCCCGTACAGGGTGCCGGTATCTGGGCGTTGACCCGCGAGCAGGCGGAAGCCCTGCGAGAGGAGATGACCGCCATGCGCGAGTCTGACGAGGCATCCCTGGCCGACATAGACTGGGAGTCAGTGGTGAGTATCCGTGGCATCCTCCTGGGTAGGACTGATGAGAGGGGCAAGCTGGAGTATGCCTTCTCCGAGGCCGGCGGTTACGCGCTGGTAGCGGTGAAACGCGGCTATATCCTGGCTTTCGCTTTCATTATTATCAGAGAGCCCAGGCCGGAGGTCATGCAGCCCGATAATGTCCGGTTCCAGCGCGACGCCGCTTCAATCCAGGCGCAGCCATACACATCCGGGCAATTGACCGAAGATAACGTAATCAATGATGTCTACTAGCGTTATAAGAACAACTGAATAAGGCAGGTGCAGGTTGGCTTTAATCGGACCGGCCTGCACCTGCATATGTTGAACTAACTTATATGCCAGGCAAACGTTTTTAAGATATAATAGACTGAAAAAGCGTCTGAATTCAGGAAGGAGCTTATGCCCACTATACTGGTTGTCGATGACGAGCCGAGTATCATAGAACTGGCCAGACTTTACCTGGAGCAGGAAGGTTATCAGGTGGAGGCGGCTGCCAGCGGACAGGAAGCGCTGGCAAAACAGAACGCTGCTCCGCCCGACCTCATCGTCCTCGACCTTATGCTGCCGGATGTCGACGGCTTTGAAGTCTGCCGTCAAATACGGGCCAGAAGCAATATCCCAATATTAATGCTCACCGCCCGCAAAGAGGATGTTGATAAGATAGTGGGTCTCGAACTGGGAGCCGATGATTACCTTACCAAACCGTTTAATCCACGTGAGTTTATCGCCAGAGTCAGGGCCATATTACGCCGGTATCAGACCGGCGCCAGACCCGGCAATATCATCGAAATAGGGAAAATGAGGATTGACCTGTCCCGACACGAAACTACCGTGAACGGGCAGCCCATAGCCCTGAGAACCAAGGAGTTCGCCCTCCTGGCAACATTCGCCGAGAACCCGGGCATAGTGTTCAGTCGAGAGAAGCTGCTGGAGACAGTCTGGGGATACGACTTCTACGGCGAAACACGCACCGTGGACGTCCACGTGAATCACCTCAGGGAGAAGCTGACCGGTTCGGGGGTAAAAATCGAAACGATGCGCGGCATAGGCTATAAAATAACTGCCGAGGAGACACCGTAGATGAGCCTGCGGACACGCCTGATAATCTCTTACGCCCTTGTGGTAGTGGTATGCCTGGGCATTATCGCCGTGGCGGTAACAGTGCTCGTGCAAAGTTACCGCGACCGCTTTACCATGGCACACCTTGATGACGTTGCCAGGCCGATAGCCGTCCAGGTACGTACGCTGGTCCGTACCGAGGTTTCTATCGATGATGTATGGTCGCGACTGGAAGAGCAGGCGGAAAAGAACAACGTTTATATCCTGCTTCTGGATAATGAGGGCGGCATTGTCCGTCAGGCCTCTCCACAGCCGGACGAGAAACAGGCCCGGCTTGACCTGCCGCCGGGGCAGTTATCACTGCGCACATTACAGACCGAGCAGGGAAAATTCGATACGTCTTCAGGTGAGACTTATATCTACGCCGCTTACCCGCTCGGGAGGCTCTTTGACTCTCAAAATACGCTGTCACTCAGGACCCTGGTGCTGGCCGTACCTCGCGGTCAGCCTGTAGCCATCCTGCTCAGCTTGGTGCGTCCTTTCCTGTATGCAGGCCTCATTGCTTTGGCCGTTTCAATCATAATCGCCTTACTGCTGGCCCGCTCCATTTACCGTCCTGTACAGAAGGTTACCCAGGCGGCCGAAAAGATAGCTCAGGGCCAGTATGGCCAGGAAATAGAAGTTATCGGACCGAAGGAAGTACGGGGACTGGCCACCAGTTTTAATAAAATGAGCCGGCAGGTAAAACAGGCACAGGAACGCCTGCGCCACTTTGTCGCTGATGTTTCACACCAGCTGAAGAGCCCCCTTACCTCCATCCAGGGATTCGCCCAGGCAATTACCGACGGCACCGCCAGCGATAAAAATACCAGAATGAAGTCGGCGCGTATTATTCAGGATGAGTCCAAGAAAATGATGCGTCAAGTCGACGAGCTACTGGAGCTTTCCCGGATGCAATCGGGACAGCTCAGCCTGGTGAAGGAGCCTGTTGACATTGAAGAACTATTGAAGCAATGCCGCGAGATATTCACACTGCGGGCCGAGGAAAAAGACCTGCGCTTCAGCCTGGATGTCCCCCTTCTGCCCAGGATAAGCGGCGATTTCGACCGGCTGGAGCAGGTATTCAACAACCTGCTGGACAATGCCATCAAGAACAGCCCGACCGGGGGCGAGATACAGATAATCACCCGCAAGACTACCGATACCGTGGAAATCAGCGTTATCGACAGTGGCCCTGGCATACCGCCGGAACAGATACCCTACGTCTTCGAACGCTTTTATCAGGCCATGGGGGTTAGAACGGGCGTGGGACTCGGACTCGCCATTGCCCGGGAGATTGTCCTGGCCCACGGCGGGGACATTCATGTTACCAGCAGCCCCGGGGAAAAGACGGAGTTCATCATACACCTGCCCATAAATGAAGAGTAAAGAATTGTCTGAATAGCCAACCGTCAGGCCATTCGGCTTTGGTCATTTCTTCTTGGTTACCTCTCTATACCGTTATCCGCGTCAACCTTGACCCAGTCACCGGTCTTGATTACCTCCAGCGGATTCCGGTCAAGTCCGGTCATCGCCGGGGCACGCAGGAGTACCGAGGACAACGCGACCTTGGTGGTCATATCATTGAAAATCAGGGCCTTCGGTGCCGTGCCCAGCAACCGGGTTGCATGAAAAGCCATCGACGTTCCCGAGGAGCCCTTGTTTCCGGGGAATACCAGGACTTTATCCTTGAAGCTCTGCCCTCTCAGCTCATGCCGCCTTTCGATAACGATACCCTTTGCCGGGTCAATGCCGCCCCAGCCGGCTATGGTATCCCTGGTAACGAGGGCTTCCCCCTCCGTACAACCGCCAACCACCTTCCGGCCATGAAGTACTATTTTCTTCATCTGAGTTCTCCCCTCCATTTCCCGGTAATAGCCGCCTGGATGCAGTCTTCCTGAGAGCCGAACCAGGTCGGGAACCCGAGCATGGCGGGCATATAGTGCGCGTGTTTGGCCGAGTCGGTAGCCGCCGTCCTGACCTCTTTCGGTGAGATATGACTGATACA
>Ga0209427_10003885_pt1 | contig 17426 bp, 19 predicted proteins | sample DeeMarSWOR136_30_FD_187465 | JGI IMG/M metagenome (GOLD analysis project Ga0209427, IMG submission 187465) | Marine sediment microbial communities from White Oak River estuary, North Carolina - WOR-1-36_30 (SPAdes) (version 2) | ecosystem: Environmental > Aquatic > Marine > Intertidal zone >...
ACCATCTCCAGCTCATGTGGTTTATTCACTGCGTGAATACCATAAAAATCAATGGTCTCAATCTGCAATCTTTCGAAGCTTTGCTCAAAATCCTTCTTGAAATCATCCATCCCCATCTTCCAGGAATGGGATCGGGTCAAAATTACATAATCTCCTCTCTTCCTTCCAGAGAGCACTCTTCCTAGTTTCTCTTCACTGTCCTGATAGGCAGATGCGGTGTCAAAATAGTTTATGCCTAGCTCGAGCGCTCTATTGATGGTTCTATCAGACTCCTCCTTAGAGATGCGCGGAAGGTACATAGCGCCGAAACCAAGTTGTTTCACCTTGATACCTGTTTTTCCCAGTGTAATAGTCTTCATCTTCATCCTCCTTGTTCAAAATCTATCATTTTTAAAGCTTAACCACAGATTAGCCCAGTTAGATTATTAACTTTCTTGATAGTAAACTTTTTAATGATGGGTCGCAATCCCTTTTTCATCAGGTCTTAGTTTCCCACCCTTGATATACAACGTCAAACTGGTTTTGGGTTTGTGATACATTTTCCGCCAACCTATAATGTATGACTAAACTCATTTCTAAAAATCCTATTGAAAAGATTAGATTATCACACATAACTATTTAAAAATAAAAGATAATTTATTATGCGCCAACCTAGAAATTATAATACCTATTATTACTGTTTACTTATTAAGTCAAGGTTTTTATCAAAAAGAGGGGTCAAATCTTTATTCTTGACAAATCAATAAAATTACTTTGGGTGAGTGGGGTAATAAGTGCATATCAAGACCTTTTATACCCCACCATCCAGGAGTCTATTATCACGCCACCTACTGTTGAAACGAGGAAAGGCATTATTCTTAAAAGATAAAGATCACAAAGAAATTTTGAAAAGCAAAGGTAAGAGCGAGAACTAAAATTAAAAAAATTTGATAAATTAATTGATCGATTCATTCAAAAGTCAAGAATAAAGATTTGACCTCAAATCACAAAAATGAAATTAAAGAAATAATTAAAGGTTTTTCCAGCGTTGTCGATTTTTAATTGTGAACTGATTGGTATCTGTCCTATTGATTTAAAAAGTGTCTATTGTTCACATAAGGAGCAAATATGTTAATAGTAACTCCAAGGGCAAAGGAAAAACTTAAAGAGATTTTACGAAAGCAGACAACAGATCCAGAAGTGGCTATTAGAGTTACTCCTAATCATTCAATGCCACACTGCTTAGATTTGGTTTTAGATAAAGAAAAAAAGGGAGATCAAGTAGTGGAAAGCGAAGAGGGTATAAAAGTATTGCTTATACGGTCTGATTTAGCCCGAGGGCTGGAGGGACTGGTTCTTGATTATAAAGAAACTATCCAAGGTACAAATTTCACACTATCAAAGCCTACTTTCCATTGATGGAGGCCACAAGGAGAGGACGACCACTCATGGAAGATAATAAAATAGAAGATAGAAGGGAATTCAGACTATATCACACAAAACTGAAAGCTCACTATATCTCAGAAGAGAGTAAAAGAGGGTGGGAAGAGTGCACTATTATTAATATCAGTCGTGAAGGAATGGGAATAAAATTTCACAGCTGTGAAAAAATCAATGTAGGTTCAACCGTTCATTTAGAGATATTTGTTCCCATAAAATTAGAGCCCATTAATGTCAAGGGAATATTAAAGTGGATCGAGAAATGGGAAAATGATTTCATTGGTGGTATCAAATTAACTGATATATTGGATGATGCTAAATTTTCTAAGCTATGTTAGACTCATACTAGGAATGGAAAAAAGAGAAAGACGATAACAATGAAAGGAGTAAATGAGCAATCGTCTCTCTCTAAGGATAGTAACCACAGGTAATAACTTCATCTCATAGTTCTTTTGTAGAAATAAGAGTGAAAAAGGTCAAATCTTTATTCTTGACAAATCAATAAAATTACTTTGGGTGAGTGGGGTAATAAGTGCATATCAAAATCTTTTATACCCCACCATCCAGGAGTCTATTATCACGCCACCTACGGTTGAAACGAGGAAAGGCATTATTCTTAAAAGATAAAGATCACAAAGAAATTTTGAAAAGCCAAGGTAAGAGCGAGAACTAAAATTAAAAAAAATTTGATAAATTAATTGATCGATTCATTCAAAAGTCAAGAATAAAGATTTGACCCCTAATCCCTATTTACCCCAACATATTGCGGTTGAAGCCTATCTTAATTGATCAAAAAATCCACCCAGATTTTAATTCTTTGCTATAACATTTAAAAGGAAAGTGGATGAGATTAAATGCGCACTAGATCACCTAAGAAATTAAAAATGATAAAGGCAAGGATATTGATGTACAATATTTAACGATGAGATTGTTGTGAAAGTGATAATGGGAATAGTCGGGGAAGCAGCGTGATTGATGAATACTTTTGTCGGAGTAATATTTGGGAATTAGCAGTAAATGTTTTTACTTAAGCTGCTTCAATCTTAATCTTAAATTTTAATCCAGCTTTTTCTACCTGATCTTGTAAAGCAAGACGAACAAATTGTTCTGGAGAATACCTTAGTATTTTAGCATAATTAGCTGCACGTTCTGGACTTACCAGCTTGCGTCCTTTCTCAATATCGCAAAGATGGGACTTTGATATCCCAAGTTGATCTGCAAATTCCACTTGACTCATTTCTTCACCCAGACGAATTGACTGAAGGAATTTCCCAAGTGATAAAGGACCTCTTGTGATGTCTTCTAAAAATTTCATAGAAGCACTTTTTCTTTTAATAACCATGCTTATGTACCTCCTCAATACTTACAAATTCAATTTGAGCCTCTTTAATTACATATATTGCTCGATAACTTTTGCTTAATCGAATAGAACGCTGTCCCTTTCCTTTACCATGCAGAGGTTCATCGTGCCATCCTGGAACTTTTCTTACTCCTTCCAGACCTTGAACCTCTACGTCATTAACCCAAGCCTGTAGTTTAACCACGATATAGAAAGGAACTTTTTTAAGGCTTTTCCTTGCTTTTCTACTTATTACAACTTTATTAATCATATATTCATAGTACACCAATTAGGTGAACATGTCAAACTCTTTTTGTAATTATTTTGCAATTGATTACCCCCTTGACACAAGGAAATAAAAAGGTAAAAAGTAAGAAGCATAAGGAGTTGAGAAAATATGGGCATATAGAATTTATAGAGCTGCAAAGCTTATGAACGATTTCTCAACAGCATTAGCTACACTACTGTAAGTGACCGAAACATAAAAGACCTGCCACGCTTTTGTAATCCAAACCTCAGGGGATGGATAGGTATAAAGACTTAAAGGTTGTCCAACCAGTTCAGGGTTTCTTTTTTATTTTCCCAATTAATTAATTCTTCTATCTTCATATTTTGAGGAATAATTAATTGAGTATGTTCGTAAAATTTTTTCTGTACCTCTCGTTTATAAGACATCTCTAAATGTGAATAAATCATTGTTGAATCAGTATGTTGATGGCCCAAATGGTTTTTTATTTCAGGTATAGAAAAACCGGATGAGAGCATATTCACGGCACATGCATGGCGGAAGCTGTGAACCGGACTGATGTTTTTAAGACGTTTAGGGGACAAAGCCATGGAAAGGTATTTCTTGCAGAGATGATAAATACCATGTCTTGTGAATTCTTCTCCGCGTTGGTTGATAAACAGACGCTGTCTATATAAAGGTTTTGGGATTGTTCGGTATTTACCAATATATAACTTAATAAGCTGTACTGTTCTTGGCCAAAGATTTATTAAGCGGTAACGATTCCCCTTGCCCAATATGGCTAGAGTTTTTTGTTGAGGATCAAAGTAATCGAGGTTTAGCGTTGCTATCTCACTGGCTCTGGCACCTGAGTCATTGAGTAAGTGCAGTAGACAATAGTCCCGCAATCCCTGGCTTTTCTTAAGGTCAACTGTTTCAAACACTTTAAGTATTTCTTCCTGATGTATGAAGCCAATTAACTGTTTTTGAGTCCGTTTTTTTGGAATGTTCCATATCCTTTCCGCAATTCCTTGTTTTTCTGGATACATAAGCCGTATCATTTTGGCTAGTGATTTAAGGGCAGCAAGGCGGTAATTCCTGGTACTTGCACTATTATTGCGCTGCGTTTCTAGATGATCCAAAAATGAAAAAACTAAGTCTGAGGAAAGGTGTTCTATTTTGAGTGACCCAACCTTGATGGAAAGGTATCGCGCAGCAAAAGGTAAGAAAAGAGTAAAGGTGACACGATAACTTTTAATAGTATGTATACTGACTCCTTTAATGCGGGGAAGATATTGATCAAAAAATTGATGAATACAAATAGAAAGTTTCATATTTCCTCCTGAAGAGAAATAGTGAACCGGACCAAATTCTGACGATGTTGAGTTCCTAATACTGTAAGATATCGAGCCGTATATTCTACTTTTTGATGCCCCATAAAAACGGCTAATACCTGTAAAGCATTCTGAATAGATTTCCCCTGCTCTCTAATTCTTTTCAAAGTATTTATGGCAAAAGAATGTCTTAAACTGTGGGGAGTAGGTGAACCAAAAGTTACATTAGCTATATTCCTTCTTGGTTGATCAAGGCCGATATCTTTGACAGCTTGATGAAAGGCTCTTGAAGCCTGATAAGTTGAAATGCCCTTATGGTAGCCTGCAGCCAAAAAGTAGGGGTTATGATCACCTGGAAGCAGTGTCTTTCTCAATTTCAGGTAATTGTCAAGTTCCACTGCTACAGATTTTGGGATAGGAATCAAGCGGTCTTTTTTAAATTTGGTTTTTTCAATATAAAGGGTGTTCTCCCCGGGGCGATAGCGGCCTATCAATAACTTCAAGGGTTCTGAGATTCTCAGGCCGCAGCGGGCCAAAAGTAGCACAGCGAGGTAGATAGCTACATCTTTTAAATAATATGCTCGGTTTTTGCGTATCCTTTTGTAAACTGCGTTCAACAACTGATCGATCTGCTCTGGAGAAAAGACAAAAGGGAGGTAATGCAACTCTTTTAGCGGAGGAATATCCTTAAGGGGGTTTTCTTTAAAATCTCCCTGACGAACTAAGTATTGGAAGAACACTCGCAGGGTAGAAAGTACTCTGTTAATGGTAGATGGCTGCCAGGGAAGTCTCTTTCGCAATTGGAGGAAGAAGGCAGGTGTAAATGAGCCCTGCTCCATTTGTAGCTCTACCAGGTAGCAGTCAAACATTAAGAGATGTGACCATGAGTTCTGCGTCTCATAGCCTAAGTGTTGACGGTAACTGATATATCGTTCAAACTGTGGTGCCAGAAAACTTTTAAACTGTTTCATCAAAGAGGACCTTGCGCATGAGGTTAGTGTGGATGTGGAGATACCTACGGGTTGACTCGATGTTTTTGTGTCCCAGCATTTCTTTAAGTTCATAAATTGAGATGCCAACCTCAAGGAGGTTCTGGGCATAAGTATGCCTCAACCAATAGGCGGTTGATGTCAGGTTTAGCTGGCGCATCCAGGTACTGATCCAATGGCTGACGGTACCCGAAGTAACTGGCATAAAGGGGGCTTTAAGACTTAAAAAAAGGGTTCGGTGTTCACTTTTCGGTCTGCCCCCAACAATATAGGCGGCGATGGCCTTGATTGTATCTTCGGGCAAGGGCAATTTGAGAGGATTTGTATTTTTACGGTGATTAATGCATAACTCCTGCCTGCTAAAGGAGATATCATCCAGTCTGATCAAGCTTATTTCCCTGGGGCGAAATCCCAGGAAGTAGGCCAAATGAAGCATGGCGTAAGTTCGAAGATCTATGGGAGAAGAAAGATTTTGGCTTAAACCGGCAAACAGGCTTTTGACTTCTTGTGGCCGTAAGAACCTAGGTGGTTTGGCCTTAGCAAATATAGGCACCTACTAGCAGCGGTGCAATATCTCTGCTTAAGACCCTACGCTCGTGATATAAATACCTTAAGAATCCCCTAAGAAAAGAACAGTATAAACGGCGTGTCGATAAAGACAGATTCGTATTAAACTCTGACCAAAAGTCATCCATGTGCTCAATCTTTATCTTTGAAAGATTGATATTTAATCTTTTCAAATAGTCATTCAAAGCAAACAGTAATCTTCTGGAATTTGCAATCTGAATATGATTAGCCTGTCGCTTTTTTGCATAATAGATCAGATATTGCTCATAGATTTCCGGTAAAGGTTCCCTTTTTTGCTGTATTGGCTGCCGGATTTTTTTTTGCTCGAAAAGATATCGGGCAAATCTTTTTATCACGGTGTTTATCTGAGTGGAGGGTCTCCTGTCTTGAGAAGCCCTCAGCGTATCCAAAGTAAAAATATCATCCCATGTAATTTCCTTATCCTTTACAAAGAAAAGTAAGCTGTTCAAGATTTTTTTATAAGTCTCACGGGTGCTAAAGGAATAACCTACGGATATCATCCACTGAAGATAGTTATTGATATCTTGCTCTAACATGATGTACTGGCCCTTTCATGAAGTAGCGATTTTGAATCAATAAAAAGCCTTGTTCCAGCTTACTGTTTTTTTATAGCAGTGCACATTGGTCAGTTCTGGTGCAATCTTAGCAAAAAATATTTTATGCAAAAACACCATACCTAAATCTAACCCATTTTTCATCTCTTGAGTTCATAGTTACCCTAACATTTTTATGTGAAGATAATATAGATCATTTTCTGGAATATACTGTTGCCAAGTGTAGGAAATTTTTATGTCCAAATAACCGTTGAAATTCCTGTTCCGTATATAATAGGGCTTTAGCACTCTGTAGGATTATTTTTCTGTGTAAACTTCGATATTTGCCTGAAACAACCCGGGGCACCAATTGAAATATGGAACTATGCTGAACTATATGACCTGTCAGATGCAGTCCTTGATTTGCATAACTTCTATTAAACCCCAACCATCGAATCCAACGCCAGGCTGTAGAAGGATCAAGAAAATGATCGACATTTTTATCATCTTTTTCCTGATAACCAATAGGCAAACCTTTAAATGTTACTGTCGTACGGTATGATTGATGTTCATCCTCTAAATATTGTTTACTCAAACGTTTGATATCAGTCAGTACATAACGTTTGTGAGGCAAGGCAAAAGGAGGATAGGTAGTAAATGTTTTACCACACGCCGGACACTTCCACCGTGCCAGTAGTGACATGATAGTCTTGACATAATTACCAACAGTGTAGCGGAAAGATCGTCTGCGACATTCATGCAGTTTAAATGTTATTGGTTGCGTGAAACATAGTGGACAACATCCTTCAGGAGGAGATATTTCCCCAGATATAATGGCATTTGTGTGTTGTTGAATTTTTTCTTCAAGCAGAATTGACATTATACATCCCCATTTTGAGTTAAAAATATTAGTTAAGTAGGCATAGATATATATCCATAAATGAATAGGAAGGTAAAGCATAAATCTATGCCTAGAACAATGAACTACAGATGTAGCATCCATGGTGATTTCATTATTATTTTATCTAAATATTTAAGGGGTTATATTTCTTCAGATGTGAAAGGAAGGTATAAAGGCCGGGGCAGATGAATATATCAAGAAGCCATTCAGTCCCCGTCAGCTTTCAGAGAAGATTCATGAAATACGGGACAGCTAATCTGTCAATTGACAACTAAGCCATTTTAGTCCTCATACACCATATATTGTATGTCGGGAATCATACCAAATAGTTTACACTACTACCATGATGGTTAAAGAAATAGAGAGCTAAAATTACACACACTACTGAATCAAGTGTAAATTGCCTCAGAAAACCGGCTGCACCCCCTCCTTTGACTTCTTCATAAACTCCTCATCATCATATTCCCCATAGACATCAATGGTAGTAGAGATTTTTTTGTGCCTTAAAAAGCGTTTAACATAATCCATACTGTATCCATTATATAAAAGCCATCTGGCACGAGGACAATGCAGCATATTGACCTGAAGAAAATTTATGATAAACTACCAGCTATAATTGAAAAAAAGAAGAACTCTACTGTCAGACAACTAGCTGGTAAATTCCCAGTTTTTGAGAATGATAGGCTTTCTCTTCCTGCCCCGTTAGAAATAATGTCAGAACCTTTCACACAGCACTTTTTATTATGAATAGCTTTGAACATTCATAGAACTCGAGTTAAAGGTCTACAGGTTGCCCTTCGTGGTTCAAAAATAACCATTAGTTACCTTGAAATTTCTGTTGACATCACAGAAATTTCAAGGTATTATCATAACATGTTAGATCGCAACCAAGAACTAAAGACACTCCAGAGATTGCTTCAGCGGCATCCCGTTGTGGGTATCATTGGAGCACGACAAGTTGGCAAGACTACCTTAGCACGTTTATTTATAGCAAAGAAGATGGGTCCATATTCATACTTCGACCTGGAAAACCCAGAGGATTTGGCACGACTTGAAGATCCAATGCTTGCCCTTAAAGGGTTAAAGGGGCTTGTAGTCATCGATGAGATTCAGCGATATCCAGGCCTTTTTGCCGTCCTTCGCTTTCTGGTCGACAGACCCAAGCCAACAACCCGTTTCCTGGTACTTGGTAGTGCTTCACCGGATTTGCTAAGGCAGGGCTCTGAGACCCTTGCAGGGCGAATTTTCTACCACGAGCTGGGTGGGTTCTCACTAGATGAGGTGGGAGCTGAAAACCATACACGGCTTTGGTTGCGAGGTGGTTTTCCCAGGTCATATCTAGCCCGATCTCATGCTGAAAGCGACGAATGGCGTCGCGGATTTATTCGTACCTTCTTAGAGAGAGATTTACCCCAACTCGGTATCACCATCCGCTCAACCACTCTGCGACGCTTTTGGTCCATGCTCACCCACTACCACGGCCAAATCTGGAATGCCTCAGAATTCGCACGTTCATTCGGTGTTGCCGATACGACTGTTCGAAATTACCTCGATCTACTCACCTCGGCCTTAATTATCCGTCAGCTACCGCCCTGGCATGAAAACATCTCCAAACGGCAGGTCAAGGTACCCAAGGTATACGTAGCTGACAGCGGAGTGCTCCATACTTTACTTAGCCTCAGAACCTTAACAGACCTGGAAGGACACCCGAAGGTAGGAGCTTCATGGGAAGGCTTCGTTATCGGACAGATCATCCGTCGATTGAAAGCAAGAGCAGATGAATGCTTCTTCTGGGCTACACATGGAGGTGCTGAATTGGACCTACTTATCGTCAGGGGACGGCAACGATTAGGATTTGAGATAAAGCGAACCAGTTCTCCCCGTATCACACCATCGATGCGTAACGTATTGTCTGACCTGAAGCTTAAGCGTCTGGATGTTATCCATGCTGGTGACCATACATTTCATATGGACAAAAAAGTAAGGGCAATTGCTCTAGCTCACTTGCAGGAGTATCTTAAACTCATCCGTTGAGTTTGTTACTAGTTACTCATCACTCATCGCTTATTACTTTTCGTAATCTTCGTTTGCCCTGTTAGAAAGGATGTGAGCACCTTTCACACAGCCTTTTTATTATGAATAGCTTTGAACATTCATAGAACCTGAGTTAAAGGTCTGATGGGGCCTGCCCCGTGGTTCAACATGCTTTTGACATTTTAAATAGACTTCTACGTTCATCTGCGAAAATCTGCGTCCTACATTAGCTCTATTTTTCTCTGCCTGCCCGGTTAAATGATTCTTTCATTTAACTCAGGGTGATCTCTGTGGTTCAAAACCCCTTGACAATTCTGCCTATTGTAATATATTGGGAATGTTGATGATATTGATTTCCTCTTCTCTTTCAATGCACTCATAATTCGCAATCCTAGATTTACAATGTGAATGTCCACAATCAGAAATCCAAAATCCAAAATAATAAGGCCCTGTTTCCTGAACCCTGATCCCTATCCCCTATATTTATGGTAGACCATTTTTCACATATAGCTCTAACTTTTGTTTCTCTCTCAACTAACAACTGTACCCTGACCCCTGCTCACTGTTTTTAACTATTATGATTGATTTAGGTTTCTATCTTCCATTGATGGAATAGACGAAGTCAACTTCTGGCAGCCAGGTGGACATCAAACAAATTTTCCGTGCTTTTATATTGATTAACTGTAATTATTTTTCTAATAAGAGCCAAAGGAAGACTTGACCCCTTGATTGCAACTTTGAATCGGAATTTAGTACATGAAGCTATTATAGCCGCGCCATCCAAAGATGAACAGCAGGAAATCGCAAAAGTATTTAAAACGATTGATAAGAAAATTGAAATTCATACAACGAAAAAATCTACTCTCCAGGATCTATTCAAAGTGATGTTAAACAAACTGATTACCGGTGAAATTCGGGTGAAGGATTTGGAGATAGATTTTTCTGAGATAGATATTTAATAAATTTATCAACAAGTTAATTTTTGTAGGGAGAAATATATGAAACATACAATTACTTTTTTCCCGGTTGATAACGGGGATATGACTCTTATCAAAATGAATGACAAAACCACAATTTTAATCGATATAAATATTCTGCAAGATAATGAAGATAATAATCTAAAATGTGATGTTATAAAAGAACTACATGATAGGCTTGAAAAAGATGATGAAGGAAGACCTTATGTCGATGTTTTTATGCTGAGTCATCCTGACCAAGATCATTGTAGAGGGCTGAATAAACATTTTCATCTTGGTTCCTTAGATGATTATAGTTTTGATCCTCCAGATGGCGAAAAACTTAAAATTGTAATGAGGGAGATATGGTCATCCCCGATGGTTTTTCGTAGAGCAAGTAAGAATAATCCTTTGTGTGAGGATGCAAAAGCATTCAATAATGAAGCCAGAAGAAGGGTAAAGTATTTCAGGGAGTATGGCATAGCTAGTGATGGAGATCGGATTCTTATTATTGGAGAGGATGAAAATGGTAAAACAGATGATCTAACAGAAATACTTATTAAAATTGACGAAGAATTTAATCGAGTTAATGGAAAGGAAAATCAATATATTTCTATGTTAAGTTTAGGTCCTAACCCAATTCAAGATGATGAAGAAATCGAGGAAATGTTAAGTAAAAACCATTCGAGCATTATAATCAGGTTTACATTTAAATATGATGAAAAACAAGATGCATGCCTATTTTTAACCGGTGGAGATGCAGAAGTATATATTTGGGAAAAGCTTTGGGAAAAGACTAAATATGAAACTGATAAACTAAATTATGACATCCTTCAAACTCCTCATCATTGTTCCTGGCATTCATTATCATATGATAGTTGGAGTGATGATGACAGTCCAAAAGTTAATAAGGATGCAAAATCAGCACTTTCTCAATCACGTAATGGTGCGTTTATTGTATCGAGCAGTAAGCCTATTAAGGATGATGATAATGATCCACCTTGCTGGGGTGCAAAGGATGAATATGAGTCAATTATTGGAGAAGTTTCAGGTGAATTTTTCTGTACCGGAGAGTATCCAAATGAGGAAAATCCTGAACCACTTCAATTTAAAATATCAGACGAAGGGCCTCAACCACCTTCAAAAAAAAGTGTTGGCATAGAAGGAGCGGCTGTTATCAAGGGCAGTACAAAAGAACCTCTATATCATGGATAAAGCATGAAAAACAAAAAGTACCTTAAATTTAAAAATAAAAACAACAAAAAAATGCTTCTGTTGCATCCAGAGGCGCAAAACACATATAAGATAATCAAAGCTCATAAAGCGGTTACAGAAAAAGTTAAATCACCTGTTGAAATGGGTGATGGTGGTTTCAAAATTAAATTTGAAATAGAGGTACCCCTCCCATCTAAAGCAAGAGCAAATGGAGTAAGTAAAACAGGTGTAAGAGCACATGAACCAGTTATTTTTTATTTCCCTCCAGCTTATCCTTTTCACGCTCCTAAGATCATGTTGCGCCATGATTTTAATAAATCATTGGCACATATAAACCCATTAGATATTGAAAAGGAGCGTTATGTAAATCCATGTGTATATTATGGCAATCTTGATGATCTATTACATCAAACAGGGGATGGTTTAAATGAAATTATTAATCATCTTTCTGAATGGCTCGGGAAGGCTTCGATTGATGATCTTATAGACCCTACACAAGGTTGGGAGCCAATTAGAAGGGATGCCGCGTTTGGTTGGATTGTATATGATTTGGCAGGAATGCGCAGTTTAGTTCAAGATACTGAAAATGCTTTAGTATTTCAGTGTGGTTTTATACAATACACATTTATAAAAAAACATTATTTTGCTTGGGGCTTAGATATTAATAAACCAAAAACAAATATCAGTGCGGGCTTAGTTGAACAATCAATATATGAGGTTAAGAAGGAGAATGATATTTTTGGGGGGTCATTAGCTTTTATATCTTGGTCAGATAAATTTGATGCTGGCCAAGAAAAAGTTGTGGACCAGTATTTATCTGAGACTGTACAAAACTTAAAACAGCTTTTTGAACGAGCTGAAGACTATGGTTGTGGCTCACCACTTAAAAATTTATTTATTGAGCTCCGTTGGGCTTATTCAAGGGCAAGGTTAAAAATAAATCCAATTACAATTTTTGTTATTTTGTGTGTTCGACGACCATATAAGCTAATTGATGACGATTCATCTTTGGAACTTATTCCATATAAAGTTGATTGTAAATTCAATGAGGTTCCCTCAACCATAGAATCTGCTATTCCAGAAATTTGTGAAGATTCACAAGTCTTTCCCTTAGGACATCGTCACGAACTTAATAGCAATCTGCTTAAAAAAATGTCAGGAGTTAAAAAAGAAATAAATTCTGGCACAATTGTGAGTGTAGGATGTGGAAGCGTTGGTTCAAAAATTTGTTTATATCTTGCACGCTCAGGAATAGGCCCATTCTGTTTGATCGATAAGGGTATCTTTTCTCCACACAATGCTGCCCGTCATGCCTTAATAGGTTTTATGGAAATCCCTCATTTACGTAAGGCTGACATGCTTGCTAAGGAAATTAAATATTTACATCAGAAAGCAGAGCCTTGTTTTGATGACATTATTGATAGATGTAAACAGGTACACGATGGGGGGGTCTCTTTCCCTAAAGATTCGCGTTTAATAATAGATACAACAGGCTCTACTGCTGTCAGAGAAATGTTGGCGTCTTTACCTTTAGAGCAAATTCCTGGAAGGTTAATGCATGCAGCATTATTTGAACAAGGAAAGGTTGGTATAATGGCCATCGAAGGTCTTTCAAGAAATCCCAATATAAGTGATTTAGTAATACGTTTTTGGGATGAACGTATTGATGATAATGATCTTCATAAAAGATTTTCAAAAAACTCAGATGCTCTTACAAGACAAGAAATTGGCTTAGGATGTGGATCACATACAATGGTGATGACGGATATGAGGGTTTCATTATTTTCTGCTGGAATTGCTGAAAGAGCAAGACAAGTCATGGAAAATGGTGCCTCTCCTTCTGGTGAACTCTGGATTGGTTTGTTAGATGATTATGAAATAAGTTTTAAATGGGAACAAATAACTTTACATGAAACAGTTGCACTTAAAAAAAACGGGAGCAATGGTTGGGAAGTAAGAATATTAAAAAAAGCAGTTGATCAAATTGAAAACGAGATCAAATTATGGGATAAAGTGGAAACAGGAGGTGTGTTGATTGGACGTATTTCATTATCTCGACATTGTATTACAATCTCAAGAGTTTTAGATGCCCCATCTGATTCAGAACGTTCTGAGTCAAGATTTGTTTTAGGGGTTGACAAATTGACTAAAAGAGTTATTGAAATCAGAAAAAAATCTGGAAATACATTAACCTATGTTGGAACTTGGCATAGTCATCCAAAAGGAGGCCACGCGTCATCTATTGATAAGATAGCTCTCCAAAAGATAAGTCAGCTTCGCTTTGGTTTCCCTACTTTAGGATTAATTTGGACACCATCAGGATTTACAACCATGATAAATGAGGGTAATTAGTAAGAAATGCAATACAATTAATAGGTATATCAATGAGCATTGAAAAACATATCAAAAATATAAACAGAAAGTATTTAATAGGTTATATGTTGTTGAATTATGGTTTGTTTGGTTACCTATCTAAACTGTTTGTGCTGAACATAAATGATTATGGAGGTTTTTTTCAAAAATTAATCCATCCTACAAATTTTATTGGCTTATTGGTAATTCCTTTATGTTTAATAATGGAGGGTATTATAAGTAGTGACTTAAAGCATCAACTGGTTTTTTTAAGACTTAAGAATGCTCTGCCCGGTTGCAGGGCATTCACTGAAATTGCATTACAGGACCAGAGGATTGATATGAAAAAGATGGAAAAAATATTGCATTCACACATACCACATGACCCAAAAGAACAGAATAGTGCCTGGTACAGTATTTATAAAAAACACTCTGATAAGACTATAGTATTTGAATCACATAAATTATTTCTTCTAACAAGAGATTTAGCAAGTCTTACCTTTATATTTCTACCGGCAACTTTAATTGCACATCTAATATTTGATACAACTACAAAGAGTATCTGGATACATATGGGAATTTTATTAATAACATTGATATTAACTATTTTGGCTTGTCAAAACTATGGCAAGAGATTTGTAGCAAATGTCCTTGCTGAGGAAATATCACTTCCAGTGGAGGAATAGAACAATAATGCGATACAAGAACCAAAAGGCGAAACTCTCATTTATAATGTAGAGAACGGTGGAACGAAACTAGGGGTCAATCTTCAGGAATAAATAGTCTAGTTTTTATAGGTACAGATGAGTGGATTTTTTGATAAGGAAAGGCATACCGTTTCTGAACATATAAGCAATATCTATAAAGAAAAGGAATTACAAAGAGAACGAACTATCCAGAAATTCCGGATAGTTGAGTGCCAGAAAAAACCAGTAACAAACTATTATGAAATTTAAAGAATCAGAAACGGTTGAACTGAAGGCATCGACAGCCTAGATGGGGAAAACATTGGAGACATTATGTGCCTTTGCCAACAGCAATTTTGGAACAGTCTATATCGGCATTGATGAACAGTGCAACATTGTCGGGTAGGACGTGAGTGACCGTACTATCCGAATAGTAACAACTGACATCCTAACCCAGATCGAGGCTAAGCTTTTCCCAAAGATATTAGAAGATAGTTTGAAGGATAGGGAACATTTCAGAAAGGCTATATTGATTCCATTTGTTACAGAAGGCTTACTCGCATTAACCATTCCAGTAAACCCGAGCAGTGCTAAGCAACAATATATTACTGTAGAAAAAAGAGGGAAATTATTGAAAGATATGGAGGAAAACTAATAAATGAGAATAGAAATTTGGGATGAAAATAAATTGATGCTATGCCTCGAAGGCTGGCAGGTCCCTAAAGGGGCAACACTGCGGGAATGTTACGAAACGAAAGATGAAATAATTGTATGTGGTTTTCCAAAGGAAAATGATGAAAACCATAATTGCGATATGATGGGATGTTCTACGGTCAATCATGTTTTGTATCGCTTTAAAATAAGTTGATTTAACTGCATAAAGGTAAAAGAGGGCCTCTGTTTCACCGTATCTCGGGAAGAGTCATATGAATAATCAAAAAGGCGAAATAGTCATTTATCAGGCAAAAGGTGGTAAAACCGCTCTTGAGGTCAAGCTGCAGCAGGAAACTGTCTGGCTGTCACAAGCACAAATGTGCGATTTATTTGATAAAAACAAGAGAACTATTTCAGAACATATCAGGAATATTTTTAAGGAAGGGGAGTTGTCAGAAAATTCAGTTGTCCGGAATTTCCGGACAACTGCAAAGGATGGTAAATCATATGAAATTAACTATTACAACCTTGATGTCATTATCTCCGTCGGCTACCGGGTTAAGTCTCAGCGAGGAACTCAGTTCCGCATCTGGGCAACGCAGGTGCTTAAAGATCATCTGATTAAAGGATATTCCATAAATGAAAAGAGGCTTCGAGAGCAAAATATTCGGCTGGCGGAGCTGCAACAGACAGTGAATTTAATGGGACGGGTCATCCAGGGGCGTGAGCTTGATAAGGCCGAAGCAGCAGGTCTGCTTAATGTTATTACTGATTATTCCTATGCCCTGTCTCTGCTTGACCAATATGATCACAATGAGCTGCAGATACGTAAGACCACAAAAAAGAAACATTTTATAATTACCTATGGGGATGCACGAAGGGCGATTGACAGGTTGGCAGAGCAAACCTTCAAAAAGGGGCAGCCTGCAGGGTTATTTGGCAAGGAGAAAGACAAATCATTCAGAAGCTCACTGGGAGCGATTCACCAAACGTTCAGTGGTAAAGAGCTATATCCTAGTGTAGAAGAAAAGGCTGCTCACTTGCTCTATTTTGTGGTCAAAAATCATTCATTTGTTGACGGTAATAAACGGATAGGTGCCTTTTTGTTTGTCTGGTTTCTTGATGTTAATGGAATTCTTTATACTAAAGGTGGAAGAAAACGGATTGGTGACAATGCGCTGGTTGCCTTGACACTGATGATTGCTGAAAGCAGGCCGAAGGATAAAGATATCATCATAAAAGTAATTGTGAATTTGATTAATAAGGATAATGTCTGATGGCTGCACACCTTGGAACTGAAATCCCAACAGTTCAGAAGCCGATCACAAAATATGCCGGTGAGGTAGGCTGGGATATTGTGACGCGGGATGATGCCCTTTTGTTCCGCAAAGGTGAAAATGGAACGCTGTTTTATCGTGTGCTGGAAGAAAAGCTGATAGAGCTAAACCCCGGTCTGGTAACTAGTGAAAGTGCTGTTGAAATAATTCGTGATATAGAAGCGGTGCGGAACAATATTGAGGGGAATGCTGAGATATTGTCATGGTTAAGGGGGGAGCAAAGCATTTTTGACCAGAATGAGAAGCGTCGCAGGAATGTGACCATTGTTGATTTCAGCAATGTTTCAAAGAACATCTTTCAGGTAACGGATGAGTGGCAATACACCAATGGCAGGGAAACAAACCGCGTGGATATTATGTTCCTGATCAATGGCGTACCGGTTGCCGTTGTTGAGACCAAAAGCGCAATGAAAGCAAATGCCATTGAAGAAGCGCTCACGCAGATACGGAAAGGGGTCAAATCTTCCCTTGGCTCATTAAGAAGGAGATTCTGTTTTTGAAAACAATTTGAAGAGTTAATCTACAATCAAGGGGTCAAGTCCACGTTTGCCTCTTATATGAGATGGAGGGTTTTTAAAGGGGATACAATAGTATGTGTAATGACCCATCATGCTGTCAAAAACCAGAGAAGTTAAAAGGAAAACCAGAGGAATGTACCCTTGAGCAGATTGCTGAATGTCATCCAGATGAAGAAGGTCATCCTTGTGAAGAGGGAACAGAGGATAAATAGAAAATAGGTCTGATTGGTTTGACTTTTAAATAATCAGGGACGGTTAAGCACGGGTCCAAATTCTGGTGAGGGGTTAAAATCCAGGGCGTCAGGACATGCCTTCCAAGGCCTATAATCCAGTTATCTGGAGCGC
>Ga0209427_10003886_pt1 | contig 17422 bp, 9 predicted proteins | sample DeeMarSWOR136_30_FD_187465 | JGI IMG/M metagenome (GOLD analysis project Ga0209427, IMG submission 187465) | Marine sediment microbial communities from White Oak River estuary, North Carolina - WOR-1-36_30 (SPAdes) (version 2) | ecosystem: Environmental > Aquatic > Marine > Intertidal zone >...
GACCTTTGCCATGGGTGACCACCATGACCTTGGCGGTGCTGAGCATCGTAATGACGAAGTTCCCGTTCACCTCGTGACTCTGGACAACTTCTATATCGGAGTCTATGAAATCACGAATCAAGAGTACTGTGACTTTCTCAACGACGCCCTGTTGCAGGAACAAATCGCGGTTGACGCAGGATATGTGACCGATACCCGCACAGGCGAACTGCTTTGTGACACCTACCAGAGCGATGGCTACAGCCGTATTCATTTTGATGGCCATGATTTTAGTATAGCGGCAGACAAGGGAAATCATCCAGTCGTGGGCATTCGCTGGTTTGGTGCCATTGCCTATTGTAACTGGCTAAGTCGGCAATGTGGCTTGTCACCCTGCTATGACTTGGATGCTCAAGTATTTGACTTTTCCCGGAACGGCTATCGCCTTCCTACCGAGGCCGAATGGGAGTATGCCGGTCGTGGCGGACTGTTCGATCCGTACGCCATTTATCCGTGGGGCGATGATCCGGACAACTCAAAGGCCAATTGGCCGAATTCCGGTGATCCTTACGAGGCCGGCCCTATGCCATATACGACGCCTGTGGGTTTCTATGACGGCCGGGAACATTTCAAAACTGATTTCAATTGGCCCGGCTCGGCAAGCACCTACCAAACAAGGGACGGCTCCAATGGTTACGGCTTGTATGACATGGCCGGCAATGTATGGGAATGGACCAACGATTTGTACCATAGTGATTATTACAGTGTCAGCCCACGTTATAATCCTCAGGGGCCGACGACCGGAAAACCAATGCCGGATGGGGAGATCTACCACGTCCTGCGTAGCGGCAACTGGTATAACGGTCCCCAGGGCCACAGCCGTGTATCAAATCGCAATCCCGCCCACTTTCGTGGCCCGCAGGATCCATATCACCCTTGGTATCATATTGGATTTCGTATTGCCAGGAGTAGCACACCGGGGCCTGAATCACCTCCCCAAACAGTCACCCGACCCGGTGCCCAGGCCATAATCGTAGCTGACGGTTTTGACTTTGCCGAAGGACCGGCTGCCAATAGCGTAGGCGAGCTATTCTTTAGTGACCTGCAGGCCAGCAAAATCTACAAACTCAATAATAAGGGGGAACCATCCGTTTTCCTGCAGGACTCAGGTGGCGCTAATGGCTTATTCTTTGAAACATCAGGTAATCTCATAGCCTGTCAAGGCGACCTGGGACGTGTTGTGTCGATATCTGAGCAGCGAGGCGTTACTGTCCTCGCCGACACCTATCAAGGTAAGCGTTTTAATAAACCTAATGATCTCTGGATCGATTCGGAGGGCGGGATCTATTTTAGTGACCCGGCTTACGGCACCAAGCCGGTTCAAGATGGTGAGCATGTTTACTACATCAGCGCCGATCGAATCAGCGTCGCCCGGGTAATAAATGATATGGTGCGGCCGAACGGATTGATAGGTGTCCCTAATGACCAAATCCTGTACGTTGCAGATCATGGAGCCGGCAAGGTCTATGTTTATGATATTAAAGGCCCCGGCATCTTATCCAACAAACGGCTATTTGTGTCTAAAGCCTGTGACGGTATGACCGTTGACAGATTTGGCAATGTCTATATAACCAATGAAAGCTCTGTGCTCGTGTACAATCCATCCGGTGAATTGATTGAACATATCCCAGCCGAAGGTCAGGTCACCAATGTCTGTTTTGGTGGGCTGGGTGCCAGCACGCTGTACATCACCAGTACCCACACGTTGTATTCGATTGATATGCAGGTAGGCGGATTTGTGCCGATTAGCGATCATTAAAGCCTGTGGTTGTATTTTTGGGAGAAAATTTGGTAAAATAGGACAAGTACTGAATATGGGAAATCTCAGTTAAGAAATAATCTAACACTTCAAACTTATAAGGAGGCGAAATATGAAACGCCGTGACTTTCTAAAGAAAATAAGTGTTGGAACAGCCGCACTTGCTGTGGGTACAGCAGACCTTGCCCTTCTTGCCAATAACGGGCCGGCAGGCATCTTTGATGGAACGATAGTTCTGGGCCGCCCCACTGACAGCAGTATTGCCATAAATGTACTCTCGAATGACCAGCTTGAGGTTTACTTCGAGTACGGTACACAATCGGGCGTGTATGCTGATCGGACGGCTAATTCTAAGATTGCTGCAGGGGTGCCTTTTGAAGATGTCATCGCGAATCTGCAGTTCAATACGCGGTATTACTATCGAATGCGTTTTCGCAGGCGCGGCGGAGGCGAGTTCAAGGAAGGACTGGAATATACCTTCCATACACAGAGGACGTCGGCCAGCACGTTTATCTTTGGTGTCCAGGGCGATTCGCACCCCGAACGCAAAAAGCGGTTCGACCCCGACCTATACACCCGCACACTGCTCACCGCTGCATCCGACCTGCCCGATTTCTACATATTAATGGGTGACGATTTCAGTGTTGATACGCTCAAAACCGAGACCATCAACGCCAATTTGGTCGCCGAACGCTATACACTTCAGCGCCCGTACCTGGACTTGATTGCCAATTCCTCGCCACTTTTCCTGGTCAACGGCAATCACGAACAGGCAGCCGGCTATCTACTGGATGGAACGCCGAACAATATCGCCGTTTGGGCCCAAAATGCCCGTAACCTGTACTATCCTCAGCCAGCACCCGACTGTTTCTACAGCGGCAACCCGGAATCCGTAGAATTCATCGGCTTGCTCAGAAACTATTACTCCTGGACGTGGGGTGATGCACTGTTTGTCGTCATTGATCCTTACTGGCCTTCGCCAGTCGTCGTGGATAATGTGTTTGGTGGAGGCGACAAGACAAAGGACAAGTGGCTAATAACCCACGGCGACGCCCAATTCCAGTGGCTCAAACAGACCCTGGAACAAAGTACTGCCAAGTGGAAATTTGTCTTTGCTCATCACGTGAATGGCACTGGCCGTGGCGGCGTCGAAGTGGCAGGCCTTTACGAATGGGGCGGTCACAACAACCAAGGAGTGTGGGAATTTGATATAAAGCGTCCCGGGTGGGAGATGCCGATACACCAGTTGATGGTGCAAAACGGGGTCAATATTTTCTTTCAGGGACACGACCACATGTTTGTCCGACAGCAAATCGACGGCGTCACCTACCAGACAACGCCCTACCCTGCCGACCCAACCTACGGCCTTGACAAAGCGGACCGCATTACTTCCGGCGACCTGGTCCCCTGCAGCGGCTACGTGAGGGTCAGCGTTTGCGAATCTTCGGTGCTTGTCGATTATATCCGAACCTTTCTTCCTATGGACGAGACGACCGAACAGGTAAATGGGCAGGTTGCTTACACATATACTGTGACCGCGACGTAAAGGTAAGGAACAATGATGATGAAAAAATTTGCAGTTGGATTAATCGTTCTTCCGGCAGTTAACCTCGTAGTGGAGGAGGTATTTGCTGAGCCGTGTTCTATAGGCAGGAGGGACGGCGATTTCAATGGTGATAGGTTCGTAAACATGCTGGATTTTGCCAATTGGGGATAATTGAAGCCGAGTGGATACTGGAAACGAATAAGTCATTTTACTAAACTATTGATAAGGGGTACATAATGAATCGCCGTGACTTTCTCAAGCATAGTGGAGCTTTGCTGGGTCCTTTTGCCGCCGGACCAGGACTGCTTCATGCTCAGTCTTTTTATGCCAAGCAAATGGAAAACGGGACAATTTATGCAGCAGATCCCCGTTGGGGCAACGGACTGCCGGATTTGGAACCTCTGAGCCATGGCATCATCCTGGGACGCCCGACAGATACATCTATATGCGCCCAAGTTATGGCCACCGAAGATATGTATTTCTTTCTTGAGTACGGCATAGACCCGCAATACATGGTAGATCGAACCGAGACGATAACACTTTCGAAGGGCCAAACGGCTGCTGTTACGGTCGATGGACTCAATCCGAATACACGTTATTATTACTGCATCTGGAAAGGCCTTGTTGATGCAAATGCCTGTGAGCCGGGTGGTCTTTTTAGTTTCCATACTCAACGTCTGCAGGGCACGCCATTTACCTTCGTGGTGCAGGCGGATCCACATCTGGATGAGCAGTCGATTCCAGAGCTTTATGAAAGAACGCTTATCAATGAATCGGCAGACGATCCCGACTTCGTCATCGATCTCGGGGATACCCCTATGTCGGACAAGGTTCGGCCCAAAATCTATGAGCTTATCGAAAAGCGTTATCTCGTGCAGCAATCGTATTTCAGTCTTCTATGTCACTCGGTCCCTTTATTCCTGGTCTTGGGCAATCATGACGCCGAGGCAGGTTGGGAATGTGACGGCACAGCCGACAATTTAGCCGTGTGGTCAACGTTGCTCAGAAAGAAGTATTTTCCCAATCCCCTGCCGGATGGATTCTACACCGGCTTGCAAATCGAAGAAGAGTTTGTCGGTTTGCGTCAGAACTACTATTCCTGGCGATGGGGTGACGCCCTGTTTGTGGTGCTGGACCCTTACTGGTACACAAAAACCAAGCCCGGTGAAAAGGCAGATGGATGGACCTGGACCCTGGGCGAGGAGCAATACCATTGGTTCAGGCAAACTATTTCAGATTGCAACGCTACCTTTAAGTTCGTTTTCTGCCACCAGCTCATTGGCGGCGACGCACAGGGACGTGGTGGTGTCGAATGGATCCCTTATTATGAAATGGGAGGCCATAATATCGACGGCGCCTGGGGCTTTGACCAACACCGGCCTTCGTGGGACAAGCCCATTCACCAATTGATGGTTGACAACAATGTAACTATCTTTTTCCACGGCCATGACCACTTCTACGCAAAACAAGACCTCGACGGCATCATCTACCAACTCGTGCCTCAACCGAGTCATCGGAACTATAAGAAAGTAAATCAGGCCCAAGAATATGGCTACCTAAACGGTGAGATTTTGCCAAACTCCGGCCATTTGCGTGTAACTGTTCGTTCATCGGAGGTAATCGTGGAATACGTGCGCACATACCTGCCGGAGACTGAAAACGCCGAGCGGATCAATGGCCAGGTATCCAACACCTATCACATTGAACACCACTCTGACAGTTATTCATCAAAATAATCTTTGCCACTTCAATGGCTCTATTTTCGTGAGTTGTAAAATGCCAGAATTCTTCGAAAAGTCACCTCTTTCAGGAGCCAAAAAACACCCTGATTTCCAGGTGACATTATGTCTCCGAAATGTCTCCACAGATGTTGATTTTGCCTATATCGAGTCCTAAAAAACGTCATTTTTTTGCAAAAATCTGAATATTTTAAAATTATTAACGGTTTAAATAAACGATGGGAAGAAATGTACCAATATTAGATATTTTTCAGTTTTTTACAAAATGACTGTGAAGAACTAGCGTTCTAAGCGTCTAATTAATTAATGAAAATTATTTTTAACTACAGAATTCTAAATCGTCAGAGTGTTTTTAACTTGTAAATGTCGGAAATATCGGATAAATTGTATTAAGCAAGTGATGCATTTTCAAAACGAGAGAATGAGACACGCCTAAATCCATAGGGTACATTTAATATCTGAAATAGGGAAGGAGTCTGACTATGAAACTTAAGAATGTTCCGGGTCGTCTAGCTCTATTGCAGATTTTTGCTCGTGCTCAATGTGTGGTTCTACCCCTGATTTGTATGACCTTTTTGCTTGTATTTCCCCTGCCTATGAGATTAGTTGCATCCGCAATCCAAGCAAATAATAGCGTCTTACTGAAGATCAAAGTTGTTGATGCCACCAGCCAAGAATCAATCACTGGTGCTAAGGTTTTAGCTCGCTTTTTAGGTGACATCGAGGGGCACGATCGGCTCGAACTGTCAACCTCTGCTGATGGTTGCTGTAACATCTCAATCCCCCAGCCACAGCCCCAATACGTCCTCGTTTATGTTGAGGTGAATGGTTATGTTCCTGTCAGGGCACGTTGGTTAAATATCGACAATCCGCCTCAGCATGAGGTAATTCCCCAATTCCAAGAGTTCTCCTTAGAGAAGGGGACATCAATCGGCGGTATCGTTAAGAACAAAGAGGGCGAACCGATAGCTGGAGCAAAGGTCAATCTCTCTTTGCGAGGCCCGGAAGGAAGAATTATAGTCTATGTAGAACATGCTGTGAGGACCGATGCTGACGGCAAATGGCGATACGACGCTATGCCCCGAGAATTAGATAAACTCTCGATGGAAATAACGCATCCCGAGTACGTTTCGTTTGATCAGTGGGTTTCATCGTCGCCTTATCTCAAAGACACGTTACGGGATTTCTCTGCTGTCATGGTGATGGACAGAGGCATTGCCGTTTCCGGTTTTGTGTACGACCATCAAGGCAAGCCCATTGAGAAGGCCCTGCTCATGACTGGACGATCCGGATTCTTCAGTAGAGTCGCTCGAACCGATTATCAAGGCCATTTCGAGTTCAAGCATTGTAAGCTTGAGCCGCTCTATATCAGCGCCCAAGCACCCAGCAAATCTCCAGTGTTGCGCCGTGTACTTGAGCAGGACCTGCTTAAGCCCCTCAAGTTTACTCTTGAGCCGGGACACTCGATCCACCTACGCGTCGTCGATGCCCACGGAACACCACTTGAGGGTGTGAACATCATTCCAGAACAGTACAAGGGCTATCGGTATATCCTAAAGCCCAATCCGGCAAATCTGCAACGTGGTATAGAAACCGATAAACAGGGCCGCGTTTCTTGGGACTCGGCCCCGCCGGACGCGGTTGAGTATTCCTTCTCCAAAGAGAGCTTTGCTCGCCTAAGCGATGTTGCCATCGTAGCCGACGGGACAGAGCACGTTGTAACGTTGATAAAGCCTGTGACCGTAAGCGGAACCGTCGTCGACAAAGACACCGGACGACCCATCAAAAGGTTCCGCGTCGTACCTGTTCTGGATTGGCTCAGCGGAGGTACGCCGTTTATCAGACGTGATGATGCATTTGAAGCTAACGACGGAGAGTTCGAGTGGAAGGTCAGTCGTACCGACACCGGACATTATGTGCGAGTCGAAGCCGACGGCTATGTACCGGTCATGTCGGAGATGTTCCACGTTGCAGACGCCGAGAGCAGGACATATCGATTCGAGCTTGAAGCCGGCACAAACATCACCGGCGTGGTCATCGGAGCCGATTCAAAGCCGGTTGAAGGAGCCAAAGTCTGTCTTAGCACTCCACTGGAACACCTGAGCCTGTCCAACGGAAAGCTGTATCAACCAGAAGAAGCATATGTCTTCGGGACGGATAAAGATGGTGTGTTCTCGTTTCCACCAGAGAGAACGTCGGTCCTTATTGCTGTTCTACATGACCAAGGCTATGCGCAGGTAACTCCAGAGCAGTTATTTGTATCACAGCGAGTATCTCTACAGCCTTGGAGCCAAGTGAAAGGTAGGCTCGTTCATAATGGAAAGCCGGTAAAGAACTATCAGGTTCGGTTGTCGCCGATTCACCTCGACAATCCTGATCCACCGCGTCTGTTTGCGCAGTACTACACGCGAACCAACGACGAAGGCCGGTTCGTATTCGATCGTGTCACTCCGGGCCCTGTTGTTATCAAGTCCGATCTCGGCCCGTGGGAGCCGTCCGAACTCACATCGAGCCAACATATACCCCTCATCGTCCAGCCGGGCCGAACCTACAATGTGGCACTCAACGAAACTGGCCGCACCGTTGCAGGTAAAGCAGTCCTTCCACCGGGCCGAACTAGAAAAATGACATGGAGCTACGGTATCAATTACTTTATCGCACTCAAAGAGGGCATCCCTGTACCCAAGGATCTGCGTCATTTCGATGATACCTGGCACCGAGGTTGGAGCGAAACTTGGACTGCCTCGAGGGAAGGGCAAACCTATATGGATACGCTTTATAAGTACTTCGTCAAGCTCAACAATGATGGAACTTTCTACGTTGAAGGCGTTCCACCCGGAAAATATCAGCTCGTGCTACGTGTCTACGATGCACCAGAGGGAACCGGCTGTCTCGTAAATCCTGTCGCCACCGCTCTGGTTAACGTTGATGTACCAAAAACCTCGCAGCAGGACAATATACTCGATATAGGCAATGTTGTTGTTGATCTGTGTGACATACTTCAGGATGGTCATCTGGCGCCTCCATTTAAAGTCAAGACACTCGATGGAAAAACTGTGACGCTCCAGGATTATCGCGGCAAGGTCGTTCTATTGGCCTTTTGGGCTACTTGGTGTGGTCCCTGCATCGCGGAGCTACCCACACTCAAAGCCATTCACGCAGATCTCGCAGAAGACGACCGGTTTGAAATGATCAGCTTGAGCCTGGACGGATCCATTGATCCTGTTCGGCGCCTCGTACATCAACACCAGCTTGATTGGGTCCAGATCCATCTCGGCAACTGGTCGCAGACAGAGCTTCCCTCGCAGTATGCTGTCTCCTATTTGCCGGCTGTTTTTATCATCGGTCCCGATGGCAAGATCATCTCCCAGAATGTTAACGAATCCCAAATACGCGAGCAGATCGACAAAGCTCTTAAGAATATGAAGTGACTTGATGCAAAGGATCCTTGTATTGAGTTAAATAATGCTCTGATTAGCGTGCAATAGATTTCTACAGATTGAGCTTCAAAATACTGGAACTCTTCGAAAAGTCACCTCTTTTAGGAGCTGGAAAACACCCTGATTTTCATGTGACATTATGTATCCAAAATGTCTCCACGGATATTGCCGTAGCCGTTCGCCACGACGACATTGCCCTGATTCATATGCGATCCGCCTCCCCCAAGGTCACAATCTTCGACCGTCACGTCGTGCCTACTGATTACCACCTGGCCATAAGTCTTGAAACCGGCGACGTCCACATAGGCGCCGCCGATGCTGATTGCCGGGTGGGGGTAGTAGTGAGACGAGTTTTTGAAAGTCGTGTCAGCCGGATCGGGATTGAAATTGCTCGCGCCCGGCCTGGCCTGGATAATCACCAGTTCATCTTTGTAGGCACTAACCAGCTTTCGCCTCTGTGGCGTGCCGCTGGCATTTATGGCGAGTGCTCCTGTCCAATAGTTGACCTTGTTGCCGTGCACTTCGATGTATTTGCCAACCGGCGCCCGGGAGTAGGTGCCAGCACGGACATACAGAGCGTCAGCATCGGAGAGGGCACCGGCGGCCTGGTCAAGGTCGGTGAAAACCCTATACCCGCCCTTTCCGCAGGCCCGCGTATTGGGATCATAGGTAGTCGAGCCATTGACAATTCCGGGGCGGGTATCGAGAAAAATAGTATCAGCGTGATAGATTGCTGACGTCAATAATAGTAAAAGGATTGCTCTTTTTATTGCGTTAAGCCTCCATTAGGTTTTGTACCGGTCAGGTCAATCTTTGTCGCCAGTTCCCGCTCTATCTTGCCTTGGTGGCCTTCGATTAGGATGCGCCCTCCAGCGGGCTGACCGAGCTTATTGAAGGTGATAGTAATGCTCCTGCGCCTGGCCTTGATGGCGATAACAACATTGGTGTCTGTCTCGGTGCAGGTGCTCTGAGGTGACGGAATACCTCGATCAACAGGCGACAGCATGTGCAGGAAGTGGACTTTAGGACGAATATCCTCGCCTCGGGCCATAGTTTCCATCCGCCACAGACCACATATTTGCTTGGCGGCTCTCTGGCTATAGCTGGAGCGTTTGAACAAGGGATAGGCCTTGGCATAGATGCCACCCATTCTAAACATCCTGCCATCGAGAGCGTTACCGGGGATGGGCCAGCCAACTTTCTCCGGCTCGTCGAACTCGAACCCTTGCGCCTTTGCATCGCCGAGCTCTCCAGGAGGCAACGTAGGCTCACGCCAGTTATCCGCCCACAACTCGTATCCGCGGATGAGGACAACCTTCCAGGGATTGGAGTTGCCTGGGGTGCGCAGGCTGCGATGCATCTCCTTCTCGATTGCACCGACAGTCGGATACTTGTCAAAGGGATACTCAGCGTAGGTCTCACCGTTGAGTAGAATAGTGAGCTTCTCCTTGGTCACCCTCACTTGCCAGAGCATAAACTCCCCGGATTTGAGTCGGCGGGTCTCTGTTGCTGGCTGGAGCCAGAAGCCGCAGCGAATCCTTTTGATGACTGGGTCGTAGATGGGGATTTGGGTCTCTACACGACCTGCCCTGTTGCCGTCTTCCCACCCTCCAAAGCAATAGCGGTCGGTCGCAGTTCTGTCACCTCCCGATGCGGGGTGGTTCCGGACCTCTTCCTTGTTGTGACCGGTGAGCTTGATACGGTAAAGTCCGGGCACCAGGCTGGTGCTGGGAATGTCGAAATCGGGATCTATCCCACCGATCCAGCGGACAGTGCGTTTGCGTGGCAGCAGCGCCTGCACATGGCACTGGGATGCCAGATTCTCCTCGCCCGGCCACAGGCCACCCGCCGGCAGTGTGTAAGTGTCAGCGGCACCTTCGGTTTCGAAGGTATGTATACCGGGCTTGAGAGATTCACCGTTCCTGCGTGGGGTCGTCGCAACGTTCATAAACCAGCGTTTAGAAATGCCTCCCAGCTTCAACGGACTTTGAATCGCAAAGTTCTCGGGAGTTTCATGGACGCGGTCGAAGATAATGATCACATCATCCGATCCGGCAGGGTGACTACGGACATAAACAAGCTGACGACGTACCTCAATGGCACGGTCACGATTGGGATTGCCGCGGTCCACGTAGATTGCCTTGTACATGGGGATCGCATCCGCGTTGATGTAGGTGTAATCCTCATTGGTCTCGAATGCTTCGATATGCCCGCCCTCAGTGTAGTTGCGGTGACAGTAGTGGTTTTGACTACCTTCGAAGAAGATTTTGAGACCACCCCAGGGTCCCTGAGGTATGTCGGTGTCATAAATCTGGATGGTGTTACGTGCCAGACTTCTATGATTGTATTCAACAATCTCACGCCAGTTCGCTGAATCATAAGTATGACGGCTGGCTGCTGGGATGGCGAAATACCCCTTGCGGTAAAGTGAGAAGTGAAGATTGCCCACGTCCTGATGGCCATCGAAGAAGTCACCGCAACGAAAGTAGATGTAAGTCTGGTCGGTATCACCCCAATGGCTGCGCATAATGATTTGGCCTGAACCCTCAGCGTTGGGGTTCTTTCGGAATGGCTTGTGGTAAGGCGTGTAGTATGCTGTGGGAAGCTTGGCGTCCTCGGGACTGACCGGCTTGATATCGGGATTAATGAAGAGCAGCGGCAGAAAGACGGTCCTATCAACATGAGCCCCTTCTTCCCCACCCTCGTATGGACGATGTGGGTAGATATTGCGAAGGTACCATTGACCCACCGCATCCTTGTAAGCTCTGGTTAGAATTCCCACACTCCACCTGTCTCCATACGGGACGCTGCCGATGTCTCCGTGAGGTTCGGGAAGCCCGCCCAGACCATCTACTATAGCGGTGTGAGGGATTTCTTGGGCAAACTTCTTTAACAGACGCTGCTGCGCATAGCAACTGACAGACCAAGGATCATATTGACCTGTGCAGCCGTCCATCATCGCGTGAACCATGACCAGGCCCTCGGAGAGATACTGCGAAGCGTAGCTCACCCCGCAGGCCATGAATCCACCAGCGACGTTCCACGCAGGCAGGTAGCGCTCGACGGCATACTTGGCATGGGAGTTAAAGGTCCGCCTGGCTGCCGCCCCGTATTGTGGTACTTCCAAGAGTGCCCTCGCCGCTGCAAACCTGCTAACAAAAGGCTCGGCGCTGCCAGCGCTCCAGGGGTTTCTCCCATCATCGTCATATACGGGCTTGAGCTGCTTCGCCAGGCGTTCTTCAAACTTCCTCCGCTCAGCAGCGGGGAAGGCATTTTTCTTCCAATAGGCATCACCCGCCACCAGCCAGTCGTAGATAAGTGGTGTTCCATCGACTCGCTCGCCCCACGTACTCTTTGGCTTGTAGGCTTTCTCGGCGAAGGTTTCTTCGCCGGTGAGAAGGTAGATGAGTGCTGCGTGAGTGGGAAACCACGCTGAGTACGAGTTGTCAGTGGCCACTGTTTTCTTGAGACTTTCGAGATAGGGATTCAGGGGCCCGCCCGGCTGCGCCCAGGCGATGCGCTTAGGCAGCTCCTTGGCGCTGAGTATCATCCGCGGACGCTCTCTCGGTACCATCTGTGCTGGGGCAATAACACCACGACCCAAAGCATCTGCATCAGCCCATCCAAGTGCTATGACAATTGTTACTATCAGCAAAGCAGTTGTCACCCATCTGGTAGACACTGAAATCTATCCTTATGAATTAGATATCCTGAGCACCCTTGGCGTTGCCAAGATTGACTTCGAATCGTCTCATCGCGCCCTGTCCAAGTATTCGTACGCGATGCCCGATGATCCGCAATTATAGCACTATTCTGTAAAATCTCAAGCTCTTATATACAGAGACAAATTGAATCTACCCCTACAGGATGGTCAAGAGAGGCTTAATGAAAAAGCACAATCGCACACAAATGGTTTGGCTTTCTCAGAAGAACTTGATAAAATTTTAAAATAGATTTCCAGCGTCTTTTGTGAGAAGAGCTTGCCCAATATATGCGGGCGAGGTCCGTAACATAACAGCAACTTTGTGTGAACAGACATAATAGATATAAGCGCAGAAAGAAGTTGGACCATTATACGAAAGGAAAGGAGTGTGAACAGCTATGCACTCAGGAATCAGCCGCCGTGTTCTTCTCAGGAAAACGGCACTTGGCGGCTTGGGGTTGCTTCTTTTAGACAGCAGCCGCTCAGCTTATAGTTACCAGGCGAACGAAAAGCTGAACGTCGCGCTTATTGGCGTCGGGGGACGCGGTAGGTGGTTTTTGGATACGATCCCACGTATGGAGAATGTGGTTGCTTTATGTGATGTGGACAACCGGAAGCTGACCGAAGATGCTGAATCGGCCGAGAGCTACAAGTATCTGAATAAAACGAAGCCAAAAAAGTATCGGGACTTCCGCTGGATGCTGGATGAAATGAGAAACCAGATCGATGCGGTAATCGTGGCTACGCCAGACCACACCCACGCTGTAGCATCCACAGCCGCGATTAAGGCTGGTAAACATGTCTTCTGCGAGAAGTCCCTCACCCGCACGGTCCACGAGTCCCGCGCCTTGCGCGAATTAGCCCGCAAGCACAAGGTGGCTACCTCCATGGGCAATCAGGGCACAGCCAGTGGACAGTTTCGCCGGGCACTCGAGCTGATCCGCGATGGTACTATCGGCCAGATCAAGGACGTGCACGTCTGGAACAATGGTGGTGGCGCGGACCGTAAAAAGCAACCCGGCCAAGAGCCTGTGCCCGACTACCTGGATTGGGACCTATGGCTTGGCCCTGCAGCCTTCCGTCCCTATCATCGCGAGTGGATGAAGCGGAATCTCTGGCGCGACTTCGGCACCTGTCAGCTCGGCAATTGGGCCTCTCACAGTGCAAATCTGGCGTTCATGGCCCTGAAGGTACACGAGCTCTGGCTCGCCAGTCCTCCTAAGGAACGGAAAGCCATAATTGGTATCGAAGCGAAGTGTTCCAGGATTAACAGGCTCTCGTTCCCGCGCTGGGAGGTGATCCAGTGGCAACTTCCCGCACGTGCTGAGTTTCCGCCGATTACTTTCACTTGGCACAACGGTCCGGCTCCAGGCTCTCGCGACCTGCTCGAAGGCCTTCTTGGCGATGGTCTTGATTGGGGTGATAAGAAAGAGAAAAAATGGGCAGACCACGCTGGCGCAATCATTGTGGGCACCAAGGGACGAATTCACACTACTGGACATAACGCTACCTTCCGCCTTTTGCCCGAATCGAAGTTCACCGGTGTCGATAAGGACAGGCCTTTGAAGGTCGATCGGTCTCACGGTCACGAGAGAGACTGGTTTATTGCATGCCGGCGCGGTCAGCCGGCCTGGGCGAACTTTGATTACGCCTCCGCGCTCAACGAGTTCCTCATGCTTGGAAATGTGGCCACACAAGTCGAGGGCAAGCTCAAGTTCAACCCAGAAACAATGAAGATACTCAACAATATCCAGGCCGATGCCCTTTTATGCTCGGAATACCGTCGGGGTTGGTCTCTATGAAATGCTTCATTATGAAAATGAAAACTCACACTTACTCATTCTTGTTAGTCATCACGGTGCTTGCGTGCAGGTCATTTTCTGCGGAGAAAATACCAACGCATCAAGTCAGAAAGATTGCCGAAGCTGCACCAGCAAAAGCTCACGTTGTCCCTAAGAAACCCCGGCGACTTCTTATCTGGATTAAGCCACCGCACTTGATGGAAAAGCACCCGCACAAAGGCTACTGCATCCCTTACGCTACTGCTGCGTTCGAGATGCTGGGGCAGAAAAGCGGCGCGTTTGAGTCGGTCGTTAGCGGAGATTTGGCCAAGTATCTGCCGGAAAACATCCGGCAGTTCGATGCAATCGTGATGAACAACAACTCCGGACCTTGGATCACGCCAACAGATGCTGACATGGCCAAGAAGGTTTTCAAGAAGCACGGCAAAAAAAAGGCTGTGGTCGAGCAGGTCTTGCGCGGGAGTCTGCTTGATTATATATCCAACGGCGGAGGCATAATGGCGATTCACTTCGCTATTGGCGCCAACCGGCACTGGCCCGGTTTTCAGCAGCTGCTTGGTGCCACGTTTACGGGACATCCCTGGAACGAAGAGGTTGGCATCACTGTGGAAGAGCCGGGGCATCCTCTCGTGGCGGCTTTTAGTGGAAAGGATTTCCGGCTTGCGGATGAGATATATCAGTATGGCGATCCTTACAATCGTAGCAATGTACGCGTGCTACTCTCGCTGGATCCGGAGCGAACAAACATGGGAGTGAAGTGGATTAGGCGCGAGGACAACGACTTAGCTCTGGCCTGGGTGAAGTCTCATGGCAAGGGCCGAATCTTTTACACGTCCTTCGGTCATCGGACGGAGCTTTTCTGGAATCCGACATTGCTTCAGTTTTACCTCGACGCCACCCAGTTTGTGACAGGCGATTTGGAGGCACCGACTACTCTCCGCTCCGACCGTCCGGTGAGGCGTGGCCCAGGCCCGACGCCACCAGAGGTCAGAGCAGCCAAGATGAAAGCCAGGAAGGTGGCACCGCCAACGGAGCAACAGATTAAACAGATTGAAGATGCCGCTCCCGAAAAAGCACCAGCTAAGCCTACAAAGCCGCGTAAGGTGCTCGTCTGGGACCACGCCTGGACGCACCTGCATAATCCATACGCTGAGAAGGCGCTGGAAATCCTTGGCCGCAAAACTGGTGTGTTTGAGGCTGTCGTCAGCGACGACCCGCTTCTTTTGCTGGGTGATCGCCTGACGAAGTTCGACGCGCTGGTGATGAACAACATACACGAACGTGCCCCTTTTCTGCCTGACGATTTTGCGCAGCGCACGGAGGAACAGAAAGTCGCGGCGAGGAAATTCGACGAGGTTGTGAAACAAAGCATCCTGGAATATGTCCGTAACGGCAAAGGAATTTTGGGGTTTCATGCAGCGACCGCTGCTTTTCAGAAGTGGCCCGAGTATGGAGATATGATGGGCGGCTATTACGGGGGACACATTCACCAGGAAGTGGTCATTAGGCCCGAAGACCCAAAGCACCCCGTCATCGCCTGCTTTAGCGGAAAGCCTTTCACGATAAGGGACGAGATATATATTTCTCGCGAGCCGTATTCCCGCAAAAAAGTTCGTGTCATAGCAAGCCTCGACTTGAGCCGGATGGAAGATCCGCAGAAACGCCCGGACAAGGATTACGCTGCCTCCTGGGTTCGGGCCTATGGCAAAGGCCGCGTCTTTTATACAACGCTGGGCCACGAGCCAGCGACTTACTGGAAACCGGTTTTTCTGAAGCACCTGCTGGCTGGCATCCAGTTTGTTATCGGAGATCTTGATGGCCAGACAGCGCCAATTATCAATCATTAGGACTCTACGTCCTGGGAAGGATAAGTCTGTGAGAATTACAATCCTTGTGAAGATTATTGCTTTGTTTCTGCTTGGAATTTTTGGAACAGAACTGGCAGCAGCGGAAGAAAAGGTGGTAACCGTAAATGATTACTCGAAACTTCCGTCCAATACGTGGGTGCTGATTCACAGTGAGGACAACTCCGGCGGCAAAGCGTTCGCCCGGCTCGTTCTCGCCGACAACGTCGATCGGCTTTATCTCTGGGGTACGGGAGGCAAGCAGCCCGCGCGAAACCTGTTCCTGCGCTACGAGTTGGAGAGCCTTGACCTGAAATCACCTCGGTGGTTGCCGGCGTTTCCGGCATCAATGCGGGGCAAATGGACTGCGGAGAGATTTCCGCCGTTTCGTATCTACGGCCAAACGGGTCCGGACGGCCTGAAGTATGACGAGGGGCCCAGACTGCAGGTAGTCGGCGGCTACCATGCCACAAACCGCATTCGCTGGTGGGACTTCGACGGAATCAACCGGCCAAGCCCGATACACACTTTCAACATGGCCTGCTGGGACTCCAAACGAAACCGAATTGTCTATTACAGCGATGGCTGCACTTTCGCCCTGGACCCGGCTGCCAACACGTGGACGGATCTGGAAGCGAAGAACCACCCGGCGACCTGTCGAACAGTTGCCTGGGCTAGCATGTGTTATGATCCTGTGAACGACCGGATCCTGCTGTTCGGCGGTGGTCTTGCCACTAATCCAGCCGGGGCAGCGCCGACATGGCTCTATGATTGCGCCGAGAATATCTGGCGACGGCCTAAGCTAAAGATCGAGCCGCCGTTGCGGTGCAATGCGCCGATTGTCTATGATCCTGTCACCGAATCGATGATTATATTCGGCGGATATAACCAGGCGGCAGCCCTCAGTGATACCTGGACCTTCGACTGCCGTAAAGGGCAGTGGCGAGAAAACACGCCCAATGTCGCACCTCCACCGATGTTTGCACCCGCTGCGTCTATCGTTCCGGGTGGGGGCAAGATTCTTGTCTGCGGAAACGATGCGCGTAAAGTCAAGCTCCACCATCAGTCCACCACCTCTGCCGACAAGGAGACATGGATTTACGATACGGCCGAGAATGAGTGGACGCCGATCAACGCAGACCTCAGACTCCAGGGCTATCGCTGGCTAACGGCCACAGGATCGCAACGGCATCGTGTGGTCTTCATGGTTGCCTTCGGCCCCGAGCGGCGAACATATGCCTTTCGGTATGATGCAGCGGCCCCGCCCATCGAGCTGCCCGGCGCCAAGCCCGGCACCGTAGCGTGGAAGTATCCAGAGCAGAAGCAGTCGCTGGAGGATGCGCCGGCGCCGGACCTTCAGGCCCATGCCGAGTTTCTCAGGTCGCTGCCGGTGAATAAGTTTGTAGATGCCAGGCCGCTAGGGATGTTGATCAGCAAGACATGGTCAACCGCCGTGGTCGACACTGACCGCAGTGAAGTAATCTATACCGGCGGTGGTCACTCAGGTTACTCCGGTAACGATTTCGCCCGCTACAGCGTCAAGGAGAATC
>Ga0209427_10003890_pt1 | contig 17420 bp, 16 predicted proteins | sample DeeMarSWOR136_30_FD_187465 | JGI IMG/M metagenome (GOLD analysis project Ga0209427, IMG submission 187465) | Marine sediment microbial communities from White Oak River estuary, North Carolina - WOR-1-36_30 (SPAdes) (version 2) | ecosystem: Environmental > Aquatic > Marine > Intertidal zone >...
TCGCCCCTTTCCACGAACCTGCGGAAGAAGTCGTACGCTTCGCCTCCCACGATGTCCACCCTGACCTGGCACTGGAGCCTCCGGCCATCGTCCACGAGGTCCAGGAAACACGTCCTCCCGTGTCGCCTGATCGCCACGACGCGGCCCGCCGTGGAGAACGTTTCACCTGACAGGCCCTCGTGCTCGACTCTATCCCGGATATCTCTGATCGGGTGGCTCAGCTCATACTTGTGGGGGTAGGGATCGAATCCTCTAGAAACTAGCTCCTCTTTCAGGCTGTGACGCCTTTTTATAATCCTCTCTCATCCCGCTGCCACTACTCCATGTTCCGAGCGGTCTAATTGAGTGTCAGCTATTTTAAAATCTTGTGGATGTCATCCGCGAAGACATGGAGGTGAGGGGCTCAGAGCCGGCGGCCGCGCTGACTCGCCTCGTAGGCGCCGTACAGGATGGCCACCCCGAAGAGGACGGCTATTAGCGCCCAGAAGTCGAAGCTGAACCCGAGAATCTCGCTGACCCCCCAGAGTACCATGGCGACGCCGAAGAGGACTATCCAGACGTAGGTCCTCATGGGCACCCCGAAGCACGTCTGCCACTCGTCCCTGCGCCTGTAGCTGAGGTCGACCATAATCATCACTTGTATCGGAAAGTATCCGGGGGTTAATAAATCATCACGGTGGGCCCCCGCCGACCACGGTTCGAGGCGTTTAAAAACACGGCGCGCGTATCCCACGTGTGACTAGATATGGGCGGCCAGTTCGTGAGGTCAAAGATCGTCTGCACCATCGGCCCGGCCTCGGATCGGCCCGAGACGCTGGCTGCGATGGTCGAAGCGGGGATGGACGTGGCGAGGATCAACCTCTCCCACGGCGACCAGGAGCACCACAGGCGGATAGTCGAGGCCATTGAGGACATCGGGAATGCCTCCATACTCGCGGACCTCCCGGGGCCGAAGATCAGGATAGGCGAGGTCGAGGGCAGCGTCAACCTTAGGCCTGGAGACGAGGTCCATTTCACGACCAGGGCGATGACCGGGACGGGTAGACTGCTCCCCGTGTCCTACAAGAGGCTGCCCGGGGAGCTCCGGGTGGGAGGGAGCCTGTTCATCAACGACGGCCTCATCGAGGTCGAGGTCTCCTCCGTAGACGAGGATTTGGAGGGATTCCGTGGTAGGGTTGTCTCCGGCGGCGAGGTGGTCAGCAGGAAGGGGGTGAACGTCCCCGGCGCTGCCCTCTCCATGAGGCCGCCTACGGAGAAGGACGTCGAGGGCATCAAGTTCGCGGTCGACTTCTGCGACTGGCTGGCCGTCTCCTTCGTCCGGAGCGGTGAGGACGTGGAGAACACCCGCCGGGAGGTGGAGAGGGCGGGGGGCGACCAGCCGCTGATCTCCAAGATAGAGCATCAGGAGGCGATCGCGAATATCGACGAGATCATCGGGGCGAGCGACGGTGTGATGGTGGCGAGGGGCGACCTGGGGATAGAGGTGCCCCCCTGGGAGGTCCCCCTCCTCCAGAAGAGCATCATAGGCAAGTGCAACAGGGTGGGGAAGCCTGTCATAGTCGCCACCCAGATGCTGGAGTCCATGGTCACGAACCCCAGGCCGACGAGGGCCGAGGCGAGCGACGTGGCGAACGCCATGCTGGATGGCGCTGATGCGGTGATGCTCTCCGAGGAGACCGCTGTGGGCCTCTTCCCCATCGAGGCCGTTAAGGTGATGAACAACATCGGCAGGACCGTGGAGGATCAGGCTCAGCCTCCAGCATTCGGATCTGAGAGCATTGGCGGCCCTATAGCTAACGTCATGGGGGGCCTGGCCGCAAGGGCGGCAGCCGCAGTCAAGCCCTCGGCGATTATCGTCGTCACCAGGAGCGGCTTCAGCGCGAGGATGGTCTCAAAGAACAGGCCCGTGACGCGCATCTTGGCCGTCACAAGGGACAGAAAGGTGGGCCGGAGGGTCCGGCTCTACTGGGGGGTGGAGCCCCTCGACGTGCACTGGAGCGACGACAGGGACGAGCTCCTCGTGAGGGCGGTGACGAAGAGCCTGGGTGAAGGGATGATAGGGGATGAGGACGTGGTGATGATCGTCTCCGGCTCCACGCTCGAAGCGCCCGGGAGGACGAGCACCCTGGAGGTGCTGAACGTCAAGGACGTCCTGCGCCACGCCTCTCGGCGCGGTTAGGGCCTCCTCGCCACGGCGATGATCCTCTTCGACTCCATCCTGAAGGGCTCCATGCCGAACCCGCCGTAGAACTCCTGGCACGCCCAGCCGCTTCCCTCGATCAGCCCCTTCAGCTCGTGGAGGGAGTAGACCCTGTGGTCGACCTCGAAGGTCTCTAGATGCTTCAGGTCCTCCCCCTCCCTCCTGTAGTATCTCCAGACGTTGTGCATCCAGGAGGTCTCCATGTCCATCGTCCTCTCGGCCAGCATGACGAGGCCGTCCTCGCCGAAGTCGAAGCCCTTCGCCTGGAAGTTGCGGACGATCCAGTCCCTGTTCGCGATATCCATCACGAGCAAGCCGCCGGGGACGGAGAGCTCCAAGAGCTGGCTGAGCACCATCCTGTCCGTCTCCTCACCGTAGTAGCCCATGGAGGTGAAGAGGTTGAGGACGGCGTCGAGCCTCCCCCTGAACCTCTCCAAGACAGTTCCCACGGCCCTCATGTCGCCCACTATGAACTCCGTCCTGTCTGCGACGCCCCTCTCCTCTGCCAGCTCCTCGGCCCTGGAGATGAAGGCGGGCGAGATGTCGAAGCCGACGACCCTGTAGCCCCACTCGGCGAGTATGACGGAGTGGCGGCCTATGCCGCAGGCCAGGTCGAGGAGGAGGCCGTCGCCTGGAACATCGAACCCCCGGAGGATCCTGACAAGGCCCTCAACCTCGGGGACGGCCCTCTCAACGTTCTCCTCCAGCGTGGGCCTGTAGAGGTCGGCCCTCTCCACGAACATCCTCTCGGTCCAGTGCTTTGTGGATGCCATTTTACGGCTAAAAAGAACCTGCTCGTGGTAAATAACCTGCGTGAGCAAAATCGGCTACTTACGGATCCACGCCGATTATTGCCGGTAGCTCGCCACCCATGCCGACGAGGCCCTTGAACAGGATGAAGACGCCGTGGACGCCCCTTATGGATAGCCCCAGATCGATGGCCTCCTCGATGACCTCCTGCCGGGCCTCCCCCTTCACGGCATTGGCAACAGCAGTGGCCGCTGCGTCAGCGATCCCTGCGTTGTCGGCAAAGATGGTTGCCGCCTCGGCCTCACCCAAGCTCAGGGCGTGGCTGAAGAGGCCGGAGCTTGTGGCCACCCCCATGGAGGAGTCTAGTCTGAACCCCACTCTCTCCGAGAGGGGCGCGTCACCGGCCTTCAAGGCCATGTCGATGGGTCTGTCGGTGGCTATGGAAGCCTCGCCTCCGTCCTCCACGATCGCCACCTTGGCGCCAGCCCGCAGCATCTCTTCGACCGCGAGGTCCGCCAGCACCCCGGCAACCGCCGCCATGGGGCCCACCCCAGCGAGTCGGGCGGCCTCGGACATCAGCCTGACCACCTCGGGCCCCTCATCAACTGTGATGGGTCTGAGGGCGAACTTGAAGACGGGATTTGCTCGTATGTAGTCCTCCAGCTCACTCCTTTGTCGACTAATGGCGGAGGTTGCCACATCCAGGGCTTCAGGGAGGTCGGAGATGATCGTGCACTGGGACTCTCTGAGCTGGAAACGCCGTCTAAATAAGTCAGAGCCCGTTGCGATCGTCCCGGGTGACCCCCTGTGTCAAAACGTAGGCTCTCTAGCCGAGGAGCCTGATGGCTCCCTGGGTGCAGGCGTCAACGCAGAGGCCACAGGTGATGCCGTTGCACCTCTCTTCCTCTAGGTTCACCGAGTGGTCCTCGCCGAAGGTGAGGGCGTCCATGGGGCAGATGGAGACGCAGCCGCCGCAGTCGGTGCACTTCTCGTCGTCCTTCTCGATGAGCCTGCGGACGTCGACAGAGACGCCCTTGTCCCTGAATGCCTCCACGACCCTGTCGGCGTGGGCTGGGTCTATCTCCACGAGGATCTCGCCTCCCTGCTGGTTCATGTGAGCGCTAAGTATGTTGACCGGCGCCCCCTGCTCCAGAATGACCTGGGAGGTGATGGGTCTGTCCGCTATCTCCCTGGAGAACCTGAGCATCACCCTAACCAGTGCCGGCACCTCCGTGAAGCCTGGAGATGTCCTCCGAGGTCACTATCCCCAGCACCCTCTTCTCCCCGTCCACCACGGGAAGGGCGGAGATCTTGTGCTGTGCTAGTGTCCTGGAGGCGGCGTCCAGGGGCTCGTTGAGGGAGGCCGTGAAGACCTTGTGGACGATGATGTCGGAGAGGGTCTTCTTCCCGTTGGCGATGGACCTGGTGATGTCCCAGGAGGTCACTATGCCTCGAAGCCTGCCCTCGTCGTCGACGACGACGACGTGGTTGACGGATCTCTCCACGAGCCGCTTGGCCACCTCCTCGATCCCCTCATCCTCATTGCACGTGACCGCGTCGTGGACGACGCTGTCGACGAAGACGGCCTCATTCGTCTGCTTCATGGGATTGCAGACCGTGTCCGTAGGGAGCCTCTCCACCGGAGCGGTGAGGTAGAAGGATGCGTCGCTGATCCATCCCTTCAGCACCTGGCTGATCTTGTGAGCTGTCTTGAGGCTCGAGAGGCTCGCGACCTTGACGTCCCTGCCGTTGATGTCTATCCTCCCTGACTTCAGCTCGGCGTAGTTGGTCTCCCTGATCGCCCCCCTGTCCCTCCTGGGGATGCCGTAGTCGACTATCTCTGTGGCTATCTCCCCGTCCCTGATTGCGAGCTTCTTCGCGATGCCCTCGTTCAGCACGGGTATGGGGATGCCGATCCCGACGTAGAGGCTCGTCCCGTAGTTGGAGAAGCTGGCGCCCCTGATGAACTCCGCGCTCATCCTCTTGGCGTCGCCCCTCACGGAGATGGTGCCCAGCCTGCTCCCCGGGTTGTGCTGCGTCCCCTCGCCGATGACGTAGCCCTGAGCCCCGCCTAGGAAGATCCTGGTGCCCAGGCCTATGGTCTCGTAGTCGGGGTCGTTGGTGAGGGGGTTGAGCTCCCCGGAGCCGGAGTAGTTGGCGTTCCTGTAGCGGGGGAGCAGCTTGCCCATGTAGGTGTAGATGGTCTCGTCCCTGCCGTTGGTGGCGCAGGAGTAGCGCTGGTAGCCGTTCCTGAAGTTGAGCAGGTAGAACTGGTTGAGGTCGTCCTTGGTCAGCGTCGTCTCGAGGCGAGTCCGCGGGTAGCAGTCCGTCCCGTGGGACGTCGCCCTGAGCTCCACCTCCCTGCCCCTTATCAGGTCCTCGATGACGTGGCCCCCTCCGTACTCGAAGCGCCTCGTCTCGGAGTTGATGGTGGCGCCGATGTAGAGGTCCACCGCGGCCCCTGGATGGGGGATGGGCACGTCGTTTATCCACGCCCTCTGTATCTTGATGGGCGGGTCGGCGTGGCCCACGTTTATGATCGCCCCTGAGGAGCACATCGCCCCGAAAGTGCCCGTGGTTACGACGTCGACCTCATTTAGGGCGACCCTGACGCCGTTGCTCTCCACCAGGTCTTTGAACTCGGGAGCCGTCAGAACCTGGACGTCCCCCTTCCCGATCTTCTCGTTTATCTCGGATATCGTCCTCTTCGGACTGGAAATTTTACTGAGATCTTTTCCCTCCTGAATATGGGGACCTAGAACCTCAATTCTCGTATAAATAATTATTTGACAAAAAAATTCCTGAGGGGAATCTCAACCTCAGCCACGGATCCAGGGGCCGTAGACGGGGTACTGGCAGCATATGACCTCGATGAACGCGGGCCTGTCGGAGGCATTAACCTCCAGCGCCCTCTTCAGGGCGGGGGCCACCTCGTCGGGCTCCTCCACCCTCTCCGCGTGGATGCCCAGCCCCTCAGCCACCCTGGCCGTGCTCTGGAGCTCCGAGGAGGTTACTTTGTTCGTGTAGGGGGAGTGGCCGTGCCCCCAGAAGCCCGGGCCGTATCCGGCGAAGCCCGAGTTATTGATGTGCACTATGGTGACCCCCATCCCGTTCCTCACCAGGGCCTCGTAGTTGCCCATCTGGTACCCGACGCCGGCGTCCCCCGTTACGCAGACCGCCTGCCTGCCTGGGAAGGCGAGCTTAGCCCCCATCACGGCACCGAGGCCGAAGCCCAGGGTGGAGACGTTCCCCCAGCCCATGAAGCCGTGGGGCACCAGGGCCTCGTAGACGGTGCTCAGCTGGTCCCTCGTGTTCCCCGACTCGTGGGTCACGAAGCTGTTGCGCCTGTCCAGGGCCTCCATCAGCTCCCAGTAGACCCTGTAGGGGTTTATCGGTGTCTCCTCGGAGGAGAGCAGGGGGCAGTACTTATCCCTCTTCTCCCTCCTCGCCTCCTCGAGGTCCTCCATCTGCCCCCGCCTCTCGCCCTGGGGGCCGTCTGACGCCACCTGTTCGATCAGCTGCCTGAGAACGAGCCGGGCGTCGCCGATTATGGCGTGGTCCACGTTGTAGAGTCTGTTTATGTCGGACTCCTCGACGGTGCACTGGATTATCTTCTTCTCGTGGGGGGAGGGTATCCTGTGGCCGAAGGTGGTGGGGGAGAGGCCGCAGCCGATGGCGAAGACTACGTCGGCCGTCTTGAGCATCGCCTCCGCTGGGGCGCCCCTGACGCCCGCGGAGAGCCTGTGGTCCTCAGGGAAGCAGCTCTTCCCCTTCAGCGTCGTCAGCACGGGGGCGTTGACGAGCTCGGCGAATCTGAGGAGCTCCTCGCAGGCGTCGGCGTAGAAGACCCCCTGGCCCGCGTATATGAGGGGTCTCTTTGCGGATATGATGGCCCTGGCGGCCATATCCACGTCCCTGGGGTCCCCCTGGGACCTCCACCCCTGGATGGGCGTGTACCTGTTCTCGCCTTCATCGTACTCCCCGAGTCCCCGTGGGAGCTGGAGGAGGACCGGCCCGGGCCTGCCCGAGCGGAGCTGGGTGAGGGCCCTCCTCATGAACTCGGGAACTCGCCCCGGCTCGTTGATGTAGCCGCTCCACTTGGTGACGCTGCTGAAGGCGTCCTCTATGTTGAACCTCTCGACGCCGATGGAGCCCGGGGCCACGCCATCCGTCAGGCAGAGGATGGGGGTCGAGTCCTCATAGGCCTGTGCGATGGCCCCGTAGGCCATCTGGGTGCCCGCCGCGTTGAGGCCGCCCATCATGGAGCAGACTCCGAAGCTCTTCCCGTTGGAGACACGGGAGAAGCCGTCGGCCACCGCGACGGCGTAGCGCTCGTCCCTCACCATGAAGTTCCTGACTCCCTCCTCGCCGCAGGCGTTGTTGAAGACGCACGTCGGGAAGGTGCTCACCCACTCGACGCCCTCCTCCTTGAGTATCCTGACTAGCCCGTTGGCTGCCTTCACCTTCAAACCGTAAACCTCTCTGACAGATAGGAGGAAGAAAAGAAAAAACCTGCTACTGTTTGATTGTCACCCGCAGAAGCTGAGGATGGTCGACTCTACCACCTTGGCGGCGTCGACCACCGACTCCAGCTCCACGTACTCTGTGGCTGCGTGGGCGCCTCCACCCGTGGGCCCGAAGGCGACTGCGGGCGTGCCCCCCTCCAAGATGAGCTGGGTGTCCAGCCACCCGCTCCCTCCTACGAACAAGGGTTTCTCACCCGTTACCTCCAGAATGGCGGCGCTCAGCACCTGGCATATCTCCTCGTCGGGCGAGACCTCCATCGGGCCCCTGTAGAAGGTGATCTCGTAGCTGGAGGCGAATTCCGGGTCTTCTGAGGCGATGGAATCCAGCAGGGCGCTCATCTCCGCGTCGGCGTCCCCCCTTGCCTCCCCAGGTATCAGCCTCCTCTCGACCTGGAGCCTGCAGTGGTCGGGGTAGGTGCTCAGCTCCCGCCCGCCCTGGATGATGGAGGCATGAATGGAGGGCGGGCCCACCAGCTGGTGCCTCCTTCTCAACAGGGACTCGCCCTGCAGCCTCTCCAGGCCCACCTGGACCTTCCCCATCTTGGCTATGGCGTCGATTCCGAGCTCCCAGGCGCTCCCGTGGGCCGCGCGCCCCTTCGTCTCGATGTCGATCCAGGCGAAGCCCTTGTGGGCGACCAGTATCTGGAGCTCCGTGGGCTCTCCGACGATTGCGGCGTCGGCCTTCACCTGCTCGACGATCCTCTCGGTCCCTATGCTGGCGTACTCCTCGTCGCAGACCGCCGTGATCACGAAGTCCCCCCTCAGCTCCTCGCCCCGGTCCGCCACCGCCTTCACAGCTGCCATGAGTGAGGCGAGTCCGCCCTTCATGTCGATGGCTCCCCTCCCGTACATCCTGCCCTCCCTGACCACGGGGTCCAGGGGATCGATCTCCATGTACTCGACTCCGACCGTGTCCATGTGACCGTTGAGCAGGAGCGTCCGGCCGCCCCCCGAGCCCCGGAGGACGCCTACCACGTTGGGCCTACCCGGCGCCACCTCTTCGAGCCGGGTCTCCAAGCCACAGCTCTCCATGTATCCGGCGAGGTAGTCGGCAATCTCTCCCTCCCCGGGGGCTCCAGACACCAGGGAGGGGTTGACCGAGTTTATGCGGATCATGTCCCTCAGGAGCTTGACGGCCCCTGCGCCATCCACTTGGCTCATAGTTCCCACCAGCATGCCAAGTGGGTGCCGGTTGTATATAGCTCGCCCCATCTCCGCAGGGGGCTCCCCAGGAAGAATTTATTAGAGGGAGCCTGCACGTTAGCTGAGTCCCTCGGAGTAGTGCTTCAATCTACGTCTGGTGCCTGGAAATGTCGGTTATTGGTCGGCTACGAGAGTTCGTCGGGAAGCAGAGCCACAACTACAGGGTCCTGCTCCTGAGGAGCGCAGGCCACACCTTCCTCTTCAACCTCACGGGCAACTACGACTCCATCTACACGACGGCGCTGGGCGCGGACTCGGTGACCCTGGGATCGCTCAGGAGCCTGAGCAGCGCGATCAACATGGCCATCTCCCTCCCCTCCGGCTGGCTCTCTGACATCTACAGCCTGAAGAGGATGATGGGCGTCGGGATGGCGGTCTACGTCCTGATGGTTGCCATGTACGCAGCCGCCAGGGACTGGACTTGGATCCTGGTGGCGATGGCCCTCTCGCCCTTCACGATGGCCCTCATGTTCAGGAGCCAGAACGTGATGATGATCAACAGCCTGAAGGAGGAGGACAGGGCCCGGGGGCTGGGGCTCAGATACGTCGTAGCCCAGGTGCTTGGGCTCGTCAGCCCCATCCCCGCGGCTCTTCTCGTGGAGAGGTTTGGGGGGCTCAACGTCGAGGGGATCAGGCCGCTCTACTACGCCCGTCTCGTGGGTCTGGCTGTCCTCTACTCGTTTGTCTATCTGAAGCTGTTGGATGTGCCCCCTCAGCCCCGGTCTGAGGAGGGGTCCTTCATGCAGGACTTTAAGGTGGTCCTCGAGGGTAAGAGGGGTCTGAAGGCCTGGATCGCCGTCGGCTGCCTGGGGTCCTTCATGTGGGGGCTCATCGACCCCTTCACGTTCCTCTACGCCGCGGAGGTGAAGGGAGCCGACGCCCTCACGCTGGGAGTCCTGACCACTGTGAGCACTCTCGTCTCCGTCCTAGTCTCTGTGCCCATCAACAACATTGCCGATCAGCGGGGCAGGAAGAAGGCCATCTACATCATAAGGCCCTGCCTCTACATCTGGATGGCCCTCATGGTGGTCGCGCCCCACCCCAGCTGGCTGATAGTGGCCTGGGCCTTCAGGGGGATCGCGATGTCCAGCTCGGCCTGGGAGACCCTCGGAATGGAGTTGGTGCCGGCGGGTCAGAGGGGGCGCTGGATGGGGATCACCAACACCTTCAGCAGCCTCCTGAGGATTCCGGCGCCCATAATTGGGGGGCTGATCTACAAGAGCGCCAACCCTGGCGTCCTGTTCTTGATCACGCTGTTCATCGACATGGGGCTCAGGATGCCTGTGCTGATCTTCAAGGTGCCGGAGACAACGGATCTAGTCCATGCCTGAATGTCCACGTCGATTATGAGGCCGTGTCGATGGGGAAGCTTTAATTCACCCGGTTAAAATTATTGAGCCAGTGTTAGAATTGCCTTTTTGTCGCAGCTGTGGAAAGGAAGTGCCCGAGAACGCAGTACACTGCCCTCACTGCGGGGAGAGGATCAGGGCTCCAGTCGCCGAGAGGGTCGGGGCGGGTGAGCACCTCTCGATCGCCTTCAGGATAGCCACCGAGAAGCCCCTGATCTTCGCCCCCGTGGTCATCAGCGGCCTAATCTCCGTGGTCATAGACAACATCTGGGGGACGCCGTTCCTCCAGTCGCGTTTCTCGCCCCTCCTCTTTGTTGCCGGCATCATCTCCCTCGTGGGCTCTATCATCAACTACCTCCTGAACTTCGCCTCCATCGACATGTCGCGGGACGCCTACATGGGCGAGCCCCTCGACCTCATGGACAGCGTCAACTACGTGATCAGCAGGATTGGTACGTTCATAATCGCCTCGATCCTCGGGGCGGTGATGGCCATAACCATAATTCTCATCCCCGCCGTCGTCTTCATGTTCGTGATAATCGTCATGGACGAGACCAGCATCGGCGTCGCGGTCTCAAGGTCGTTCAGCGTCTTATCCAGCGATCTGGGCGACATTATCCTTATACTGATCATCGCGATAGTCGGCTCAGCCGTCCTTGGCTTCGTACCCTTTATTAGCGGCCTCCTGAACGCTTGTTTCAACGTGGTCATAGGCCTGGCCTTCATAGACGTGTACCACAACTACAGGAAGGGGCTCTAGCACCCACACCCCTTTTTTAGGGTGACTGCATCTCACATCGCCCTGAGGCGTTTTATTCGCTCCTCTATTGGCGGATGGGTGGCGTAGAGGGCGTCCAGGGCGCTCCTGTTGGGGTCCACGAAGAAGAGGTGGCTGACGGCCTCGCTCACGTCCATCTTCCCCCTGTTGATGTTCATCATCTTCTCAAGCGCCGAGGCCAGACCCTCCGGGTATCTCGTCAGCGACGCGCCTGAGGCGTCAGCCAGGTACTCCCTGCGGCGGGAGACCGCTAGCTGGACGAGGCGGGTGACTATTGGCGCGAATATAGCCAGTATGAAGCCGATGACGAGGATGAGCACCTGCAGGCCGCCCCCATCCCTGTCCCCTCGGCCCCTCCTTCCTCCGCGTGGAACCCCCCACCGGAAGGACCTCAGGATAATGTGGCTCACGATCGCCGCAAGCCCCACGAGGACGGCGACCAGGGTCATGAAGAGGATGTCCCTGTTGGCGATGTGGGACATCTCGTGGGCCACCACCCCCTCCAGCTCCTGCCTGTCGAGGCGCTGCATTAGGCCCCGGGTGACGGCGATGCTCGCGTGCTCCGGGTCCCGGCCGGTGGCGTAGGCGTTCAGCTCGTCGCTGGGAATGATGTAGACCTTCGGGGGAGGGATGCCTGCCGCGATGCTGAGGCCCTCCACGGTGTCCCTCAGGTAGACGTAGTCCCTCCCCTCGGCGGGGACGGCGCCGGTCGCTGAGAGGACCACCCTGTCGCCGTACATGTAGGAGGTGTAGGTCTGCGCCACGATGATGAGGACGGTCATGGGCAGCACTAGGAAGAGATACTCAGGGGCGAAAAGGTAGGCGAGGGTGTTGACCAGAATCAGGAGAATAAAAGAGAGGATTATCGCAAGCAGGATGGAGCTCCGCTTGTTCCTGGCGATCTCGTCCTCGAAGCTGAGGCGTCCCATCAGAACTTCACTCTGACGGCCTCGCGCTCCGCCTCAGGGATCTCGAGGAACGCCATCTTCTGTCGGCCTCCGGCGAACCAGACGCCGGGGATGGTGGTTATCAGGTTGTTGAACCTGAGCACGGAGCTGTTGTAGTACTGGCGTGAGTAGGCGATCTTGTTCTCTATGCCCTCCAGCTGCTCCTGGAGGAGCTTGAAGTTCTGAGCAGCCTTCAGGTCGGGGTAGGCCTCAGCCACGGCGAAGAGGGTCCTCAGAGCCCCCGTGAGGGCGTTGGAGGCCTCCATCCTCTCCTCCCTGCTGCCTGTAACCATGCCGGCGCGCGCCTCGGCTATCTTCTCGAAGATCTCCCTCTCGTGGGCCGCGTATCCCTTCACGGTCTCCACCAGGTTGGGGACGAGGTCGAACCTCTTCTTGAGCTGGACGTCTATCTGCGCCCAAGCCTCCTCCACCCTGTTGGCGAGGACCCTGATCCTGTTGTAGTAGGTCACGAAGACCACGGCGATGATCGCGATTATGGCAATCAAGCCGCCGAAAAGCCACAAACCGTCCAAGCAAACGACACCTGTAGATTCACTTTTACTGGTCTTTATTAAGTTATTGAAAGCCAAAACTGGTGAAATTTAGAGTCAGGTAACTGCTCTAATTCTCTTGACCCTGTAGGTCTCCTTCGCGAATACTCCGAGGAGGGCCGCGTTGACGATTATCAGGCCGGACATGAAGTAGAAGGGGGTCCTGAGCCCGTAGCCGTCGGCGATCACCCCCAGGATTATGGGGCCCACCACGAAACCGACGTCCCCGAAGAGCCTGTAGAGGCCCATGGAGATACCGTGGGGCTCGTCCATCGTGGAGTCGGTGGCGAGGGCGAGCGGCGCCTGGCCGGCTCCGCTGGTCCCGAGGCCGAGGAGCACGGCGGCTAGGGAGATCTCAAGGTAGTTATCCGTGTTGGGGAAGACCAAAGCCGATATCGCGGTGATTACCAGGCTGGCTAGGATGGGGGGCTTCCTGCCGAAGTAGTCTATCGCGTGGCCCATTGGAATCGTCATGATGAGGTTCATCACCGTGGCGTAGCTGATCACCGTGCCAATCGTCGCCTCGTTGAGGCCCAGAACGCCGTCGGCGTAGAGGGGTATCATCGTCCCCCTTATGCCGGTCCTCATGAAGAAGACGGTGAAGGTGGCCAGGCAGGCCATGCTGTAGCTCCTGTTGGAGAGGAGCCTCCTGATCACCTGGGGGCTGAAGTTCATCCCCTTCCCGCGTCTGGCCGCGTGCTCCTCGGGCTCCTTCACCCAGATGAGGGTGATCACGAGGCTGATCACTCCCGTGGCTGCGTAGAAGTAGAAGGGGGCCCTTATGCCCCAGTTGGAGGCGACGTAGCCGCCTATCGTGGGGCCCGCTGATGAGCCGAGGAGCATGAAGGCCTGGAAGTAGCTCATCACGCGCCCCCTCTCCTCGGGCTTCAATATGTCTGCCAGGAGGGTGGTCCTGCTCGTCATCCACATGGAGGAGCCCAGCCCCTGGATGAGGCGGTAGATGAGGAACTCCCAGAAGTTGCGGGCAATTGCGTTGAGGAGGGCGGTGACAGCGAGTAGCAGCGTCCCCACGAGCATGAGGGGCTTCCTGCCGGACCGGTCCACGAAGACGCCGACGGGCAGGTCGGCGAGGAACCGCCCGAAGGCGTAGGCCGAGATGGCCAAGGAGACGAGGGTGAAGGAGACGTCGAAGGACTTGGCGTAGAGGGGGAGGATGGGGGAGACGATGGACATCCCCACGTGTATGAAGAAGGCGGGGACGTATATCGACAGCACGTCGTTGAGAGTGGACCGCTCCACCAGCAAGAAACCCCCTGGATCGAATCAAGCTGAGATCACGAGGCAGTAGATAAACCTGTCATTTTGGGGGAGCCCGAGACGAGGTTTGACCGCGTTTTTCACGCGTTTTCCAGCGTGAAGTGGACGATCTTGCGCCCCTTCTTAGCCTCGCTCAACGTCAGTTCGGATAGCCGCCCCATCTCCCCCGTGCTCCTCACGTGGGTGCCGAAGCAGAAAGTCAGGGCGTGGCCCGAGATGTCCACCATCCTCAGCCGCTCGATGTTGCGAGGGATCTTCTCGAGGAATGCCCTCTTCCTCTCGTCGCCTCCCACATCGAGCTCCTCCCGGCTGGTGAAGTAGATCCTCACAGAGGTGTTCTCATCCACGATCTCGTCGAACCTTGACCTGACCCTCTCAAGGGTCTCCGCGTCGAGGCTGGAGGGCTTGAACTCGAGGCGCTCCATGTCCGAGTAAACCTTGGGGCCGGAGCCGGCCTCCTCGAAGAGGCCCGTGAGCAGGTGCTCGGCGCTGTGGCGCCTCATGTTCCAGTACCTCTTCTCCCAGTCTATCACCCCCTCGACGCCGGAGCCCGCGGGTATGTTGTCGTCGAGGTAGTGGTAGATGTCTCTGCCGCGCTTCATCACCTTGCGGACGGTGACCTCCCGACCCCCGACCCGGAAGACGCCCGTGTCCGAGGGCTGGCCCCCCGACTCTGGGTAGAAGGCTGTCCTGTCTAGGACCGCGAACCTGGGCCCCGCCTTGACGACCTCGGCCCTGAACTCCCTCACGTAGCTGTCCTCGGCGTACAGGGGCAGGGAGTTGAAGTAGTCCAAGGCATCTGAGCTTGACGGATCAGACGTCTCTCAAACCTCCCACGCCGTCCCATACGAACAGGTTGAAGATAAGTCTGACCCATGGCGGGGATGCCCCCCTTGAGCCGCGGGGAGGCCTCGCGTGCGCACCAGTGGCTTGTTATTTCAAAAATTTTTTTAGGCCCAGTGACCGACCCGGTGCCTACATGAAGTCGCTCGAACTCCCAGTCAGTGCTCCTCTTCCTCCGCGACGATCTCCTCGAACAGGAGCCTCGTGGAAATGCTCCCGTGTTTGAGGTTATCATCGCAGTTACTGAGAAGGCATCGTCGCTCGGAGATCCGTTGATCCTCAAACAGCTGGAGAAAGCCCTCAATCTCCTCATCTGTGTGGAGTTGGAGAGCAGCCTTGAATATGGATACAAAGGCGTCACAAACATTAAAATTATCTCGACTTTATTTCTTTGTGAGCCGCCGTGGAGTTATTTGACTTACTGGGTTCCGCTCTGAGCTGGCTCTCCACAAACGCCGTGGACATCGTTTTCCTGATCGTCGTCCTCGCCTTCATGTACGGCTTCTACAACCTCGCCTCGAGGCAGGTCACGCGCCTGAGGAGGGAGGGCAGGCTCGACGAGACCGCCGCGTTCCTCCTCAAGAGATCACTTAGATGGGGCCTGACCCTGGCCTTCATCGCCTTCTCCATATCCCAGCTCGGCATACGCGTCGACCTGGTCGCCGGCCTCTTCGTTCTGGCCGGGGGCACTGTCATCGGCTTCGCGGCGATGAACACCCTGGGCAACGCCATCGCCGGCCTGATACTGATGGTCAGCGGCCCCTTCAAGATAGGGGACAGGCTCTATTTTGACGAGCAGTTCATGGACGTCGTCGAGATCAACCTGATCTACACCCGGATGAGGACGCCCGACCGGATCATTGTCTCCGTGCCCAATCAGAAGCTCATACAGACGGACGTCTACGACTATGGCAAGGACAGGGTGGTCAGGAGGCGCCACTCGATAACCGTTGGGTACGGTGACCCCCACGAGACCGTCGAGGCCGCTCTGCTGGAGGCCGCGGGCCAGGTGGAGCTGGTCCTAAGGGACCCCCAGCCCTACGTCTGGATAACGGAGTTCCAGAACTTCGCCATCGAGTACACACTGTTCGTCTACATAGAGGACCTCAAGCGGATCCTGGAGATTGACTCACAGGTGAGGAGAGCCATCCTGGAGTCATGTGGGCGCCACGGCATCGACCTGAGCACGCCTAGCCTGATAAGATCGCTGAGATGAGGCCGAGTTCATAGCAGGCGTTAGGGCCAATTCTTCCATAGGAGGGAAGGTAGGGAAAGGCAGGGATAGCTAAACTAGGGCGCAGCGCATCATCTCCGAGCCGAAGAACTGCCTGCAGGAGTCGCAGGTGATGCATGACGCCCCCTCCTGGCCCGCCCTCAGCTTCAGCACCAGGTCGGGCTCCCTTATGAAGGGTCTGCTCATCGATATCAGGTCTGCTAGGCCACTCTCCACTATTGCCTTCATGCAACTGAGGCTCCTGATCCCGTCGACGAGTGCCAGGGGCCTGGGCCTGGTTACCTCCCTGATCTTAGCCGCGTGGCCCGCGAAGGACGCCTCGGCCAGAACCGGGGCCTCAGATCTCGCACGGCTCCTCAGCTCCTTTCTCCTGCCCAGGCCGCCACCGCTGACCTCGATGGAGTCTATGCCCCTCTCGCAGATCGCCCTGGCGACCTTGACGCTGTCCTCTACGGTGAAGCCGCCGGGGGTGAAGTCGTCGCAGTTCATCTTCAGCATCACGGGCACGCAGCCCCCCACGCTGCTCCTCACCTCGTCGTAGACCTCCTCCAGGAGGCGCATCCTCCTCTCGGGGCTGCCCCCGTACTCGTCCGTCCGCCTGTTCGTCAAGCGGGAGAGGAACTGGGAGATGAGGTAGCCGTGGGCCCCGTGGATCTGAACTCCGTCGAAGCCCGCCTCCATCGCCCGGTCGGCCGCATCCCCAAAGGCGTCCACGATCCCCCCGATCTCGTCAAAGGTCAATGCGCGGCCACTCCAGCCCTCGCCCACATACTCCGAGGGGCCGGCGCGGTCCACCATGCTGTTCAGGCCCGCGTGGTTCAGCTGGGCGACGATCTTGCCCTCCCTCTCGTGGACGGCCTCCGTCAGCTCCCGCAGCCTCGGGACGTGGTAGTCGCCGCTTATCCCAGCCATGCCCCGGTGGGCCTTGCCGGTGTCTGCGACGTAGAGGTGGCCCTTCACTATCAGGCCGACGCCTCCCTCCGCGAGCCGCCCGTAGAGGTCTATAATCTCGTCCCGGACCACGCCTCTCTCGTCCGACCACGCTGATGTCGTGGCCGAGCGCATGAACCTGTTGCGTATCTCCATCGTGCCGATCCTGAAGGGTCTGAAAAGCTCGGACATGTCTAGCAGTCTCACCACCCGGCGGGGTAAGAATATATCGGAAGGCCCCCAAGATAGGGTAACAAGCGCAGGACGGTTACAATTTGGCCAACAGAATACTCATCATCGGGGGCGTAGCCCTTGGCCCGAAGGCCGCCTCCCGGGCCCGGCGGCTGGACCCGGACGCCGAGATCACCCTCGTGGAGAGGGGGGACCTATTCTCCTACGCCGGATGCGGAATGCCCTTCTACATCGAGGGGAGCATCGACGACGTCAGCTCGCTGCTCTGCACCTCCCAGGGCGTGATGCGCGACGAGAAGTACTTCGTGAAGACGAAGGGCATCAGGGTCCTTGGCAAGACTGAGGCCCTCAGGATCGACAGGGAGCGCAAGACGGTCACGGTGAGGGACCTGAGGGACGGGGGCGTCCGAGAGCTGCCTTACGACAAGCTCGTCCTGGGGGTGGGGGCCAAGCCCATCGTCCCCAGGATGGAGGGAATCGACCTCGGCGGCGTCTACCGCCTCTACAGCCCCAGGGATGCCCAGGCGATACGAAGTGAGCTGGACTCGGGGGTCAGGAGTGTCGCCATCATCGGCGGCGGCCTCATAGGGATGGAGGTCTGCGGCGCCTTCGTCTCCCGCGGGTGCCGCGTCGACGTCT
>Ga0209427_10003891_pt1 | contig 17419 bp, 12 predicted proteins | sample DeeMarSWOR136_30_FD_187465 | JGI IMG/M metagenome (GOLD analysis project Ga0209427, IMG submission 187465) | Marine sediment microbial communities from White Oak River estuary, North Carolina - WOR-1-36_30 (SPAdes) (version 2) | ecosystem: Environmental > Aquatic > Marine > Intertidal zone >...
TTGGAGCTGGAGCGTTTTTTTGCTGGGGGAGGTGGAGGAGGTGGGGGAGGTGGAGGAGGAGCAAGGAAAGCGCTGTAGATTTCAACTTCTGGCAGGTTTCCCGTGTTCATCATCGGCATGATGACCAGGAGCGCGGCTATTATGAAATGGGCAACCAGGGAGAACGGAAAAACCATTGCTTTTAATCCGTAGTTCTTGCCACCTACGATAAATGAATCTTTAAACATTTTCGCCTCCTTTTCAGGGATAGGGATTATTCTTTGTTTTATTCCTGTTGAGACTCTGTATGAAAAGGTTTTCCAATATTCATCTCCTTGGAATGAGTAGCGCAATTTTTTGGACAATTTATCAGTCTTTTCCAAAAGAAGAAGCTCACGATGGCATTTTTGGCAGGTTTTGAGATGCTGCTCAATGATTCGCTTTTTCTGACCGCTGATTTCGCCATCGAAATAAGCTCCCAGCATTTCCTTGATTTTCTTATGCCTCATCAGCGTCTCCTTCATAGATATTCTGCCATCGATGATTTGATCTTTTCCCGGGCTCTGCTTAACCGTGACATGACTGTTCCCTGTGATATGTTTAATATTTTTCCGATATCCTTATAGCTCTGATTTTCGAAGACCCGTAGAATGAAGACAATTTTTTGTTCAGCGGGAAGAGCCTTTAGTGCCTTTTTAAATGTCTGTTCCATTCGATTTCGTTGGAGCATTTCCTGAGGCAATTCCTGTCCCATGGAAGAATGACCTCGAATGTTTTCTACGTTTTCTCCCCAAGGCTCTTCCCTTTTCGATTTCTTTATAAAATTGAGGCTGTTGTTGACTGCGATTTTCCGAATCCAGGTGAAGAAGTTCATCCCGTCTTTGAACCTGTCCAGAGCAAAGTAGGCCTTTATGAAGGTATCCTGAGAAAGGTCATCTGCTGACTGGTGGCTTCCAGTCATCCCTCGGCAGAGATAATAGATGCTCTGCTGGTACTTTCTCACCAAGGCCTCAAAGGCTTCAACATTTCCTTGTTTGGCCCTCGTGATTAACATGCGTTCCTCATTATTCTCTTCTTGCCTCATTCTTGCTCCCATTACATATACAAATGAGTCGGTTATTTATTCCTCAGTCATCTGTTGTTTTTTTTCTCTCCTTCCCCATACATCTATAGAATGGGCAATTTTTGTGCCGAATGGAATACATCTAAAGTGTTTATTTTAAAAAAGATAGATTTTCTTCTAAGAATGCGATGAGTAAAAAATCTTTACATATGGAAAATTTTTTTCACTTTTCGATCAACTCCATTAGCTCTTGCGCCTTATCCTTCAAAGCACTATGGGAAGCTGCTTTTTGCGCAAACTCAATGGCCTTTTTTTTCATGCCGACGTTATAATAACCTGCAGCAGCGTTGTACCAGGCCGTTGCCTTAGTGAGCTGTAACCTGTTCAGTTGGTTTTTTTTCCTAGCCAAATGTTTCCTTTTTCTATCTTCCGAGAATGAAGAATTCTCGATTTCTTTGATTCTTTTCTGGATGAACTCTTCCTTTCTCTGATAATTGCTGCTTGCCCGCTCAAAGTAGACTCCTGAATTCAGCCAATCTTCTCTTATTGCCTTAATTTTCCCCATGTAATAAGGTGGGTCACCGTTTGATGCATCCTGTTTGCATGCCTCCAGAAAATTCTTTTCTGCCTCATCGATTTCTTTCTGATTAAAGGCAATAGTGCCTGCCAAAGAATAAACTTGTCCATATCCTATCAGGTATTTCTTGGAGTTTTCGATGTTTTCCCAGGCATTTTCCAGTTCTCCCAGTTCATTCTGATTCCAGGCGAGCCAATAGTGCGATTCACCCAGGTAATAATTCCCTAAAGCAAGCATGATGTTGCATACTTCTATGGCTTCGTGGTGTCTTCCAAGGTAACTCAAGCATATAGCCTTTCCCAGAAGTGCATCTCTGTAATTTGGAGCCATTTTTATGGCCTTCTCATAATATTCCAGGCTCACGTCGAGCTCTTCGAACGCATAGTAGAGGGTCGCTAGGGAAATCGTGATAGAGGAGGAACCAGGAAACTCTTGATAGGCCCTCAGAAGATTTTTCTCTGCCGTTATCAGCCGTCCCATTTTAAGTGCGATCTGTCCAAGAAAGTAATAAGCCTCGTAGAATCTGGGTTCATCCTGTATGAGTTTGTTGAAATTTTTTTGAGACTCAGTCGATTGGAGAGAAAGCACATATCGAATCGATAGAGAATCTGCATAAGCCTCTTGAATGGATGAAAAATCAGGTGTTTCTTCGATGAGATAATAGAAGGCTGCATAGAATGTGATATACATGTAGGCATAGAAAGCATCCTCGTCTGACCTCTGTGTAAGGAGTGCAAGCCAATCGGTAAAATTTTCTCTGATTTCATCAAAAGGGATGACGACCCGCTGGCCATCTTCTACCAAGTCCCCTACAATTCCTGCGGTTTTTCGCGGTAAGGTGGTTGCAATTTTAAGGATGATAGAATAATCTTTCAGGGATGGGCAAATCGAGATGAGTCTGGATGCTTTTTTCAAATAAATATCTTCGAGGAAGCCCAGTTCTTTTTCTCTGATAGCGAGGAGAATGGATGTCCTGAGGAGCTTTTCCCTGTTTTGGTCTTGAAAAACTGGAACAGAGAGGGCTTCTTCGTAAAGCGAAAAAGCCTTTTTGAGGCAAACGTATGCCCCTCGCTCATAAAGCATGTCTGCTTCCTCAATGATTTTATTGTATTCTGCCAACTGTTGGGATGTAATTTCGGGTTTTTTTGGAGCACAGGAATCGACGAGGCTTGCTGAAAGAAGGATCAAGAGAATAATCCTGGTTTTTCTGCTCATCGCTTACCCTCTGAATTATACATCAATTTATTGCACTTTTCCTCGATGCTTCTCAAATCGCATGACAAGTTGACTCCATATCTTTTTATTGTTAGAGTGAAAAGTACAAAAAAAGAAGTGGAATAAATTTATAGGAGGGTATGATTATCTCACACAAAGGAGACAAAGGGATGATTAAAAAATTAACTATTTTAGCTGCAATCCTTTTATTTGTTTTCTCCGTGCCTGGCGTTGCCCAAGAAATAGACCTCATTGAGAAAGCTGCCGAAGCTCAATGGAGAAATTCGGCTGGTCAGGAGATCGGATTCGGGCTGCGACAAGAAACTATTGGGATTGCGAAGTATGAGCAAGATGTGATCTTGGAGGATGGAAAGCAGTACAAACGGGTGCTCTTGACCCATCCCCAGGGAAGAGATTTTGGCATAATAATGGGAGTATTCCCCAACATATCCATTCCTGGAAAGGGAGGAAAACTCATCATAGCAGGAGGATTCATACAAGGAGCTCAAGGCTCGGATGGAGTGAAATTTGTGGTCCAATTTAGACAGGCAGGTGAACGAGTGGAAGCGGAAAAAAGGATCCGTATCAGAAGACGTCCTGCAGATGAAGTCAGTCCTGTGGTTTCAGGAGGCGTTCTTTCCTCTTTCGATGCAAAATACAATGGAAAGATCGACAGGATAGAATACGACCTTTCTCAGTATGCGGGCCAAACAGGAGATCTTATCCTGGTTGTCCAGGCAGGACAATCCTCAGCCTATGACTGGGCGGTATGGACTGAAGCCAAGCTTGTTTTTGATGTAAAGCCAAAAGCCAAATTGCACATGACTCTTTCAGGACATAATTCCCGGATTACTGATGCAAACTTTAGCCCCAACGGGAAATATATTGTCACCGCAAGCGGAGACAATTCAGCAAAAATATGGGAGGTGGCAACAGGCAAACAGATCACAACACTCCGTGGACATTCCAGTCAAGTGTTCTCTGCGCGATTCGGTCCGAATAGCAAACATGTCATCACAGCAGTAGGGAAGACAGCAAAGCTGTGGGATGCGTCGACCGGAACTGAGATCAGAGAATTTAAAGGGCATACCAACAAGGTACACTGTGCTGAATTCAGCCCTGATGGTGCAGTCGTTGTGACAACGAGCGAGGATGGCACAGCAAAGCTCTGGAACGCCAAGACCGGCAAAGAGATCCGGAGCATTGAAGTTACAGAGAATGGAGTGGCCTATGATGCCGCCTTCAGCCCCAATGGTCGCAGGCTAGCCATAGGGGCAACATTTGGCTTGGTCGGGCTTTGGAATGCTTCGAACGGAAAAAAAATCAGGAATTTTGATGGCCATAATCGGGCTATAACATCGCTCAGCTTCAGTCCCAATGGTCGGTTTTTAGCCACTTCAAGCATTGATAACACCACAAGAATTTGGGAAATCTCAAACGGTCGGCTGATACAGACATATCATGGAGAAAACTTCAGAGAAGTCAATTTCAGTCCTGATGGTGATTATGTGGTTACAGCAAGTGCTGAGGGTGTTTCTCAGGTTTGGAGTGTCCAGGATGGAACACAGATCCTCGCCATCGAACACTCCTCAGGCTCTCAGAGGGTTCTTGCTGCAACGTTTAGTCCAGACGGGGAGTATATAGTTACAGCAGGAGATGATCAGACAGCGAAGATCTGGAGAATCAATCTTCCTGAATAGAGAGAGGCATTATAAATAAAATTTGAAGTGACAAAAAGGGGAGGGATTTTCTGTCTTATAAGTGAACTGAGAAGATGAGCATTCGATTCGAGTAAACCTATGAAACTCACCCAGATTACCGTTAAAAGACCCATAACAACCTTGATGTTCTTCCTGGCCATCATACTCTTAGGATTTGTCTCGTTGAGGGAATTGAGCGTTGACCTGCTTCCGGATGTCAGCTATCCGCGCCTTTCGGTGGTTACTCAATATCAAGGCGTTGCTCCAGAGGAAATCGAAACGCTCATCACAACACCTCTGGAAGCAGCTGTCAGCCGGATCCCTGGCTTACGCAGGGTGGAATCCGTATCCAAAGAGGGTGTCTCTTTTATGAGTCTGGAATTCTCGTGGGGAACAGATATGGATTTTGCCATGCTCCACACCAGGGAAAAGCTGGACGGTGCCCAGAACTCTCTCCCCGACGATGTGGAAGAGCCCACTATCATTCCTCTCGATCCCCAGAGCCGACCGATCATGATTTTATCTGTCTCTGGAGAAAGAACGCTTCTTGAGCTCAAAGAGTTTTCCGAAGAGGTGATCAAGCCCAGGCTGGAGCAAATCGAGGGAATTGGCTCGGCAGAAATTGCTGGTGGTGTGGAAAGAGAAATCCAGGTAGAGGTAGATCCTCAACTCATGTCGCTGTATGGCTTGGATATTGGGATTATCTCCAATCGCATAGATGCATTTAACCGAAACATACAAGGAGGGACCATAAGAAAAGGGCGCTTCAAATACGCCCTGCGCGTGGTAGGAGAATTCGAGAGAGTCGATGAAATTGGGGAAATTAGCCTTAAGACAACAGAGGAGAGAGGAGTCGTTAAGCTGAAAGACGTGGCCAGGATCAATGACTCAATCAAAGAAAGAGAAGGGCTAACAAGGCTCAACGGGAGCGAGAGCATCGGAATTCTGGTCAGGAAAGAATCCGGGGCCAATACCGTAGAAGTGACACAGCTGAGTCGAGAAGTCTTGGACGAAATCAGAGAGGAAAACGCACAGATTGATATTCTTATTGTGTCTGAGCAGGCAAGATACATAGAGAACGCCATATCGTCTGTACTGAGCTCGATCATCTACGGAGGGATTTTAGCCTTTTTGATCCTTATCGTCTTCCTCCAGGATCTCAAGACTCCTGCTATTATTGCCGTGGTCATACCCATATCCATCATTGCAACCTTCAACCTTCTCTATTTCAGGGATATAACCCTGAATATCATGTCCCTGGGAGGCCTTGCCTTGGGTGTAGGAATGCTGGTCGACAACTCTATCGTTGTCTCTGAAAGCATTTTCAGGCACAAAACATTGGGAAAAACTCTGTTCGAAGCAGCTATGGTGGGGACAAAAGAAGTGGGAATGGCTGTTACAGCCTCAACTTTCACGACCATATCGGTGTTTCTTCCGGTCATCTATGTTCATGGTGTGGCTGGACAGTTATTCAAGGATCAAGCTCTGACAGTGACCTTTGCTCTGCTTTCTTCTCTTATTGTTTCTTTAACGCTCCTTCCCATGCTCGCTTCGCGTAAATTCGAGCTCGAAATGAAGCAGCAGAGTCACGAAGAAAAAGAGGAAGATAAAGAGCATGAAGCTAAGAAGAAAAAATCCAGATGGAGGCATATTTTCCTCCCCTATAAAGGCCTGCGATGGCTGGTGCAATTCATCCTCAGAGGAGTTTCCTGGATACTCAACTTCCTATTCAGCTTCCTCGTTCAATCCATTCAGCTCATTGTCCATTACATCTCCCTCCCGTTTCGACCTCTCGTCCGTGCTGTGTTCAGAGGATACAACGTCCTGTATGAAAGATTTGCTGATCGCTATCATCATTTTCTTATCTGGAGCTTAGAGAATAAAGGCAAAGTTTTGCTGGGTGCTGTTGCCTTCCTCGGTTTGACTTTTCTCGTGGCGACTCAGATCCCTCGAGAGCTCATGCCCAAGCCTGAAACCCTCTCGTTTGAAGTGAACCTTAAAGCTCCGATCGATTTTTCCTTTGAGCAAACTGCGGACGTCGTTGCCTCCCTGGAACAGTCACTCGGCCAAAATGACAATGTGCAGGATTATTTTTCTCAAGTCGGCATAGTCAGCGGGTTGGAGAGCCAGAACCCTGATATTTCTATCAATTCGGCAAAAATATATGTAGAGGTGAATCGGTCATCGGAAGTAGACAGCGTGATCGCATTTTTACGGGAAAAACTCGAGAGATACCCAGGTTTGACCCACTCCATCGTTAAAGAACAATCGACACTGGCTCAGTTTTTGGCCTTTTCTACGGCTGAAATCGGATTGAAGATCAAAGGGGATGATTTGAACAGATTGAATGGTCTTGCCCAACAGCTTGTCGGAAAATTAGAGGGCATCAGGGGAATCGCAGACATCAGCACGAATGTTGGCGAAGGGAAGCCGGAATTTCTGATAAAGATAAAAAAGGGAGCCCTCGAAAAGTATGATATTTCGGCAGCAACTATCGGTTCGTATTTCATCGATGCGGTTCGGGGAAGGAGAGACACTCAGTTCAGGGAGTTGGAGAAAAAATACGACATCTTGGTTCGCCTCGAGGAAAGTGTGAGGGACAACATCGAATCCCTTCTCGATGAACAGATCTCGCACAGAGGCACTCTTATACCCTTGAGAGAGCTGGTTCGCTATGAATTGGCCAGAGGGCCCAAAGAGATCCGAAGAGAAAACCAGCAGAGGGAGGTCTTGGTAACGGCTAACCTGAGAGGAACAAAGATCAGCCAGGTAGGCCCACAAATTCAGGATAGGATCGATGAGCTGGATCTTCCCCCTAACTACAGGGTTGTTTTCAGTGGAGAACAGGAAGAGATGGCCAAGTCATTCAGGAGTTTGATCTTTGCCTTTTCTCTGGCCGTGCTTTTGGTTTACATGATCATGGCTGCACAGTTCGAATCTCTGCTTCATCCCTTTCTCATACTCTTCACCCTTCCGATGGGATTAACCGGAGCCGTTTGGGCCTTGTTCCTTACAGGGCAAACACTGAATGTGATTTCTATTATCGGGATGGTCGTATTGGCTGGAATCGTGGTCAATGATGCGATCGTCAAGATAGACTATACCAACCAGCTCAGGAAAAGAGGTTTGGAATTGAGACAGGCCATCATGGAGGCCAGCCGGGTCAGACTCAGGCCTATCCTTATGACCACTGTAACTACTGCTCTGGGGCTTTTTCCGATGTCATTGGGCCTGGGTAAAGGCGCTGAGCTCCAGCAACCGCTGGCTATTTCGGTTATCGGGGGTCTTCTGCTGGCTACATTCCTGACATTGATCCTTATTCCTCTTGTGTATGACATGGCCGAGAAAAGAAAATCATGAAGGTCTTTGTCGAGCGTCCGATTGCTACAGCCATGATTTTTTTGGCTTTATTGGTACTTGGAGTTTATTCGTTTCTAAATTTACCCCTCGAGTTGGCTCCGAAGGAGGAATATCCTGAGCTCAGTATCACCACCTCATGGTATGGGGTTCCCCCAGAAATCATTCAGACAGAGATCACAGCGCTTCTGGAGGAAAAAGTCTCTACAGTCAAAGGCGTGAGAAAAATCTTCTCCGAATCCCGCATCGGAACTTCGGTAATTACTCTGGAGTTCGAAGAGAAAACAAACATGGAGTTTGCCCACCTTGCCTTGAGGGAGAAAATCTCCGAGCTCAGAGATGTCCTGCCCTATGGGGTAAGACCGAATATACAGCCCTTTGTTCCTGAAGAATTCAGGGAAGATCCTTTTCTTGAATACACAATATCTGGGAGTTATTCGCTCCAGAAGCTGAGGGAATTCGTCAAGGACCGCATCGAGATCGGGATCGGTTCCATCAAAGGGATAGCTGATGTCAGTGTCACAGGAGGCTCTGATCCTGAAATCAGGATTGAACTCGATAAAGAAAAACTTAAAGCCTTTGGAATCTTGCCCTATCTCGTGCGCCTGCGTATCCAGGAAAGGACAGAAATCTACCCCGCGGGAAGGGTGCAAAGAGGATCTCAGGAGTATATCTTCAAGGTCTCAAACCCGGTCAACAGCACCCGGGAATTGGGGGAAATAATCATAACTCACTCCGGGGAAAATCCGATTAAATTGAAGGACGTTGCCGAGATTTTTCCTTCTTATCAGGAGGTCCAATACATCAACCGTATCAATGGTCAGCCTACCATAAGGATGACGGTTGCCAAGGAGAAAGGAACGAGCACCCTGAAGGTTGCCAAGACCGTAAAGAAAAAATTGGAGGAGATAAAACAGGAGCTGCCCTCAGACCTCGTCTTTCGGGTAGTGAATGATGAAAGCGATAAAATAGAAAAGGGTCTTAGGGAGCTGTATCTTCTGGTGGGCATCATCGTTGCCGTCATCTTTGTACTGATTTTTATCGTCTTGAGAAATTTCAAGCCCTCCATTCTGGTCCTGTCTTCTATCGCCTTTTCTGTCTTGATAACCTTTAACCTGATCTATTTCTTCAAGATCTCATTGAATATGTTCACACTGGGTGGACTGGCTTTGGGTTTTGGTCTTTTCGTGGATAACTCTATCGTTGTGTTCGAGAATGTACTGCGTTTGAGGGAGCGGGGTGTTCCCTCCATCAAAGCCGCGATTCAAGGGTCGCGAGAGGTTTTTCTTCCCGTTCTCGCTGCGACTCTCACAACGATGAGTGTTTTCTTTTCCTTTGTCTATTTTACCGGACGGATGAAAATTTACTATCTTCCGCTGGCCATCGTGATTACTTCTGCTTTAGCTGCCTCTCTCCTTGTCTCCTTCTCATTGATTCCGGCCTTGAGTCCGAGACTGTTGAAGGAACGGAGGCTAGAAAAGAAGGAAAAGGTCAGGAACGCGTATGTGAAATTTCTGAAGTTTATTCTTCGACATCCCCTCGAGGTTGTCCTCATCATAGCAGCCATTTTTTTCGGCGCTTACAGATGGTTCAAGTCAGAGGTGACTATCGGATCTTTTTTCTCCTGGCAGTTTCAACAGATGCTCCGGGTTTCCGTAACAATGCCCCCTGGAACACCCATCGAAGCGACCGATGCAGTTATGCAGAAGTTCGAGGAAAGGGTGATGGGAAAAACCTACGAGAAGGAGATGAATACGATTGTGTTGGCCGAGAGGGCCTATATATCCATAGAATTTCCTCCCGAGATCGAGTTTTCCTATCGTCCCTATGTCTTGAAGGAAGAACTGATCCAGCTGGCCACGAATTTTGCCGGAATCAGTGTGGGTGTCTCAGGCTTTGATCCACAGGGTTATTATTCCTCCATAGGTCCCACTACTTACTATGACTCCAGGATCAAGTTCTATGGTTACAATTTGAAAAAGCTCAAAGAAATCACCTCCAACCTGGAAAGAACCCTGAAGAGGAATCCCCGGATAAAAGACGTTCGGATTACCTCGGGACGATATGGCTGGTGGAGGCTGGACTCTTATGAGTATGTCTTAAAAATAGAAAAGGACACTCTGAGAAATTACGACATCGATCCCAACTATCTATACTATCATATCCAGGTTTTGATGGCGGGGAGGTTGACCTATCCTCTTAAGACAAAAATCGAAGGGAAGGAGATGGATATCTCGATAAAATTTCCTGAAGCGGCGATGATGGACCTGAAAAATCTCCAGGAAGAACTCATCCAGACCCAAGGTGGAGAGTTTGTAAGGATCAAAGAGATATCCACCCTTGAAGAATGGCCAATTGCCGGGTCTATCGATCGGGAAGACCAGCAATTCCAGCAGACCGTGATGTGGGAATTCAGAGGACCCAGTAAGGCTGCCGAGAGGTACAAGGAGGCTGTTTTCAGCAAATTGGAACTGTCACCTGGTTTTTCGGCTACCTTGGAGGGCTATGACTGGCGGATGACTGAGGAAGAAAAGGGGCAGATCACATTTGCTGTCATCTTCTCCCTTATCATCATCTTTATGATTCTGGCTTCCCTTTATGAGAGTTTCATCCAGCCCTTCTTTATATTGCTGGCTGTGCCTCTGGCACTGATAGGGGTCTTTGTGGCATTTGTCATCGCGGATTTTCCGTTTGATTCATCGGCCTATATAGGTGTTATTCTACTGGGAGGGATTGTTGTGAATAACTCTATCCTGCTGGTGGATCATATCAACCTCAAAAGACGAGAAGGTCTGCCGCTCATGGAGGCTATCCTCATCGGATCTAGAGAAAGAATAAGACCTATTTTCATGACCACAAGCACCACAGTTCTTGGAATGTTACCGCTGATCCTGATCCAAATAGAGGTTGAGAGGAGACGGCTCTGGTCTTCACTGGCTCTCTCCGCAGTCGGGGGGCTGATAAGCTCTACTATTTTTATCCTGATCGTCATCCCGATCTTTTATTTTTATGGTGACCGCATCCGTTCCTTTGCTTCCGCAAAATTGGTAGAGTTCAGAAAAGCCTGGCAGAATTTCCAGTAGACCGCTTTTCTTCTTGCGAGCATTTCTGAATTTTGCTGACTCCAGACTTTTCCGATTGATCTTCTCGTGCTCAAACAGTCCTCGGACCCGACTTTGTCGGGTTCCCTCGAAGTTTGACTCAGGAAGGCTGAATCTTCCGATGTCGCTCAATCCATCCCCCAATGCACTTTTTTCTTTTACTTTGTGGTCACATGCTATCATAAATTTTGGGATGCTTTTTCCCGAATCATTTTGATTTGTAAACGGTTTCTGTTATAAAATTTGACATCTGGAGGGTAACATGGATGACTCTTCTGTATCTGAAGTGAAAGACAAGATCCGTACCTTTAAAAAGAGCGATCTGATCCATCTCCCCACACCGTTCATGAAATTGGAGAACCTCACTCGTGAGCTCGGTGGTCCAAACATATACATCAAACGGGATGACATGACAGGATTGGCTTTTGGTGGAAACAAATCTCGGAAGCTCGAGTATATCATCCAGGACGTTCTAGAGAAAAAGGCTGATGTGATTATTACCTGGGCAGGTTTGCAGTCCAATTGGTGCCTTCAGACCGCAGCAGCAGCTCGGAAGTTCGGGATCACACCGGTTCTTGTTTTGTTTAACGTTTATGACCTACCGATCGAATATGATGGGAATCTTCTTCTCGATTTCATTCTAAAGTCAGAAATTAGAATCAGGGAAGCAGAAAAGGGTGGCGTTGTCCACCTCCAAGATGTCGATGCGATTCTGGAAGAGGTCGCGGCAGAGGTGAAAGAGTCGGGACACACTCCTTATGTGGCTCCTATCGGTGGTTCTGCAGTCGGAGGATCGATGGAAAAGCCGCTTGGAGCCATAAGCTATGTGGATGCTTTTATTGAAATGGCGGAACAAGCAGAGAGCCTGGGGATCGAGGTTGATCATGTCATCCATGCCTCAGGCTCTGGTGGGACTCAGGCTGGTTTGGCTGTAGGAGCAAAAGCCTGGAATGAGAGGGTAAAAGTTATAGGAGTGAGCGTTTCAGAGGAAAAACAAACCTATCAAGAACTCGTTTTAGAAATTGCCAGAGATACAGAAAGAGCCTTGGAGGGATCGTTCGGGCTAGGGGAGAAGGATATCGTCATATTCGATGAATACATCCGGGAAGGATATGGCGAGGTAAACCAGGAAGTATCGGATGCCATAAGGCTCGTGGCCATGAAGGAGGGAATTTTTCTCGATCCGGTCTACACAGGAAAGGCCATGGTTGCCCTGATTGATCTGGTGAAGAAAGAATATTTAAAAAAAGATGAGAATGTTGTCTTCTTCCACACTGGAGGTACAGCGGCTCTATTTCCCAACAAACAAAAGCTAAGAAAATTTCTGGGTGAATGAAGAAGATGAAGTTTGAAAGACCGACATTCAAGGACATCCTTGAGGCTAGAAATATCATCCAAAGATACCTCCCTCGGACTCCTCTCTATTCCTACCCGCAGGTCAATCAGCTCCTGGATGCCAAGGTGTACATCAAACACGAGAATCATATGCCTACAGGCGCATTTAAAACACGGGGCGGGATCAACCTCATCTCACACCTTACGCGTGAGCAGAGGGAAAGAGGAGTCGTCACAGCATCGACAGGAAATCATGCTCTCTCCATCGTTTATGCCTGTAATCTTTTCGGCGTGCCTGTGACCATTGTCATGCCAGAGAAGTCCAATCCTACAAAGGTCAAAGCTATCAGAAGTCTGGGAGCAAACATCGTCTTTTTCGGACGTATTTTCGATGAATCCAAGGACTATGCAGAGAAACTGGCCGGCGAAAGAGGGGCTCGCTTTATCCATCCCGCAAATGAGCCCTATCTGATAGCGGGAGTTGGTACATATGCACTGGAAATTTTTGAAGAGGTCCCCACCCTTGATGTTCTTGTCGTTCCAGTAGGCGGAGGGAGTGGTGCTTCCGGCTGCTGCATCGTCAAAGAAATCATGAATCCTGGCTGCGAGGTCATTGCCGTTCAGTCTGAAATGGCACCGGCTGCCTGTATGTCCTGGAAAAGCGGTAAGATCGTAAAGGATAAGATGGAAACTGCCGCAGAAGGTCTGGCTACAGAGATCGGTTACGAACTCACCCAAGAAATCCTGAGAGACTATCTGGCCGATTTTATTTTGGTTTCAGAGGAGCAAATGGTTCAAGCCATACTCCTGATCATGGAACTGATCAGGAATATGGCAGAGGAAGCAGGAGCCTCGCCTCTGGCCGCAGCCCTTAAGATAAAAGAAAGGCTTAAGGGAAAAAGAGTCGCTCTTGTTCTAACCGGCGGCAATATCTCTATGCCCCGCCTCAAGCAGATCCTTGGGATTTAGTCCCGTTATTTCATTGTTTGGCGGTGCTCTTCAGGTATTTCAGAAATTCCGAATCTGTGGAAAGAAGAAGCCAGGTTTCTTTATCCATGATCGTGCGGTAGATCTCAAGTGTTTTCATAAACTGGTAAAATTCTGGATCTCGATTGTAAGCATCCGCATAGATTTGTGTGGCCTCAGCATCAGCCTTCCCTTTGATTTCCTGGGCAGTTCTGTAAGCTTCTGATTGAATCTTTTTTAATTCTCGTTCTTTCTGACCGCGTATTTCAGCACTTTTTCCATCGCCTTCAGAGCGATATTTGGATGCGATGCGCTGTCTCTCGGAGATCATGCGATCGAACTGTTTTCGTTGGACCTCATCCACATAATTGATTCTTTTTATCTGGACGTCTTTGAGTTCGACACCGAGTTCTGGGGTATTTAGAGAAGAATTTTCCAGGATGATTTGGGCAATTTTTTCTCTTCCGGTTTCGATTTTGGGTATGATGCTGGCAAGCTCGAGGATTTCGGTTTCCTCTGTAATTTCAAATTCGCGATTTGTGGAACGAACGATCTCTATAAGATCAAAATTGGCAATGGCATTCCTAGTCTCACCGTCGATGATGTCATCGATCCTGGACTGCGCTCCTCTCTCATCCCGTACTCGCTGGAAAAAAACGAGAGGATCGCTGATCCGCCATCTGGCATAGGTGTCGACCCAAATGTATTTTTTATCCTTGGTGGGAATTTCATTGGCATCGCCATCCCATTCCAGCCAGCGTTTCTCGAAATAGTTGGATTTCTGGATGAAAGGAGCTTTTAAGTGCAGTCCCGGGGACGTAATGGCGTCACCAATGGGCTCCCCGAATTGGGTGATGATGACCTGGTTTGTTTCCGATACGATATAAAAAGTATTGAGGAGGACGATCAGGACCAGAATCACTGCCCCAACAATGATGAGTGCTCTGGTTTGACTACTCATTTTTTACCTCCTCTCCAAGATTAAGGAGCGGCAGGATGTTTTTCTGCCTCTCGTCAAAAATGATTTTTTTGTTCATCTTAGGGAGGATGTCGTTTATCGCTTCGAGATAGAGACGTTTTCTCGTCACCAATGGAGCCCGGGCGTACTCTCTGTAAATGTTTATGAAACGATTGGCGTCTCCTTCGGCATTATTCACTCTTTCTGTAGCATATCCCTCTGCGGCTCGAATTGTCTGTTCAGCTACTCCTTGGGCTTTGGGAATTTCCTGGTTGTACTCTGCCCAGGCCTCGTTGATTTTTCTCTCTTTTTCCTGAAGAGCCTCGTTCACTTCGTTGAATGACGGCTTTACGGGTTCAGGGGGATTCACATCCTGGAATATGAGTTGATTGACTTCTATCCCTATCTCATAAAGATCACAGAGCTTTTGCAGCTCTTCCTTGACTTCAAGTGCCATCCTGGCTCTTCCGACAGTGATAACTTCATCGACTGAATTATCGCCGACGATTTTTCTCACGATAGCTTCATTCATATAACGGAATGTGCTTTCCGCGTCCCTGATCTTGAACAGATATTTGTAGGGATCTTCGATCTTGTACTGCACAATCCATTCCACATCCGCTACGTTTAAGTCGCCAGTCAGCATCCTGGCTTCCTTTTTTGTGTCAGGAGTCACCCTGTATTCGGTTCGTATTCCTGGCCTTTCCGTACGGAATCCAAATTCCAGTTTGAGCTGCCTTTGAACCGGAACTTTCCTCAATTGCTCGATGCCGAGAGGAAGTTTGAGGTGTAGTCCTGGATCTGTTGTCCTGACGAATTTGCCGAAACGAAGGATCACACCCATTTCCTCTGGACTGATTTGGTAGAATGACCCGAAGAGCAAAATGAGAGCGATCACTGCCGCAATGGCGATTTTGATGACACCAGGCTTGATTTTTGGAAGCCTAATTTCCATGGATGGGAAATCATTGCTCATTGAAAACCTCCTTTACAGTGGGTGATTATCGGTAGGTAACAACCATCATAACACAGATGTCGTTTTAGTAAAAGGAATCTCCAAATCACTACTGCGGATATAGGTTTCAGGCAGTTCGCTTCAAAAACAGTACTATTGACACACATTCTTGGGAGGAATCTGTCAATTTATGATTTATATACAGGAAAGTACATGCCCTTTCCTGATGTGATCCCCGCTGTCATATCTATGAGTGTGGGGGCTGCTTTTCGTATTCAATAATTTTGATCACGATTTAGGAATGCTTACTCTGTAGAAGATGTGGATAGATTGTGAGGTTTTGCGAATGAGGGCTGGCTAAACAGATTTAATTATTTTAGGCAAATCAAACAGAGAAGAATGCAGAATGTTCATATTCGATAGACTTAGCGTACTGGAAGCTTTTAAGCCGCTTCCTGTGAGGATCAGAACGACTGTGCTGTCGTTTTTGAGGTTTTTTTGTTCCTTGAATGCAAGAAGACCGGCCAGAGTAGTGGCTGAGGCGGGCTGGACGAAGATCCCTTCGAGTTCTGCCAGGAGACGTTGAGCCTCGAGTATTTTTTCGTCTGGAACGCTGAGGATCGTTCCCCCCATGTTCCTGATCATTCGAAGCAACAGATTACCTGCTGGAGGATCAGGATTGGATATGGCTTGAGCGATGGTCTTCGCCTTCCTTATTCTCTGCACGTTGACTTTTTTCCTTTTGAAAGCCGAAGCGATCGGAGAGCATCCTTCGGCTTGGACACCAACAAAATAGGGATATTTTTTTATGAAGCCATGTTGCTTGAGATCTCGGAAAGCTCTCATGATCCCAATCAGGTGTCCGCCCGAACTCGCAGGAGTTAAAATGAAATCAGGGATGACTTGGTTGAACTGTAAAAAGATCTCAAATCCGGTCGCTTTATAGCCTTCGATCCTGAAGGGATCCACAGAATTCATAAAATGAATATTATTTTCTTTTCCAAGAAGAATGCTTGTCCGGAATAGCTCTCCGTAATCTCCCTGAACTTTGATCAGCACAGGATTGTAGATGCCCGCTGCAATGAGTTTTTCGCTGGCTGTCTCTTCTTTGACCAAAACAAAGGTCTTTAGGCCGGCTCTTGAACCATAAGCGGCGGTGGAAGCAGCCATATTTCCGGTAGAGACTGTACCGATTCTTTTGAATCCGAAGGATCTCGCCTTCTGGATAGCGACAGCGGTCCCTCTATCTTTAAAACTGTGAGTTGGATTAACCGTTTCATTTTTAGCAAAAATCGGAGGAAGTTTGCTTTTTTTTTCGACATTCCTGAGACGGATCAAAGGCGTATTTCCCTCTCCCAGACTAAGATCTATGTTTACACTGGATAAAGGAAGAAAATCTGAAAAGATTTGCAGAGAATGCTCATATGACAGGTGAAATTTCTTTTTTTCTCGGGAATCTGTATACAAAAGGGGCTCATGACATGTGGGGCAAAAGGTCTGAAGGGGATCAACCCCATAAGACTTGGCACAAAAGGTGCAGACGAAAGACTCCATCATTTTCGTAGATGATTATAGATCATTCTGCCTACAGTTGTAAATTTGGGTAAACAGGATTAAAATCATTCGCTGAGGCTGAGACGAGGTCGTAATGGATAAAGATATTCTCTTTATGAGGAAGGCTCTGCAAGAAGCAGAAAAAGCGAGGAAAGAGGGAGAAGTTCCGGTGGGAGCTATCGTGGTCAGAGATAAAAAAATCATAGCACGAGGGCATAACAAACCTGTTTCAGGAAATGATCCCACAGCTCATGCAGAGATTGTGGCTATCAGAAATGCCGGTAGGAAGACTCAGAACTACAGACTCTCCGGTTGTGAATTATACGTGACCTTGGAACCCTGTGCTATGTGTTTGGGAGCTGCTGTGCAGTCGAGGATAAAGAGGCTGGTTTTTGGTGCCTTTGATCTCAAGAGTGGAGCCGTGGAGTCTGTGATGGATTTTCCCTTCGAAAAAATGAATCACCGCGTGGAAGTTAGAGGTGGAGTTTTAGCCGAGGAGTGCGGTAAGATTTTAAGAACCTTCTTTGAAAGAAGACGTTAAGGTAGGTTAAAATGCAGGAAACGGAGAGGTGGCCGAGTGGTTGAAGGCGGCGGTCTCGAAAACCGCTATCCTGGATTCTCAGGATCGTGGGTTCGAATCCCACCCTCTCCGCCATGTA
>Ga0209427_10003892_pt1 | contig 17413 bp, 8 predicted proteins | sample DeeMarSWOR136_30_FD_187465 | JGI IMG/M metagenome (GOLD analysis project Ga0209427, IMG submission 187465) | Marine sediment microbial communities from White Oak River estuary, North Carolina - WOR-1-36_30 (SPAdes) (version 2) | ecosystem: Environmental > Aquatic > Marine > Intertidal zone >...
TTTTTTAATGATGATTCTGAATTATATAAAGAAGAAATAAATTCTTTTGAAAAATTACTTGAGGAAGCACAAAAAAAATTAATTCAGAAAATAAATTCTCTTGATCCTGAAGATTTGAAAGCTGGGAATTCCTTGGGTTTAAATGATCTAATTCAAGAAAGTTCAAAGCGATCTTGGGAAAAATTAACGAGTCAGGCACTTGCTAATAAAGATATTTCTAAAGATTTGGAAGAGTTAATTAAACGTGAAAGAATGGAAGAATTAATTCAAACAATAAAATATCTTGACAAAACAAATGCGATTTCTAAAGAATCTTTACAAGAACTCAAAAATAATCTACAAAATCAAATTCATAATCTAGATCAATTGTTTAATGCTGCTAAAACATTAGGAGAAGCTCCAAACTTTAATTTAGATGATGTATTAAATAACTCGCTACAGAGCTCTTCATTTGAACATAATTTTAACTTGGCGAACTCACTAGATCAATACTATGGTACTAATCTTAGAAGTCCATTGCTTGACAAATATAATCGACAAAAAGATGAATTCAAAATGAACCTATCACTTGAATCTTTAACTAAAAGTGCATTTGCAAATAAATCTTGGAATTCTTTATTCAATCAAGCGCTTCAAAATGCAGTTAAAGAAGCAATGCAGCAAAATAAGAAATTCGAAGCCTTTAAATCCCTTTCACATCAACTTCAACAACTCGCAAATAGTTGTCAAAATCTGCATTGTAGTCAAAAAATGGCACAAAATCTTCCAGATCTAACAAAATTGACTTTAGAATCAAGCGAAGCTCCATATCAATTAAAAAATGTTACTGAATTTTTAAGAAAAATAGGATTAAATCCAAGAGCAGAAGATATAGAGAACATTGGTAAAAAACTCAACATGGCTGAAGAGGATATTTATGAATTAATTGAACCAAATTATCAACTATTAAAAAAATTAGTAGACAAAAAAACTGCAGATTTTCAACGTTTGAGTAATTTAATGCATCAGATCAAAGATCAATTAAATCCTGAGAGGTTCAGGGATTTAATTGCAAGTGCTTTAGCTTCTAATAATAGAGAAGCTTTAGGTGCTTTAGGTAATTTTAATTTAAGTGATGCTCTAAAAGAAGCTCAACAAATTGGAGGGAAAGAAGCACAAGATAAGATGATATCTTGCCTTTCAGCTGGGGGTGGTGAAAATTTACTTAAGCAATGGTTTATGCATAGAGCGAATTTACCTGAAAATGCAAAACAAAAAGTCAAAGAATTAGCAAAAAAGGTCTTAATTGAATTAGGAATTTTTTATTCCCGAGCTCGTTTGGGTAGTTCCACAACAGGACCTATACCAATAAACCTTGTGAGACCATTTTCAATTGGAGACGATTTCGAAAATATAGACCTTGAAGAAACAATTTATAATATACTTGAGAAGGGGAAAAGATTAGACCATATCGAATATGATGATTTCTTCGTCTTTGAAACTGCTAAAGGTCTTAGAACTGCATGTTTTGAACTCGATATCTCAGGTAGTATGACAGGAGAAAAACTCGCTTATATGGCCATTTGTGTGACTATGCTATGCTATGGATTGCGCAAAGATGAATTAGGAATTAGCTTCTTTGAATCAAATACACATGTATTAAAAGAACTTAATCAAAAAATCGATTTAGAAAAGTTAGCTGATGAACTTTTATCTGTGTCTGCTCGAGGAGGAACAAAAATTCAGAGTGCTCTTGAGTGGGCCAATAAACAATTTAAAGATCATTCTTATTCCCGCGAAAAATTAAATGTTTTATTCACTGATGCTGAAATATTTGATCTTCAAGATGCATTAAACGAGTTTAGGATAATGAGATCACTTGGGGTGGATTTCATTTTAGTTTGTCCCGAAACTTCTTACAACCTAAAAGAAGCGAATAAAATGGTAAAAATTGTAGGAGGACAATTACTAACTATAAAAGACTGGAATGAATTTCCTAAATTAATCTCTGAAATAATTAAGTCTAGATTTTAAAATAAAAATGACAATAAAATCAACATCAGCTTTAATAATTGAAAAATTCGGCTTAAACCTCTATCAAGAGACTCTTAAATTTCCTAGAAACAAGATAAATATTTTCTATTTACAAGATGACCCATTAAAAATTAGATGTATCATCTTGGATAATGAGCGAGAATATCATCTTATAGTTAATGAGAAAAAAAATGAAATTTTTCATGATTGTCCTTTATTCTTAATTCATTCAGAGAGAGATAAAAAGTTCTGTGTCCACTTTCTTAAATTGCTTTCGATTATTAAAAATCAACATTCTGAGAGAATTCTAAAGAATATTGATGAATACAATCTTATATCTGATGACTTTGGTTCTAAAAAAAAAGGTGAAAATTACCAATTATTAGCTAATAATTGTATCGAAACTAATAATTGTGTTGAAGCCTTAAACTATTTGAAAAAAGCAATTATTAGTCAGTCTGAAAGTAAATCGGCTATTGAAGAGTTCTTAACTATTGCAATTGACAATAATTTATTTATTGAATTTTTCGAGTTCATAAAGGACGGATATGAAAATAATTTAGAATATCTCTCTAATTTTGATGAGTATATTAAAATAGGATTTAAAAAATTATTAAGTGTAATTCATAAATATTCTTTCTTCAACCTACTTAGAATAATTGAGTCAATAAGCGCTGTATTAAATTATAAAGATGTTTCCTTGATTGTCCCCTTCTTTGAAAAATTAAAGAAATTAGTAAATAGTTCAAACTTTAATGAAAATTACTTCTCCATCTATCTTATTAAAAAGAATTTTAACGATTTAGTTAAACAAAATCCGGATTTTAAGGATATATTTACTCAAAATCAACTAAATTCATTAAGAAGTAAGTCATTAGATTATTTCTTGTCTGAAATTGATAGTTTTTGTTTAATTGATAAATTAAAACTCTTAAAAAAACAATTTAGGGTTATAGAAATTTCTAAAGAAGAATTTCATAGTGAATATAAGAAATATAAATTAGAAATTAAAAATTTAGAAAAAAAATTATATTTGAAAAAATTTGCTTTTCTTAAATTATTAATAGAAAAACACAAAATAAAGAAGACAAATGGAGAATTTAGAAAAAAAAGAAATGCTTATATTGTAAATCATCATGATGATAATTTACAAAATCCTGTTTATAGTTATATAATCTCTCGTATTGGATTTTTTGGATTAAATGAACAAACAATTAAATCTTCAGAAATCGGTATTAATTATTTTATCATGAAAGAACTGTTTTTAGATAATTTAAATACATTTCAGGACGTTAATTATTATAAAACACAATTTTGGGGAGAAACAGACAAATCAATTAACTCAATTGATGGATTCTCTTTGGTAAGTAAAAATATAGAGTATAGTTATGAAGATGAACAGAAATATTCTGAAGAAGTAATTATAATTGAATGGGATTTAGCAAGTAAGCCAATTCAAGGGAGTATTGTCAATGCCTATGGTTCTCAAATAATTATCCCTGATCAAAATAATCCATTATTTCATGATTTAAAACCCTTTGATCTGTGTTATTGTAAAAAAACCCCTGTTAAAATCGAAAGTAATATAATTAAAAATGTCAATGTTATTACTAAATGTTCATTCAAAGATGCCATTAAAAGCGTTTCTAAAGGTATGGAGTTTATAGAAGGTTATTACCCTTTATCTCTTGTAAGAGCAGTATTAAATAAAGAAATTAATCCATTTCAAGCTTATGAAATAATTATAAATAATCCAAATAAAACCTTTATTCCTAATTATAATAATTTTGTTCAAGAATTTAGAATTTTTCTATTCGATTTTATTTTTAGGGAAAAGGAATATATTTTTGAAGAAATCAAGTCAGATCTTGAAGGTAAGTATGATCAAATTTTAACGTTACTAAATCTAACCAATGAATTAAGTGGTTTAACCTTGCCTTATTTAGATATCTTTAAAGATTTAATTTCCCCAGAGATCAATTTAAATGAATTTAGATCAGAATTCTTAATTAAAATCCATACATATATAAAGGAAATTCTAGATAAAAGAGAGCTCGGAAAAACTGGCATCTTTGATATGAAAAAACTAAGAAATACTCAATTTTTTAAATATGCTGATAGAATTTTAAAGATAAGAAAAGAAGAATTTGAATCCGCAGAAATAGCTAGATATAAAGATGGTGAAAGAACACGATATGACATCTCAGCCATTAGTAATACTTATTATGGTCAAAAGTTCTTGGAAATTCTACATTTTGAAGGTTTATCATTGCTTAAATCAGATGCTTTTAAAAAATTTCATGATTTCGCTTTGAAATTAGATTTAAGTCTAAAGATCGTTGATAGAATTCTTAAAGTGTAGTTTTAGGCATTTAATTTTAACCCTCCATAATTAGCATCATACCGTGGTATAAACCAAAAATCTCCCGTTCTAATTTTTTTTATTGTATTTATTGTTTTTTTTTGTGTATGATTAATTTTTTATTTTCCATAAATTTTATTTTTAATAGAATTTGAAAGATTAATTAGAAACAGGTAATAAAATTATCTAATTATGAAAAATAATAATTTCCAACATCCTTCTAAGGATATAGTAGAAAGCAAAGGTACTATTCTAAGAGGAAAAACTATCTGTTTGTGTCTAACTGGATCAGTTGCAGTTATTTCTTCTCCAATAGTAGCAAGAGAACTTATGAGATTAGGTGCTGAAGTTATTTGTGTTATGTCTAAAGCTGCTACAGAACTAATAAATCCTGCATTAATGGAATGGGCAACGGGAAATAAAGTGATAACTAACTTGACTGGTGCTGTTGAACACATTTATTTAGCTGGTGATCGACCAAAATCAGTAAGTAAAGCAGATATTATTTTAATATGCCCAGCTACAGCAAATACAATCTCAAAAATAGCATCCGGAATTGATGATACCCCTGTAACCACAGTTGCAACAACAGCATTTGGTTCTTCTATACCTATCGTTATTGTACCAGCAATGCACGAGAGTATGTACAAACATCCAATCCTTAAAGAGAATGAAAATAAATTAAGGGAATTTGGGATAGATATCTTAAGGCCAAGAATTTCAGAAGGGAAGGCAAAAATTGCTAGAATTGATGATATTATTGATAGAGTCATTGATATTTTAGTCTCGAAAAAAGACTTTGAAGGTAAAAAAGTATTAGTTACCGCTGGACCAACTAGAGAAGCGATTGATTCTGTTCGTTTTGTTTCAAATAAATCATCTGGAAAAATGGGAATAGAAATTGCAAAAGAATCAGCTGCGAGAGGTGCGGAAGTAGTACTAATTGCAGGAGAATGTAGAGCTAAACTTCCAGAATATATTGAAACTATTCACGTGATATCAACAGATGACTTTATTAAAGCTGTTAAAGATGAAATCTCATATAAAAATTATGACTTTTTTATATCCGCTGCTGCTATTAGTGATTATAAACCTATAGAATGCATTGAGGGTAAGATTTCTTCTGATAATGTAGAAGAAATACATCTTAACATGAAGCTAACACCAAAAATTATAAACGTTGCAAGAAAAAAAGATTATAATTTATTTATAGTTGCATTTAAAGCAGAGACAAACGTCTCTAGAACTGACTTAATAAATAAAGCCTATGATAGACTTGTTAAATCTGAAGTAGATTTAATTGTTGCCAATGATATCGGCAGAGAAGATATTGGTTTTAGTAGTAAATATAATGAAGTATATATAATAGATAAGAAAAAGCATATTACCCACGTAGAGAGAAATACTAAAAGATATATCGCATCTAAAATTCTTGATGTTGCATTAGAAGCAGAAAAAACTAGTAAAACCAAACCTAATTTGTAGTTAGGATTTCAAACTTCTTAATTAATAGAAATCTAATTTTTCATCTAGTTTTCTATCTAAGGAAAATATTTAAATACTAATTTAATTACAGTAAAAAGTGAAGAAATAAGTAAAGTTTAGGCAGTTTGTAAAAGACCCAGATCTATAGCTCATATCTTTTACAATATAAGAAAAATATTGTACTAAACGTATTTATATATGTATTATGTTTTAAAGATTAATGAGATAAAATAAGAAGAGTGCGTTTAAAATTACATCAAAAGAAGAAGGAACGATAAAACAGGGAACAATTGCAGAATATATGCGAAAACGTACCCAACTAGTTGGTTTCGAATTTGGGTATTGGAAACACGTTCAATATTGTGCAGAGTTTATGGATAATGCGCTTGATGCTATTGAAAGTTTCCAATGGAATGAATTAAAAAACCCAGATTCGAAAATCAAGTTTTCTTTAAACCAAGAATTATTCTTAGAAAAATTTTCCATTGTTGACGCAGCAAAAGAAGAAAAAAAGAGCCAACATCTAGATAATGAAGCAAAACACACATTAATGCAAGAGCTGGGTATAGAGACTCCAGATTTAGCAGAAACTGTAACAATAGAACCCGAAATAAAGGAAGAGGAATCTGGGGAAATAACTGATAAAGAAGAATTGGAAACAGAAGAAGAAGTACGGAGGATTATTGATGATATGCAAGAGATAATTAAACCTGTTGAAAATATTATTGACGTAGAACCAATCGTTATAGTACGTATAAGAGAATTTGAAGCAGCTTCATTTTTAACCTCTGAAATAAGTCAGAAAAATGTAATGAGTTATACATTTGAGATCTTTGATAATGGAACTGGGATGTCAAGAATCGATTTAAGAAAATTTGGAAGATATCTTGCCTCATCAAAATCAATGGAATTAAAACAGACCAGAGGTAGTCAAGGTTTTGGAGCACCAAGTGCTTTTAGTGATGCTCAAAATACAACTGGTAAACCCATTGTAACAGTTTCAAAGTCATCTGAAAATGTATATGCTACTGTAAATGAATTTTTTACTACATCTAAAAATGAAAAGAAATATCTAATTCATCCAACTGATATTGACAGCCCGTTTTTACATGGAACCTATATTAAGTTGAATTATTTAAACGTAAAATATGTTAAGGGATACGTTGAAAAATATATTGAAGAAACTGCTTTTATGAACCCTCATATCACAATAATATATATTGATCCTGACGGAAAAGAAAAAATTTATCGTCGTTTAGCTTCTGCTTTTCCAAAAGAACCGAAATATGCAAAACCACACCCTTCATCAGTTAATATTGGTGATCTTCAAGATTTAATTGCGAAATCAGAGAATAAATCCCTTTCAGCATTTCTAAAAGAAAATTTTGTGCGAATAAGTTCAAAACTGGCTAAAGAAATTGTAGATCTAGCAGAAAATGATCTCCAAGATAAATTTAATCTTCTCATCCTAAAAGAATGTTTTGTAAGTAGGATTCAAAAGAGGACTCAACAGGTTAATATTCTAATAATGGAAAAAAAAGTTTATGGTCGCTCTACCAAACCAAGAGATAAACTGATTGTTTATCAAATAACTTCTGAGGATCTTGAAGAGAAATATTGGAAATTAATCTCCTCATATAATAAAATTGAAAAAGATCACGAAAAAATTAATAAAGAAATTAAAACCTTTAATAAACGCATTGAAAAAGTTGAAACATTAAGAGAAAAGAAGAATATTGAGAAGCAGATTAGCAAATTATTGAAAAATATTGATGATCTTAGAAAAGAAAAGGAAAAAATTAAATTAGAATTAAATAGTCTATTAATATCTAATAAAGCCGATTTAAATGAATTAAAAAAGATTAAAAATAGAAACGAATTTGAAGAATTAGTTAAAGAAGTTCAGATATCTAAAATAAAACCAAATGATATCACAAAAGAACAGTTTAATTCTCTTTTTCTCGCATTTAAATCAATGAAATATATGGCACCCCCAACAGACACAGCGATTCCTGTAGGTGAATTAATATTAGAGAATACATTGATAAAAGAAATTGGATTAAAAGTTTCTGAGGGACTTGATAATTTTGATGTTCCAATAGAAAATATAGTTCAAACTGCGGATACGATAAGTGAGGATAAAAAGAGTGTTTTAATTGAAGAAGACCCAGAAAGAAATATAGAGGACATTGGTAATATTTCAGTAAATTCTGATGAAATTGTTGATTTAACCTCAGATATATTAAGAAATATAAATATTGTGGAAAATAAGCTAGAACCAAACCAAATTCATCAGTCTATTAATGATCTTTTAGTTTTTTCCGAAGTTGAACCAGTAGATAGCTATCAAAATGTATTTGAATATTTTATTGAAAACTTTGCTAAAGATGATGACTTCGTAGCAGCAGAAACCAGAGCACCAACAAGTGGAAAAGGATTGGCCTATGTTGTGGAAGCTGTTATGGCCTATTCAAGAAATATTGAAGTACCAAAACGTTCGAGAGATGTGTTATCTAGATTTGTAAATAGAACACCTAAATTAAGAGATAGTGCAGATTGTGCCATAACAAAAGCAGTTCAATCAGTAAATTGGAAAAATTATAAACTTGATATTTATGATAATGGATTACCAAAGGGACCAATTAAATTACTAGTAAATGTTTCTGGACCGTTTGTACATCTTATGTTTAAATCTCAATCGAAAAATGCATTGGCTGATGATGAAGATCTAATTAAAGAAATAAAATTCTGTCTTGAATCAATAGGAAGAAGAATAAGAATATATCTTAATAGAAAAGCAAATCTTCGTCAAACTGAAAAACGAGCTAGTTTAATTCAAAGATATATCCCAATCTTTGCTGAAAGTGTGTACAATATCGCATCTAAAGGAGAAAGTAAATATAAATCAAAACTCAAACTGGAAGAATTAATAAATCTAATGACAGAAGCTATTGGAAAAAAAGCTGTCCCTACAATTGAACCAGAATTGAAACCTGAAAAACCTGAAATTAAAAAAGAGGAAATAATAAAAGAAGAAGTGATGGAAGAATCGAGTGAAATAAAAGAAATTATTCCTAAAAAGGAAATCGTCGTTGAAAAACCTGAACCTAAAAAAGAAGTTATTTCTAAGAAAACATTACTTAATTGGACTGTTGAAGAACTTAAAGGATATTGTAAAGAACAAGAAATTGAAATACCCTCAAAAGCAAGGAAAATAGAGATAATCAATAAGATTCTAGAGTCTTATACTGTTGAAAAAATTCCAAGAAAACCGGAAGAAATTAAGCTAAAGGTGTCAGAAGTTATTAAAACAAAACCAAAACCGGTAAAAACTGCTGTAAAACCAGCAGCTATAAAACCAAAACCCCAACCAATGCCTTCAAAACCAAAATCAACTCAAACAACACTCCCAATTATAACGACCGATAGAATATTAAATGTATTAACAGATGAATGGCAAACTATAAAACATCTTATTTTTAAATTAAAGATAAAAGATATGATGGATGCCAGGTATCTACAACTTAAACTCAAAGAATTGGAGCGCAAGGAAGAAGTGCTGGTTGACGTAAAAATGGGTAGGAAACAATGGAAATTAAAATAAAATAAGGGGAAATATATGTTAGAAAAACAAAAAAAGAAAAATTTTGACTTAAAAGCCGCTAAGGATTTGTTCAATGAATATATAGACAAAGGGCAAATTAAAAAAAAAATTGAATTTCCCACAGATGCTGTAAAGATTGATGATTTAAATAGAAAAGAAGTATTATCAAGATTGTATAAGTTAGTAGACGATGTGCTAACTAAAATTTATACCTCTGGAAGACCTTCTATTCAGTTACCTTCAAGATCAAGCTCAAATATTAGATGGGATGAAGAAAATGATCTATTATTACTTGGGAAACAAATTATGGAGAAGCAATTTCATACTTTAACTAGTGTTGCAGATATAACTCGTTTGATGAGAATTCTTGAAGTTATCACAGAACTTCTAAATGAAAATCTTCATGCTACAAAAAGAGAAGTTTTTTATACTGATGTTAATCTATTCAAGGAACAAAAAAATAGTGATAAAAGTATAGAAGATGTGGCCACAATGTTATACACAACTAGAAATTCTACTCATATTGTTGCAGCTCCTAGAGGTTCATGTGTTGGTAGATTAAGAATAAGAGATCAAACAGATATTATTGATCTTGAAGGCCAAGGTAGCGGGGGATGGACGATATCTCCGTTCCTAGATCAAATAGAAATAATTGAATCTGATGCCGAATTTATTTTAGTAATTGAAAAAAATGCTGCCATGATGAGACTGTCTGAGGCAAGATTTTGGCGAAAATATCCTTGTATATTAATAACCGCTCAAGGAGTTGGAAATGTAGCTACTCGAATGTTTTTGAAGCGGTTAAATAAAGAATTAAATTTACCTACTTTTACTTTGGTTGATAGTGATCCTTATGGTCATTACATTCATTCAGTTTATTTAAGAGGCTCAAAAAGATTGAGTTATGAATCACCTTTCCTTGCTACTCCAAATATAAAACTTCTTGGAGTCCTAACTAGAGATTTAGATAAATATAAAATCCCAACTGAAGCAAGAATAAAAATGAACAAACAGGATGAGAAACGAACAAAAGATCTTTTACAAGAAGATTTCGTAAAAACAAATAAAGCTTGGGAAATGGATTTAAAGTTAGCCCTGAAAAAGAAAGAAAAAGCAGAAATACAAGCATTCGCATCTCATGGCTTTAAATTTTTAACTGATGATTATTTACCAGAAAAATTAACCACAGGTGATTGGATATAAGGATTTTTCATAAAAAAGATGGAGGAATTGTCCAATTGATTGATAAGGAAAAAATACAAGATTGGCCGGTTGAATTACCACTGAAATTTGTAGAAGATGTACGAAGTAAGCTTAAAAGTTATCGAGATGAAAAAATAGAAGAGGAAATTTCAAATTATCTCGATGATATTATAGCAAACTTAGCTATTCCTAAAATAAAAGAAACTTTTGACAATGCTCCAAAAGATACAGTTATTTCAATCCTTTCTTCTTTTGAACAGCTTTCAGAAACTAATGTAGGAGCAATAAAACCAATACAATTTCTACTCGAAAATCTTACTAACAATAATAACAAAACAATTGCAGAAACGGCAAAAAGAATTCTTAATAATTTAGCAAGTTAAAATAAATTAAACCTGAATTTTTATGAAATGGAATAAAGAAAATTTTTTCGAATTCATAATAAGCCAAAATGTAGTAGGATTCTTTGAAGATCCACTACGACTAAGATCTGGTAGGCTATCATACTGGTATGTAAATTGGAGAAATGTCTCTGAAAATGTTCAATCAATCGATATTTTATCTAATTATATTATAGCATTTGTAAAACACTTAGGTCTTAAACCAGATTGCTTTTATGGAGTGCCAGAAGGTGCCACAAAACTCGGAATAATTTGTCAGTACAAATGGGCAAAAATGCAACCTGATTATAAAAAGGGGATATACATTTTATCAATGGGGCGTGCTAAACCAAAAGAACATGGTGATCCAAAAGATAAATTTTTTTTAGGAATACCTAGGGGAAAAGTTATTGTTTTGGAAGATGTCACGACTACTGGAGGATCATTAATTGAAACTATAGATAAATTAAATCAAATTAATGTATCAATAATTGCAGCAATTAGTCTTACTAATAGGAACGAATTAAGAGAAGATAAGAAAAGTGTGGAAAGTGTAGTCAATGATAAGGGCGTACCTTATCATGCAATGAGTAATGCTATAGAGATCATTCCTTATCTCAAGCCTGATAAAACTATTGCATCAAAAATCGAAGCTTATTATAAAAAATATGGTGCTAAAGAAATTAAATTGTTAAATGGGTAAAAAAACAGATATTACTCTCAAGAACCAAAATATCATTAAGAATTTATAAAGAAATTCCTCCAGTGTTTAATAAAATTAAATAGGAGTTCAAAAAGTAACTTCTCAGGAATAGTGAGTCTTCTTTCATCATCAAGGGACAATTCAGTTTTTGCCAATTTTAACAACTTCAACAATCGATTATCAATAATGCTTAATGAATAAGAATTATATCGATCTAGATTTATCAAGGGTACTTTTTTTTTCCTAATATCTTCTGCCATAAATTGTTTGAATTCCTTAATTTTGTTTAAGAAAAACCTATCTTCCGTTTGAATTAATTTTTGATCATCTCTCTCACTAATAGCATATCGCTGAACATCGACATTATCACATTTCTCTGATTGAATAATCTCTAAAATATCATTTTTAATGAAGGGAATAGCAGAAAACAACTTTAATTTATATTTCTTTCCTTTCTCGTAAGGTCCGAATGATTCGCCTAATAGCGTAAACCCATCATGATTTTTAATGCACTCAGTAGTGATTTTTTCATTCGTAAACATGAAATTTATTCTATTTAGGGAATTTGTAAAGAGTTCTTCAATGTTTTCCAATAATTTTCTCACCAGATTTATTAAATTATTAAATCTTTATATATTATGCAAACGTAATACAAGAGAAATAAACTTAATATTAATTTATTAATATTCAATAAAAGTATGTGAAAGTTTTGATTATAGAAATAATCCTCCTAATAATTTTTATCATATTTTTTGCTATTGGATTCTTTATCATTTATCGACAGGTTGCTTTAGTGAAAAAAGGTGAATTCTACAATAAAGATCGTTTACAGTGTATCATTTATGGCTTTATCTTTAGTTTATCAGTAATGATAGTTGTTGCTGTAGGTTTTATATTCGCAACGGAATTATGGGGAACAACTGAGACAGAAATAAATCCTTTAGTTTTACTAATACCTATTATATTTTGCTTAGTATATCTTACATTTTACCCTCTTATAGATTTTCTTTTTATTGCATTGAGTAAAGAATCTGATGAGGGATTAACCCCATTTCATAAATTTATAAGTAGGAACCTATTAAATAGATTTAAAAATAAAACACCTGCATTATTGATTGCTTTATTCTTTTATATAGTTGTCTTTATCATCCCACCAATTTTAATATCAATTAGCGGATTACCGTTTATAATGGCATGGATAACCTGGATGCTGATTTATCCTTTAATGATTCTCACTTTTTATGGTTCAAAAGGTTATATTGCTGGAATTTCAAATGCTTATTATCACATTCCATATATAAGTAGAGCTATTTTTATTAATTTTGAAGATAAAAAAAGAGGAATAAAGCAATTTCTTTCAGATCCAATACATTATATTGTTTTAGGATTAATGTTATTTGTATTTGTATGGGCGTGGATTTCATTAATCCAAACAATAGCTTTTTTTTTTACAGGATCGATGGCCATATCAACCATGTCTTCTGCTTTTGTCTTTGTCACCCTATTTTTTGGGATTATAGGCTACTTTACTCGTTTTTGGGGTAGAAAAATAAAATATCGCGGAATAGATATTTATTTTGCGGCTTATTTAATGGCATCCATAGGTATTAATGTTCTTGTTAATTTTTTAATAGTTAATCCTAACCAGTTATCCTATTCACTTAATTTTTGGAATCTTACAAGCCAAATAGTCCCCAATTATTTAAAGTTTGCGTGGGCCGCCATCATTGAGGAAATTGTATTAATTATTTTTACTACATATTTCTTTTTAGCTAGAAAAAGTGAGTTTATAACAAATATTCGATATTCAAAAATTACAGAGTGTGCTCAGACTTTTGATCCAATTCCATTATTTAATTTCATTAAAAATCGTGATCCTAATATTAGAAAACAAGCAGAAGAGGCATTAGTATTGATGTTTGAAAGAATTCCACTTAAATCAGAAATAAATCTTAATGATTGGAAATTTAAAAATTCAATATTGGATGGGATATGCGATAATAATTTCAATTCAAGAAGAATCAGTTTTCAAATTCTGGAACAACTGGAGGATAATGTTCCTGATACTATATTACCTTGGATAATAGAATCATTAGAATCCCCAAACTATGACAAAAATATCCCTATCTTAAATTCTTTAATAAAGAGAGACAATAAAATCGTTGAAAAAATACCAAAAAATATAATTTTCAACTTAATATATGATACAGAATGGAGATTGAGATTTTTAGGTTTAAAATTATTTTCAAAGCTATTAAACTATGATAAAGATTTGATTTTAGAATTAGATTTTCAAAAATTAATAGATGACCCAAATAGTAAAATTCAAATCGAAATTCTTAATATTCTTGCAGAATCTTCTATAAAAATTCCCGAAAACCTGATTATTGATAAAATTTTTAGTCCCAATAATGAAATAAGAGCAGCAGCAATTAAAAATTTAGCAACTATTAGTAAAATAGAATTGAATGAAAATATTGTATCAAAAATTATCCCTTTAATGAAAGATCCTTCAAGTCTAGTAAGAACGGCTATTTTTGATATCTTAAGACGGATTGGGAAATTTAAAAAAAATAAAATTCCACTTTTACCTCTTCTTGAGGGATTATCTGATTATGATAACAATGTTAGGAATTCCGCAATTTTAGCACTCGTGAAATATTATGAAGAAGAACCAAATCAACTCGATTTGGATGAAATAATCAATAGCATTGATCCAGACAACACTGAAACATTAATTACCAGTTTAAGCTTACTTGGGAGATTATGGAAAAGTAATCCAGAAAAAATTTTGACTACTTTATTGATATTTTTAAGATTTGAGAATGATCAATTAAAAATCCATATATCAAACATTTTAGTTGAAAAATATAATACAAATCCAGATTTAATTATTCAAAATTTAATTAAAATCCCTGATGTTTCTGGTTATATAACAAAAGGGATAGTTGCTAAAACTTTTATCAAAATTGGTAGAACTAATCCAATAAACTTAATTCAAAAGTTAATAAAGTTCTTGGATAATGAGAATAATGATGTTAAGCTAAATGTAATTGCTTCTTTAGATGGATTAGTTGATGGAATAAATAGTAGCATTAATATTAAACCGATCTTCGACATATTACATAAAGAACAAAACAACCAAATAAAAAAAGAAAGCTTAAAATTAATTTCAAAAATAGCCAAAAAGGATTCAAATTTTGTAAAACCTTTCATATCTGAATTGATGCATACAATAGAGCAACAAGAATCCTCTGTACAGATTGTTCTTTTTAAAGCATTACTAGAAATTGTAGCAATATCACCTGAAATCATTCCCCTAGACCCAATAATTGAATTTTTATCAAATTCAGATTCTTTCATCCGTGAAACAAACACAAAAATACTTGGTTTCATCGGGTATAGAAAACCATCGATCGTAGCTGACGCATTAATAAATAAGTCCTTATTAGATGAAGAATGGATTGTTAGAGAAGCAGCTGTTTCGAGCTTGGGGAATATTATTGCACATATTGAAGATAAAAAGAAAATTATAGAGAAACTAGTATCCTTACTTGAGGGAGAACAAAGTTGGGTTCTCAGATCAGCACTAATTATTTTATCTAAAATAGAAGATGTTGATGAAGTTTATGTACCTTTTGAGATTTTATTAAAATGCTTAACAAGTGAAGACTCTAAAGTTAGAGAAGCTTCAGCTAATTTGCTAAGTATTTATAGTAGTCAGGTTAATGATATTTTTGATGAAATTACTAAATTATTAGGAGATAACATACAAGAAGTAAGGACCAGTACAATCAATAGTCTTGTAAAAATTATTCAAGAAGTTGGTTTGAATCAAATATTATCAAAGCTTTTAAAAAATTTAAGTGATGAAGGTACAATTCAAATTCAGCGGTCTATTGCATTAGTTTTAGGTCGTACAGCAATGTACGAAGATGATAAAACTAGAAAAAGAGTAATTTCTTTATTAAAAATTAGGTGTGAAATGAGTCAAGATCCGATTATATGTGGTACATTGCAAAAATTGAAAGATGTGTAAAGGATCAAATCGTAGTCTCTAACAAAAAGCATTACTAAATCTTTTCTCTCATGTATTTTTTAAATTTTATGATTTATTCACACTTTAATAACCTATCCCTTAATATCAGCATTAAAATACCATAAAATAACTAAATAAAATATTCGAATGATCAAAATTGAAGTGATTTTATACGACTACACCATTAACTAATCCTACAATACCAGTAAATAAAATTCAGAAATTTGAAGATTTTTATCGCTTATTTCAAGAAAAACCTGGTGAATATAAATATCTAGATCAAATTAATGATATTTCTTCTAAGGGAGGAAATACATTAATTATTTTTTATGAAGATTTATTAGCTTTTGATCCCCAAATTGCAGAGAAATTAAAGAGGGATCCTGAAAGCTTATTGGAGGATGCCGTAGAGGCATTTAAAAACATTTTAAAATTCCAAGGAATAGCATTAAATGATCAGAATTATTTTGTAAGGATAACCACTAAAGATAAAAAATGTCCATTATTTATTGCACTAAGAAGTCTAAGGGCAAAAAATATAGATAATCTTGTATGGTCAAAAGGGATTTTAGTTAGATGTTCAGTTATAAGACCTAAATTAGTAAAAGCTACATTTGAATGCGTGTTATGTGGAAGCCAATTTGAAGTAATTCAACTAACTTCGAGAATTAAGTGGCCTAACTTTTGTATTAATAAACGTTGCAAAGCTAAGGCTCAATCAGATTTCAGACTAATATCAAAAAATTCAGAATTTATTGATTGGCAAAGTATTATGATCCAGGAAATTCCTGAAGATTTACCTCCAGGGAGAATTCCACGATCAGTTCAAGCAATTTTAACCAATGATCTAGTTGACACAGTTAAACCTGGAGATAGATTAAACGTAATGGGTGTGTTTAAATCTGTTTTAGCTCAATCAACCAAGAATTACAATTCCACTCTGTTCAAAACTTTTATCGATGTCAACTTTATAGATCCTGAAGATAAAAGTGAAGATCTCGTAGAGTTGTCAAAGGAAGATAAAAAGAGAATTGAAGAATTGTCAAAAGAACCAATAATTCAAAAAAAAATCGCACGTTCAATTAGTCCTAATATTTATGGTCGGGAACAATTAAAAATGGCATGTGCTTTAAGTTTATTTGGAGGAACAAGAAGAAAGAAACCAGGGGGTGGTTACAAGAGAGGAGATCTCCATTTTCTAGTAGTAGGTGACCCTGGTACAGGAAAGTCTGAAATATTAAAAGGAACTGTTGAAGTTTCACCAAGAGGGCTCTATACTTCGGGAAAAGGTTCCACAGGTGTTGGTCTAACTGCTGCGGTAATAAGGGAAAGTGAAACAGGACAAATGAATCTAGAAGCCGGTGTCGTCGTCTTAGCCAATGGAGGTGTTGCAGCAATCGATGAATTCGATAAAATGGATACAGCAGATCGTTCAGCTCTGCATGAGGCAATGGAGCAACAAACTGTGAGTATAGCCAAAGCAGGAATAGTTGCTACATTGAAAGCTCAAACTGCAATAATTGCAGCAGCAAATCCATATTCTGGAAGATATGATAGATATAAAACTCCTACACAGAATATACGTTTACCTCCATCTCTGTTATCTCGCTTTGATTTAATATTT
>Ga0209427_10003893_pt1 | contig 17412 bp, 14 predicted proteins | sample DeeMarSWOR136_30_FD_187465 | JGI IMG/M metagenome (GOLD analysis project Ga0209427, IMG submission 187465) | Marine sediment microbial communities from White Oak River estuary, North Carolina - WOR-1-36_30 (SPAdes) (version 2) | ecosystem: Environmental > Aquatic > Marine > Intertidal zone >...
GGCTGGGATGCACACCGCTACGGCGCTCAACCATGGTATCCAGCGAGGGATTTTCCCGCATAGTAATTGTCCTGATTCAGGTGGCACTGGTCGTTCTTGTCGGCTGGCTAGCCTTCGATGTGCAGATGGTGGGCAACTGGGGAATACTCTGCGGGCTCGTGCTGCTCGGTACCCTGGCATTTACATCTATAGGCTACCTCATCGCTGCCTTCGTCAAGACGGAGGAGGGAGCGATTCCCATCACCCAGGTCATTGTTTTTCCCATGATATTCCTCTCCGGCACATTCATCGAGGTTACCAGTATACCGTCCTTTATCGAACCGGTGGTCAAGATAATGCCGCTGACCTACCTGAATGACGCGCTGCGGCAGACCATGGTGGACGGGACTCCATTGTACGCCATGACAACGGATGTCCTGATACTGGTTGGCTGGGTGGTTGTCTGCCTCTCGCTTACCATCCGGTTCTTCAAGTGGGACTAAGGCAGTGGTCTCACATTTAAGCTTTACATACCGTTCGCTTGTAGTTGCCCGAGTCCATTGAGTTTAGTAAATCCCTTCCCGTTCGCCCTGAGCTTATCGAAGGGCCGTTCATGGTTCGACAAGCTCACCACGAACGGGTTTATAAAACATAACCTTTAAAATAATGCCGAAAATAGCCAATAATTGACGCAGCCAGCCCTGCTTGTTAGTATGGTACACGGGAGGGTGTTCGATGGAGTCGATGAAGAGACTTTCGGACCACCTGGCAACCAGGGTCAAAGAGCTGACGAGGCTGCGCGAGGGCGGAACCAAGCTCATCGGCTACGCCCCCGGCGGCTATATGCCGGAGGAGCTGGTCTACGCCTGCGGAGCGGTGCCCGTGGGCCTCATCCGCGGAGGAGACCCCGAGCCGGTAGGCGAGAGCGCTGCCTACGTTCCCCGCTTCATGGACACCTTCTGCCGCGCACAGATCGGCTACCGGATGCTGGGCGAGGAGCCCCTCTACCAGATGCTCGACCTCCTCATCGTCCCCGTCACCGACCACAATATCAAGACCATAGCCGACTGCTTCAACTTCTTCGCCCATGACGATGTCTTCAGGTTCGGCGTGCCCCACCAGAAAGACGAGCACGCCTTCGAGTATTACCTCGCGGGGCTGCACGCGCTCAGGGAAAAGCTGGAGGGCTTCACCGGCAACAAGATCGACGACGCGCACCTGAGGGAAGCCATCACGCTGTGCAACAGGATGAGGGAGCTTCTGAAGGAGATAAGCCTCCTGCGCAAATCCGAACAGCCGCCCCTGGCCGGCTACGAGTTCGTGAAGCTGAATCACGCTTCCTTCATCGCCGATAAAGCCGTCCTCATCGACGCCCTTGAGTCGGTTCTTCAAGAGCTTAAGGAGAAGCCCCCGTCGGGCGCGTACGGGCCACGGGTTCTGCTCACAGGCTCTACCCTGGCCATGGGCGACTACAAGGTCCTCGAGATGACCGAGGCGGCCGGCGCATATATCGTCATCGAGGAATTCGCCGAGGGGATGAGGCACTACTGGGAGAACGTCCAGCCCGACGGCGACCTCATGGAGGCTCTGGCGGACAGGTATTTCCGCAGGCGGCAGCCCCCGGCCTGGTTCAGACCCTCTCGGGAGCGGCTGGACTACCTGATAGAGCTGGCGCGGGATTTCAACGTGGATGGGATTATCTGGTACCAGCTCTTATACCGCAGCAGCTACGATATCCAGTCATTCTACTTCGAGAAAATGGTGAAGGAACAGCTCGGCATCCCCATGCTCAAGGTACAGTCGGACTACGACGTCTCAGAGAAGGGCCCTCTCAGGACGAGGATTGAGACCTTTATTGAAATTATGAAGGCAGGGAGGAGGGGCTGACCATGTATACCGAGCTTCTCAAGCTGTGCGGCTTCGAGCCGGACGAGATAAAGCGGGAAAGGCCGAGGGTCGACAGGGCGTTCGCTAAACTGGGGCTGGACGAGGAGGACTTCAGGAGGGGGGAGTGGCGGCTGAAGGAGTACCTGGACATCGAGCTGCTGGGGCTGCGCAAGTTCCTCGGGATATGGATGAGAGAACTCGTTAACCTGGTTCTGGCACGGGAAGAACACGACAAAATAGTCTACAGCGATTTCCCCATGGAGCTGCGGCCGTTGATGTCGATGATGCTGTCAACCGATGAGAAGGAAGTGTATTTCGGCGTTCCCGGGCAGATAATCAACATGACCATGGGCCAGATATTCGATAAAATCACCCCCTACATCGAGGTCGGGGAGGAGAGCGGCATGCCGCCCGGCGCAGCTCACTGTGCCCTCTATCAGACCCGGCTGGGTGCGATGGTGAAGGGAGTGATCCCCTTCCCCGACCTGTCGGTGATAGCGTCGTATCACTGCGACCAGCCGGCCGAGGCGGAGGAGCTGCTGCATGAGGTCTACGGCGTTCCCGTGGCCTACCTCGATAGCTGCTCGGACCCGAACTGGGGAGACTGGCCGAAATTCAATGACTCCCGGGTCCGCTACTGCAGCTCACAGGCGAGCAGGATGTTCCGCATGTTCGAGGAGATTATCGGCTGCCAGATGACGGAGGAGGCGATACGCACCGCCAACAGGTCGAACGCTATATTCCGGCTGACGTTTCAGGCGCTCATAGAGCTCATCGGTCACGCCGACCCCCAGCCGATAAGCCAGGCGAGCCTGGCACACGCCTTCTTCCTCAACTCGATGCCGACGAGGGACATAGAGGGCAAGCAGCAGGCTCTGGAGATACTGGCTGAGGAGGTGAAGCAGAGGGTGGAACGGGGTGAGGGCATACTCGAGAAGGGCGCCCCCGGCGTCTTCTGCACCGCCACGATTAGCGTCGACCCGAGCATAACACGTATGATAGAGCGCACCGGCCTCGCCATCCGTATCCAGATACCGAACTGGCTCAGCCCCTGGGTGCTCACCAAGCATCCCTACCGGGAATGGTCGGATATGATCGGCGTAGGCCCCTGCCTGGACATCCCTCACTCCTGCGAAGCGCACTGCCTCATAAACCTGGAGAACTGCAAGGCCTTTAACGTTGACGGAGCGATAAACTTCTACCCCTACTCCTGCCGCGAGTGGGTCCCCACGGTAATTATAACCAAGAGGATGATAGAGAAGGAGCTGGGTATACCGGTGCTGGTGCTGGAGGGGGACTGCTACGACACCCGTAACTACAGCGCCGGCCAGCTGCGGACGAGGGTGGAAACCTTCGCCGAGCTCGTCAAAGCCCACAAAGCCGCCAAGGCGGCGTAGCCCGTAGGGGCACTTCGCTAAGCGCCCATAACCTGTCCTCCCTCCCCTGGTGGGAGGGAACAAATAACCTCTCCCTTGATGGGAGAGGCTAGGTGAGGGTGAATATCAAGAATACAATAACAGCAGGCGTCGATGTCGGGGCAGCCACTGCCAAAACAGTCATCGTAACCGACGGCAAAATCCTGTCCCACGCCGTTATACCGACAGGCGACAGCGTTGCCCGGGCAGCGGAAAAGGTAACGGCAGCAGCCCTGGAGGAAGCCGGGCTCTCTATGCCCGACCTCGGCTTCGTCATCTCCACGGGCTACGGGCGGAACGGCGTTGCCTTCGCCAACAAGGCGGTAACCGAGATCATCTGCCACGCCAAAGGCGTCAATTTCCTGATACCCGCAGCGAGAACGGTCATCGACATCGGCGGGCAGGACAGCAAGGTTATCGGAGTCCGCGAGGACGGCAACGTCAGCGACTTCGTTATGAACGACAAGTGCGCCGCCGGGACGGGCAGGTTCCTCGAGGTTATGGCTGATGTGCTCGGCCTCGACATCGAGGAGATGGGGCCGGTCTCGCTGACCAGTAAAGAGCCCTGCCTGATCAGCAGCACCTGTACCATATTCGCCGAGACGGAGATGGTCTCGCTGCGCGCCGAGGGGAGAACCCGGGAGGACCTGGTCGCCGGCATCCATAGGGCTGTGGCTTCGAGAGTGGCTGTCATGGGAAGAACCGTTGGCTACAGGGAGCAGGTGGTGTTCACTGGGGGCGTCGCCAAGAACATCGGCGTCAAGAACGCCCTGGAATCAGGTATCGGGCTTCCCATCCTGATCCCGGAGGAGCCCCAGATTATCGGCGCTCTGGGCGCGGCGCTGCTCGCCAGAAATGAACTGAGCTGAGTGCCTCCCTCGCGATTGAATTACCACAGATTATAATAAACGGATTACCCTTTCCTGGCGTACTTCAGGTCCTTATTATCGTGTTCCCAGTAGGAGATATGGGGTTTTCCGGCTGAATCGAGGGCAATCGCGCAGTACAGGCCGGTAATCCCTTCGCTGTCCACCGTCTCCCTCTCCCACGTGCCGGAGGCATTTGTCGCGTACCTGAGCTCGCCCGTAAAGCCGTCCCACGAGTAGTACGCGATGTGTACGGCGTCATTACCATCCACCGCGTTGCCCGTGAAGAAACCGGCATCCTCATCGTCGATTACCTCGATAGACCACGTCCCCGGGGCATTGGTGGCATACTTCAGGTAGCCGTTGCCGGGGTACTCCAGTATGGCGGAGGGGTCGGAATAGCTGATATGCACCTTATCGTTGCCGTCGACAGCGATGGAGGTATTCCATCCGACGTGCAACGTATTGTCTACAAGCTGGTACTCCCAGGCACCGCGGGCATTCGTGGCGTATTTCAGCCCGGCATCTTTATCGAGATAGCTGATATGTACCTTGCCGTTGCTGTCCACGGCGATGTCGCCGTCGTTCCCGGCGTTTACACTCGTATCCACATCGACCCATGTCCATTCCCCGCTGGCATTGGTAACATACCTGAGCCCGCCTGCACCCCCCTCGTCCGTGGTACCGACGCCTTCCTCGTTGCGCAGCGATATATGCACTTTACCGTTGGAGTCAACCGCTATGGAGGCATCGCTCCCCTTGACCACCTGGCTGGCAACCGCAACCGTCTCCCAGGAGCCGGACTCATTGGTGGTATATCGTATATCCAGTATGCTTAAAACGTCGGAGGCGCCGAGCCTGGTGTGGACGATATGGACATTGTCGTTGCCGTCGACGAAGATTCGCGGCGTCATTCCCGTCCCGGTGTCGAGGGTAAACGCCTCCCAGGCTCCGTTAGCGTTCGTTGCATACTTCAGATCGCCATAGGGGACGGCATCCGTGCCGATATATTCATCCTCGATATATTCGAAATAGGCGATATGAGCTTTTCCGTTTCCGTCAACCGCGATCGAGGAATATTCCCCGACGTATCCCGCCGAATCGGCTGTGGCGATGTCCCACGAAACCGGAGGTGGCGCGGTAGGCGATGGGCTGCCATCCCCGCCGCCGTCCCCTTCATCATCCGCGCAGCCCGACGCCAGGACGACTGCAAGCAATAAAATAAGAAGGAAGGTTTTAAGATTGCACATTTTCACCGCCCCCTTTTAAACACCTTTTTGAAACCCAACGGGCTTCCTGCTTTCACGGTCAGCCGTTGCTGCAGCCGGCGAGCACCGCGCTGATAAGTATCAGGAGAGCCAGCACGAGCGGAATCAGCTTGCCCACTTCTCTCTCTTTCTATGTTTCTTCCTTTACATACGCTCCATCGCCGGTTTAAGCGAGCCTTACCTCGCCCTCAGCGTCGGCAGTCAATAAGGCGGCGAAGTCGTAGCCCCTGCGCCTGATCTCCTCCGTCCCGCCCTGCTGGCGGTCGAGAACAACCACCACCTTCACCACCCGGCAGCCCTCCGCCTCCACCGCGTCTATCGCCCGCAGCACCGAGCCGCCGGTGGTGATAACATCGTCGACTATGGCTACCTTCGACCCCGCCTTCAGCGGTCCCTCGACGCGCTTCTGCGTCCCGTGCCCCTTGACATCGCTCCTCACGATGAAAGCCGGGATGGGTTCCCCCTCAAGGTGGCTGACCACTGCCACCGCGGCTGCGATGGGGTCGGCGCCCATAGTCATGCCCCCCACAGCCTCCGCTCCCGCTTCCATAATGATAGTGAGTATCTTCTTGCCGATGAGATAGGCGCCCTCAGGCCAGAGGGTTACCATCCTGCCGTCGAAATAATAAGAGGTCTTCAATCCCGATGTGAGGGTGAAATCCCCGCGCAGGACCGCGTGCTCCTTGAAAACCTCCAGCAGTCGGTCATCGCTTTTATCCATCAACCTTAACTCCCTCCTTCCAGATAAAGCCCGTTCTGCGCAATATACCTCTCGACCTCTTCGGGGACCAGGTAGCGGATGGAAAGCCCCCGCGCGACCCGCCGCCGGATATCGGTGGCGCTGATATCTATCTGGGGGACATCGACCACCATGATACGCTCCGATGCGCCGGGGACGGCGGCATCCAGCTCGTGCAGGTCGATTTCCTCGTGGCCCGGCCGCCCGAACCCCACCACCTGGCACAGCTCAAGCAGGCGCGCCGGCTCCTTCCACCGCGGAAGCTCAGCGAGGGCGTCGTACCCCACCATGAAATAGAGCTCAGCCCTGGCGCTCAGGCTTGCCTTCAGTTCGATTATAGTGTCCACGCTGTAGGTGGGCCCGGGGCGTTCCAACTCGACTGTCGAGACGTTGAAATGGGGATTGGAGGCGGTTGCCAGCAGCACCATCTCCAGCCGGTGCTCGGCACGGCTGATGTCCATCCCCTCCTTGAGCCAGGGCTGCCCCGCAGGCACGAAGAGCACCTCCTCCAGGCCCAGTTTCTGCCGCAGGTCTTCAGCTGCGACCAGGTGCCCGTAATGAACGGGGTCGAAGGTACCCCCCAGAATCCCTATCTTCTGCTCAGCCATTCCTGCCCCCGCGTGGCGCAGATTTCCGCTGAGACAGCGGCCGCGGCCGGAACACCTTGAACTCCTCCTCTACTTTTTCCTTCGCCGGAGCGCTGTCTGCCCGGGAGAGCAGCTCCAGCGCCCTCTTCATAAGCTCCTCGACCCCCTCACCGGTCGCCGCCGAGATGAAGTAAACCGGTGCCCCCAGCCTCTTGAGGTCTTCCCGGAGCTGTGGCACACGGGCCTTCACATCGGGGAGGTCGATCTTGTTTACCGCGACGATACGCGGCCTGTCCTCCAGGCCAGCCTGATATAGTTCGAGTTCCTCCTCTACCTTCTCAAGGTCGGTGAGAAGCGTTTCGGAGCAGCCATCAGCAAGCTGTATGAGCACCCTGGTGCGCTCGATATGCCGCAGGAAATCCAGCCCCAACCCGTGTCCCAGATGCGCTCCTTCAATGATACCGGGGATATCCGCCAGCACAAAGCTGCGGTAGCCCATGACCACGACGCCGAGTACGGGCTCGGTGGTGGTAAAGGGGTAATCTGCAATCTTGGGCCGAGCGTGGGAGACCCTGCTCAGCAGCGTGGACTTACCCGCATTGGGATAGCCGACGATGCCGACATCCGCAAGCAGCTTCAGGTCGAGAAGCAGCCATGCTTCCTCACCGGTCTTTCCCCCCTCCGCGCGCCTCGGGGCCTGGTTTGTAGGGGTGACGAAGTGGGCGTTGCCGAAACCTCCCTTTCCCCCCTGAGCTACCCGGACCCTCTGGCCATGCTCCACTATGTCAGCGACCAGCGTCGTGCTTCCATCCTCCAGCTTTCGCCTCACCAGCGTCCCCAGCGGCACTGTAACAAGAAGGTCATCCCCTCTCCTCCCTATCATATCCTTGCCTTTTCCATGAGCCCCACGTTTAGCTTTAAACTGCTTCTTATACCTGAATGCTTGCAGCGTTGCCAAGCTGCTATCACCAACCAGGTAAACGCTCCCCCCATCCCCTCCATCCCCACCATTAGGTCCGCCGAATGGCACGTACTTCTCCCTGCGAAAGCTTATCACCCCGTTCCCACCGTCCCCACCCTTTACATAAATCTCCGCTCTATCTATCAATCCACGAATCCTTACTAATAATATCTATTTATTACCTATTATATTCTATTGTTGAAGTATTGGTAAAATAACAGTTAATAAGCATGTGTGTTATGTGGAAACCATTATTATTCCAACTTTGGTTGGATATTATGGGGTTTAGTGGGTAACCTGTTAAAAAAGCATTGAAAAAACGTGGACTTTTCGGACGTCAATTAAAGGGTTGTGGTGGAAAACAACTATAAAAAAACAAGACATAATGTAAGCGTAGTTTTCCACAATCGTAAGGGGATTTCCACAGAAAAAGGTTAGTTTTCCACGAATTTATGTCATCTTGGGGTTATGTCTCGCCAGGGCAGACTAGACCGCTTTGGAGTAGAGCCCTTCTCGGATCTCTACCAGGTCGCGTCGCAGCGCAGCATCGGTATTGATATCGTTGGCAATCTTCTGGTAGCCATGGAGGATGGTGCTGTGGTCTCTGTTGCCCAGTTCCTTCCCTATCTGGGTCCACGAGCTTTGCAGTTCCTCACGTAAAAGGTACATTGCCATCTGGCGTGCCACGGTGAGGGGCCTGTCCCGCTTTGCACCCTGGAGCGACTCCAGGGTCAGCCCGTAATAGGCTGCCACTGAGCTTAGAATCGCAGCTACGGTAAGGGTGCGTCTATGGGTGTCCGTAGTTATCTCCGCGAGGGCTTTGGCTACCAGCTCAGGGGTCATCGGCTCCTGTATAAGCCGGGCGAAGGCAAGGACACGGTTAAGCGCACCCTCGAGCTCCCGTATATTCTTGTGGATGCGGTGGGCGATCTGGTTCAGCACCTCCGCTGGGACGGCTGTCTTCTGCTCTTTCGCCTTAATCTGGAGGATGGCGATTCTGGTCTCGAGGTCCGGGGGCTGCATGTCAACGATCAGCCCTCCCTCGAAGCGGGAGCGCAGCCTGTCTTCGAGCAGGGTCAGGGTTCTGGGGGGGCGGTCGCAGCTCAGGACTATCTGCCTGTTCTCGTTATGCAGGTCGTTGAAGGTATGGAATAAACCCTCCTGGGTTTGCTCTTTGCCGGCGATGAACTGCACATCGTCGAGCAGCAGGACATCAACGCTGCGGTACTTATTCCTGAAGTCCTCGCTTTTCCCCTCTCTGATAGCGCTGATAAATTCATTGGTGAACTGCTCGGCGGTCACATACATGACCTTGGGGCAGGAGCGGAGCGCTACCCAGCCGATAGCGTGCAGGAGATGGGTCTTCCCCAGCCCAACCCCGCTGTAGACGAACAGAGGATTATAGCTGCCACCCGGGTCCTGCGCTACCCTCTGGGCTGCGGCATGTGCCAGACGGTTGCTGCTGCCGACGATAAACGTCTCGAAGGTGTACCTGCGGTTGAATTTGGGCTGGCTGGCACGCTGACTGTATCGTCGGGGGGAGGGCGTGGGGGGCGTTGGGCCTAACTCCCCGCTGCCATCGCCCAGATGGACCTGAAACTGAACCTTCAACGGGCGCCCGGTGATGCCGCTTACGGTCTGCTCGATTAGAGGGTGGAGGCGCTTTTCCAACGACTCGGTGACGAAGGTGCTCGGGACACCGACGATCAAGCTGCCATCCTGTTGAGACAATCCAACGGTATTCTTCAACCAGGTGTTGTAGTTTGCCGGGCTTACTTTGCCCTGTAGCTCTTCGAGGGCTGCCTGCCAGATATCCGCTGCTGTTCTAGCTCTCATGACTCCCCTCGTAGCTACAGATTAACAAAGCAGCCTAAGCACCGTCGGGCGGTGTTTCAGCGCACAGGTGAGAACGATACCGGCTCGCTCTCATACAAATCACAGCGACAAAGCGGACTGCTGATGCCCTCTCTTGTCCTGTAGCGCATCCCTGCAGCAGTTACGCCTTAGGGGAGAGCGGGGGACCGATGGTTGCTCCAGTTAAGGCGCGCAGGGAAGAAACTGCTCAGTGGACGCAGGGTGAGAATAACAGACGCTAAGGTTGGGGGTCAAGACATTTTTTTACCATTTTTTAAAAAACTAAAGTTCTAACCAAAAGGTCAATTCGCTTGGGACAACCCGTGAACCTGGCTGCGAGCGCGTTTATTCCTCGAATTTCTTGAAGACCAGACAGGCGTTCTGGCCCCCGAAGCCGAAGCTGTTGGAGAGCGCCGCTTTGACCTCTTTTTTACGGGCTACGTTCGGTACGTAGTCGAGGTCACAATCGGGGTCGAGATATTCGTAGTTAATAGTGGGATGAATAACGCCCTCGGTGATTGATTTAATGGTGGCTATTGCCTCTACTGCCCCGGACGCGCCCAGAAGATGTCCGACCATGGATTTTGTGGAGCTAATCGCTACTTGATAGGCATAGTCTCCGAAAAGCCTCTTGATCGCCAGGGTCTCCGTGGCGTCGTTGAGCGGTGTAGAGGTACCGTGGGCGTTGATATAGTCGATATCGTTGGGCTTTAACTCTGCGTTCTCAATCGCCCAGCGCATCGCCCGCATCGCCCCGGCGCCATCGCTGTCGGGAGCTGTCACATGGTAGGCGTCTGAGGAGATGCCCACGCCGGCAATCTCGGCGTATATCCGTGCGCCGCGGCGCAGCGCATGCTCTAGGCTCTCGAGTATAAGGATGCCTGCCCCTTCGGAGGGGACGAAGCCGTCTCGCTTGGCGTCGAAGGGGCGGCAGGCCTTGGTCGGCTCGTCGTTTTGCGAAGTTAGAGCCCTCATGACGCAGAAGCCGGCTATCCCTGTGGTAGTTATCGCGCTCTCTGTGCCGCCGGCGACCATGACATCCGCCTTGTTCAGTCGTATCACCTCTATCGCGTCGCCTATGGCCTGGGTTGCGGCGGCGCAGGCGGTGGTTATGGTGGAGGAGAACCCCTTGAGCCCGAAAATGAGGCTTACCTGCCCCGCTGCCATGTTGGGCAGGATAATGGGCATAAAGAAGGGGTTTAGCCTCATTCCCCCTTTCTCCTTGACGGTGTTGAACCCTTCCTCGACTTCGGGAAAGCCGCCGATGCCGTTTCCGATGAGCACACCCATACGGTCCGCGTCCTCGCGGCTGAGGTCGAGCCTTGAGTCATCCATAGCCATTCTGGTGGCGGCGACGAGCAACTGGCTGAACCGGGCCATCCTTCGCGCCTCTTTATGGTCCAGGTAATCGCGGGGCTCGAAGCCCTTCACCTCACCGGATATCTGGCAGCTCAGCTCGCTCACGTCACAGGCAACGGTTCTGGCAATGCCCGACCTGCCTTCAACCAGTCCCTGCCAGAATTCATCGACAGTGAGCCCCAGTGGGGTTATCGCCCCCATGCCGGTTATCACAACGCGGCGCCTCTCCTTCTTCCCCTTGCCCGCTTTCTTGGGGCGTGTTTTGGTGGTTGGCTTGCCCTTTTCTTCCTTGACAATGCTTCCAAAAAGCTCGTTGATTTCCTTATCAACCACAGTAGTAGCCGCCTCCGGTTGCTGCCCCATTTCCGACCTTGCCTGCCTCATCAGAACCCTCCTCATAGCTTTTGCGGGATGCGTGTCCGTTACCGCGCTAAAGATACCACGAGCATGGTAAAATCCGACTTACCCTTTCCCTTTGCTAACTTACGGACACGGTTAACGTCTCACGTTTCACGGATATAGCTCTGGACGCAAACCTTTTGTATATTCTATCACCTCGCCCACAAGAAACAACGACCCTGTGGCGCAGATGAGGTCTCTCTTTCCTGCCTGCCCCAGCGCCTTGGCTAATGCCTCGGCGACGCTTTCTGTGACCTCAGGCCTCAGCCCCAGGCGGGCAAATACCTCAGCTACTGCGCCGGGGCTGGTAGCCCGCGGGTGGCGAGACCTGGTTGCGAGAACGCTGGACGCCAGCGGCGCAAGCTCGGCAGCAACTCCTCCCACGTCCTTGTCGGCGGATGCACCTATTATAAGTATTAAACGGTAAAAGTGGAAGTACTGCTCCAGCGCTTCCTTGAGCTTTTTTGCCGATTCGGCGGTATGAGCGCCATCGACGACCAGGAGCGGCCTGCGTCGCAGGACCTGCAAGCGGCCCGGCCAGCGGGTAGCAGCCAACCCTGACTCGATGCTTTCACGTGGCACATACAGCACCTCTAGGGCAGCGACCGCCGTCGCGGCATTCTGCATCTGGTGTGCGCCCAGTAGCGGGATGTTGAGCCGGTAAACTCCGCGCCTTCCGTTCACCTCCAGCGACTGCCCTGAAAGGTCGGCCCCGGTCTTTCGCCACGAAAGCTCCTTTTCCACTTCTATCAGCCTGGCACCTCTTTCGAGGCATATCTTCCTGATAACAGCCGCCGCCTCTTCTGCTTGCGGTGCGCTGACTACAGGAACACCCGGCTTTATAATGCCTGCCTTCTCAGCGGCGATGAGGGCCAGGGTATCGCCCAGCACCTCCTGGTGGTCGAGGCTTATCGGTGTTATCACGCAGAGCTCGGGGGTGACCACATTCGTGGCGTCCAGCCTGCCCCCCAGCCCGGTCTCCAAAACCTGGAAATCCACCCCTTTGCGCTGGAAGTGGAGGAAAGCGGAGGCGGTCAGCAGCTCGAAGGTGCTGAGCTCGCCGTAGGTGCCCTCGCGGTCCATTTCATCGGCATGCGGCCGCAGTGTGGCTACGACCTCCGCCAGCTCCCGCTTGGGAATCGGTTTCCCATCAACGTCAATCCGTTCGCGGATGGTAACGAGGTGGGGGGAGGTGTAGAGGCCGGTGCTGTAGCCGGAGGCGCGCAGTCCCGAAGCGACCATGGCTGCGGTGCTGCCCTTGCCCTTGGAGCCGGCGATGTGCACCGACCTGGCGCTGTGATGGGGGTCGCCGAGGCGGTGCAGCAATTCCTCCATCCGCCGCAGGTCGAACCTGCTGGCATAGGTATACCCCGGCCACCTCTCGTAGTCGGTGCGCTCCAGCAGGAAGGCTATCGCCTCGGTGTAGTTCATAGGACGGGATTTGAGCCATTATAGCATCGGGGCTGAAGTCCAACAAGCGCCGCTGGTGGCGAAGTATGTGGTGTTGTATTATACTTACATAGCTATAATTCCTTGGCCAATTCTGCCAGCGGCGAGTTAGGGGGAAGCATGAAAGGGAAAGACCTGCTCTCGATAGCCGACCTTGCGCCTGACGATGTGAAGCGAATCATCGATAGCGCGGTGGAGATGAAGCGGCAGGGCACGAGCTCCGTCCTCGCGGGGAAGACTCTGGCTTTGCTGTTCGAGAAGCCCTCCCTGCGCACCAGGGTGAGCTTCGATGTCGCCATGCATCAACTGGGAGGGCACAGCCTCTACCTGTCACCGGCGGAGGTCGGCCTGGGTAGCAGGGAGTCTATCTCGGACGTGGCGCGGACGCTTAGTCGTTATGTCAATATAATCGCCGCCCGGACCTTCGACCATGTCACCGTGCAGTCGCTGGCGGAGTATGCAACCGTTCCCGTCATCAACGCCCTCTCGGATAAGGAGCACCCGTGCCAGGCTCTCGGCGACCTTCTCACTATCCATGAGAAGAAGACCGTCTTGGAGGGCCTGACCATCGCCTTCATCGGCGACGGCAACAACGTTGCCAGCAGCCTTCTGCTCGCCTCCGCACTGGTGGGTGTGAATTTCAAAGTCGCATCCCCCCGGGGTTACGCGGTACCGGTCGAGGTCGTAGCTCTGGGACGCAGCCTCGCCCGGGGCGGCGCTCAAATCACCCTCGTTGAGCAGCCACAGGAAGCTGCCGAGGGCGCCGACGTTATCTACACCGATGTCTGGGCGAGCATGGGGCATGAGGCGGAGGCGGAGAAGCGGCGCGCGGCTTTCGTCGGCTATCAGGTGGATGCAGCCCTCCTGTCGCAGGCGGCGGCGGACGCACTCCTGATGCACCCGCTTCCGGCGCACCACGGCGAGGAGATCGCAACGGGGCTTATCGACTCGTCCCAGTCGGCGGTCTTCGACCAGGCGGAGAACAGGCTGCACGTACAGAAGGCGATACTGGCGGAACTCCTGGGGTAGATCATGACCATACCCATCGTCGCCATCGTGGGACGCCCTAACGTTGGTAAGTCAACCCTGTTCAACCGGCTGGTCGGCGAGCGACTCGCCATCGTCGAGGACCTGCCGGGCACCACCCGCGACCGGGTATATGCCGACGTTTCCTGGGGCGACCGCGAGCTTACCATTATAGACACCGGCGGGCTCGAGCCCAGGCCCGAATCCGACCTGCGTCAGAAGGTGAAGGACCAGGCTGAGGTCGCCATCAGGGAGGCTGACGTTACCATTTTCATGGTGGACGTCGTGGAAGGGGTAACCATCCCCGACCAGGAGGTGGCGGAAGCGTTGCGGCGCGCGGGCAAGCCCCTGGTGCTGGCGGTGAATAAAGCGGACAATGAGCAGCGCCGCCACCAGGCGTTTCAGTTCCACGAGCTGGGCATCGGCGAGCCGATAGCTATCAGCGCCTATCACGGCACCGGCGTCATTGACCTTATGGATGCGGTCTGCGCTCTGCTGCCGCCCCCCGCTCCCGCGGCGGAAGAGCCCGACATGCTGAAAATCGCCATCATGGGCCGGCCTAACGTGGGGAAGTCGATGCTGCTCAACGCCATCCTCGGCCAGGAAAGGGCGATTGTCAGCGAGACCCCAGGCACGACCCGTGACGCAGTGGATACCGTTTTCAGGTATGAGGGCGAGTCCGTGATGTTCATCGACACCGCCGGAATCCGCCGCCGCGGCAGGGTCGAGGGAGGCGTCGAACGCTACAGTGTGATGCGCGCCCTGCGCGCTATTGCGAGGGCAGATGTCGTCATTCTGGTCACTGAGGCGGCCGAGGTGATCACGGCGCAGGATACCCACATCGCGGGCTATGTGCAACAGGGGCTCAAGGGGATGGTGCTGGCGGTGAATAAGTGGGACCTTGCCGGCGAGCTGGAAAAGGATATGGCCGAATGCACCCGGGAGATCCTCCAGAGGCTGAAATTCTTCCCCGGCGTGCCCATCCTGTTCGTTTCCGCCCTGCTGGGGAGCGGCGTTGACCAGATATTACCCGCGGCTATAAAGGTCTCCCAGGACAGGCAGAAGCGCGTTTCCACAGCTTCGCTGAACGAAGAGATTCGCCGCATTATCGCTGCCCATTCGCCTCCCTCGGTACGGGGGAGGAAGCTCAAGGTATCGTACGTCACCCAGGCAGAGGTCAGCCCGCCCACCTTCATCTTCTTTGTCAACGACCCGAAGCTGCTCCACTTTTCGTATCACCGCTACTTGGAGAACAAGCTTCGCGAGGCTTTTGGCTTCGGCGGCACCCCGCTGAAGCTCATCTTCAAGAGGAAGGGCAAGGGATGATCGAGTTCGCGGCTGTGGTCGTTGGCAGTTACCTTATTGGCTCCATCCCCTTCGGGCTGGTTCTGGGGAGGCTGAAGGGGGTGGACGTCCGGGCATACGGCAGCGGTAAGACGGGTACAACCAATGTGCTGCGTACCCTGGGTACGAGATACGCCGCTTTGGCCCTTGCCGGCGACATAATCAAGGGGGTGGCTGCCATCCTGCTTGCCCGCTACATCCTCGAGTCACACACGGGGGAGATGGCCGCCGGTTTCGCCGCCATCGCCGGGCATGACTGGTCGATATTCATCAAGTTCGGGGGAGGGCGGGGCGTAGCCACTTCCGGCGGTGCGCTGTTCGCTATGGCCATGCCGGCGCCGATGGTAGCTGTCGCCTGCATAGGGTTCTTTATCCTCGTCGTTGCTCTATCTCGCTACGCTTCCCTGGGGTCCTTGCTGGGCTCCTTGGGTGCGGTGGCGATGATGGGCGCCTTTCTGGCTCTGGACTGGGTTCCCTGGCAGTACCTGGTCTACGTCGGGGTTGCTGTAGCCTTGATTGTTTTCCAGCATCGGGATAATATAACTAGGCTGCTATCGGGCAAGGAGAGCAAGGTGGGGGAGAAGGGACAGAAGAGGGAGAGCGGAGCGCACGATGAGTGATGTTGTCGTAATCGGTACCACGGACTGGGGCACCACCCTGGCCATAATGCTCAGCGGCAAGGGGATGGGGGTAAACCTGTGGGCGCGTACTGAGGAGGAGGCTGAGCGGTTGAACCGGGAGAGGGAGAACACAGCCCGTCTTCCGGGATTCCCCTTTCCGGAGAGCCTTCGCGCCACAGCCTCGCTCGAGGAGGCGCTTGCCGGAGTCAGCCTTGTCATCCTGGCCGTGCCCGCACAGGATATGCGGCATAACGTCAGGACGGTAAGGGAGAACCTCGATAAACGTATGCTCATATTAAGCGTGGCCAAGGGGCTTGAGCTTGAAAGCGCCAGGCGGATGTCTCAGGTGATTGCTGAAGAGACTGCCCCCGGTCTTCATTCGCATATATGCGTCCTCTCCGGCCCTAACCTGTCTAGGGAGATAGCGCAGGACCTTCCGGCGACGACGGTGGTTGCCTCCGGCGATATCTCGACGGCGGAGCGGGTGCAGAAGATGATGGCGTCTCCCATGTTTCGGGTTTACACCAATACCGATGTGGTCGGTGTGGAGTTGGGCGGCGTGCTGAAGAACGTCATCGCCCTGGCTGCAGGGATGGTCGATGGACTGGGTTACGGCGATAATACCAAGGCGGGCTTGATAACGCGGGGACTTGCCGAGATCACCCGCCTCGGCGTGGCAGCGGGAGCCAATCCGCTGACCTTCGCCGGGCTCGCCGGGCTGGGGGACCTCGTGGCGACCTGCTCCAGCCCCCTGAGCCGCAACCGATACGTCGGGCAGGAGTTGGCCAGAGGCCGCCCACTGGAGGAGATAACGTCCTCCATGACCGGCGTAGCCGAAGGGGTGACCACCACCGTAGCTGCGCTGAAGCTGGCCGGCGAGTTGAAGGTTGAGATGCCCATCGCCCGGCAGGTATACCGGGCGCTTTACGAGGGGCTTGACGTCCGCCAGGGTATAGCGGAGCTCATGGAGCGGGAGCTGAAGCACGAGTTCGCCGATATCCTGGGTAGTGCCATCGAGCGCCCGTAGTGCTATAATAGTGCGGGCAAAATTCCGTCCGGGTTTTGCCTAGAGCTGATGGCTGAACGCTGACGGCTGAATGTTTATATAAAAAAGACGCAAGGAGGTCAAAACAAAAGATGGGAGACAGACTAAAGGGTAGAGTGGCGGTAGTCACCGGCGCTGGCCGTGGCATCGGCAGGGAGGAGTCCCTCCTGCTGGCCGAGGAGGGCGCCAAGGTGGTGGTCAACGACCTCGGTGGCGCTCCCGATGGCTCGGGGGATTCCAAGTCGCCGGCGGACGAGGTAGTGGATGAGATTAAAAGCAAGGGCGGCGAGGCGGTGGCCAACTACGATAACGTAGCTACCACGGAGGGCGGAGAAAACATAATCAAGACTGCAATCGATTCCTTCGGCAGGCTGGATATTCTGGTGAACAACGCCGGTATCCTTAGAGACCGGATGGTGTTCAATATGAGCCCCGAGGAATGGGATGCGGTGATTAAAGTCCACCTTTACGGGCACTTTAATTGCACCAGGCCGGCATGCGTGGTATTTAGGCAGCAGAGAAGCGGCCGCATTATCAATACCTCCTCCGAGGCAGGCCTGGGGAATATGGGTCAGGCTAACTATAGCGCCGCCAAGGAGGGGATAGTCGGATTT
>Ga0209427_10003894_pt1 | contig 17404 bp, 15 predicted proteins | sample DeeMarSWOR136_30_FD_187465 | JGI IMG/M metagenome (GOLD analysis project Ga0209427, IMG submission 187465) | Marine sediment microbial communities from White Oak River estuary, North Carolina - WOR-1-36_30 (SPAdes) (version 2) | ecosystem: Environmental > Aquatic > Marine > Intertidal zone >...
AACGGTGGGCGTTCCGAATTTCTTTTCGAGTATGACGTTTCTTCCTCTCGGGCCAAGAGTCACTCGTACCGCTGACGCAAGCTTGTCCACTCCCTTCTGCACAGCTCTTCGGGCTTCTTCGTTGAACTTCAGTTCTTTTGCTGCCATATTCTTCACCTCCTATTCTATTACTCCCAAAACATCGTCTTCTCTCATTATCAAGTACTCTTCATCTTCAATCTTGATTTCTGTACCTGCGTACTTGCTAAACAATATGCTGTCTCCTTTCTTCACATCCAGGCTCACCCTTTTTCCTTTGTCGTCGAGTCGCCCTGGACCCACCGCAATCACCTTTCCCTTCTGAGGTTTCTCCTTTACAGTATCTGGTATTATTATCCCACTCTTCTTCACTTCCTCTGCTTCAAGCCTTTTCACAAGCAATCTATCGGCAAGAGGTTTGAATTTCATCATTTTCTCCTCCTTTGCTCTGAACTTTGGAGATGACAGTTAGCCAACGCTATCCTATCATTCTCTCTTCCACTCAACCCGCACCAGCTTCTGGGTATCACTAAACTTGTACTCAACTTCTCCTGCATACGCTCGAGTCAGTATCCTTCCCATCCTCAAGACAAGACTCTCGCTCGTAGTCTCAACCGAAATCATCCCGTCCTCAGTCTCATCTGTTTTGATCACTCGCTCGAGCGGGTTCTTTTCCATTGCCCTTTTCTCTTCGTTTGTGAGCAATCGGAGTATGTCTTCTTTGTGTTCGCTGAGGAACTTGCCAGAGAGATGAAGAATACCCATCGGATATCTGTCTTCTATCTTCCGACACGCAGGACATTTCTGTCGATGTGCGCCATGTTCTTCTAATTCCTTTAACAGCTCGTCATTCCAGAACCATCTCTTGTTGTGGTAGATAAGTTTACACGTTGGACACACGGTTGGTTCCTTGTACGCAGCTCTCAAAAGGTACGGATCTTGCTGATGCGGTCTTACTCCCCTCCTTATATAGTACTTTCCCTTACGGCTCACCCTTTCTCCTGACACAATGGGCGAAACCCGATTTGAACGGGTGACCTTCTGCTTGTAAGGCAGACGCTCTCACCACTGAGCTATTCGCCCGAGCAGATTAATTATAAAAAACCGATGCGATTGTCAAGCACAAAAGCAGTTCAGGAGAATGGAGCAGCACAGACGAGATTCTCCTCATTTGTCATCCTAAGAGGCGCTCGGGATGAGGTCCCGGGACCTCACTTGAACTCGTCTCTATTCCATGGTAAAATGGCTGAGTGAAAGTAGTTTACAGGTACGTATTGAGAGAAAACGTGTCCGCATTCATTCTCGGAGTGGTTCTCCTCACTTTCATTCTGATGTTGGATAGGTTCTACGATCTCATCGATCTCATAATTGGCAAGAGACTTCACCCGATCACCGTGTTCGAAATCTTCTTATTGAGCCTTCCATTCATTCTTGCTCTGACCATTCCGATGGCGGTGCTCGTCGGCACGATAGTCGCATTTGGACGCCTATCTCAGGATCATGAACTCACAGCATTCCAGGCAGGTGGAATAGGATTCTTCATGTGCGAGATTCCAGTACTCATTGCTGCATTCGCGCTCGTCTTCGGATTAGTGTTTTTCAACAATTACGTCCTGCCAGAGTCAAATCATCAAATGAAAAACCTTATGATCGATATATCGCAGAAAAAGCCAGAAGTTAAGATAGAGGAAGGAATTTTCATCCCTGATTTTCCCGGTTATCAAATCTATGTAGAACACACCAAGCAGTCACGCATATGGGGAGTCACTATATACGAGACGAAGTCTCGTGGGAGCTCTCGGATCATCAGCGCAAAGGATGGTGATATCGAATTCTCTCCGGGGGAAAGGGTGTTCACAATGTCTCTTAACAACGGTGAGATCCATGAGATACACGAGGAGAATCCAGAGAGAGCGCTTTCTCTAAAGTTCAGGAAGCACACCATTCACATCCCGATGGACACCGAACTGATCAGACGGGAACGAGAATTCAGGAGCGATAGAGAATTGAGTGCTTCCGCACTGCTCGAACGAGTGAAGGAATTGAAGAAAGAGATCACCGCGATGGTTGCCAGGCTTCCAGAAAGCGGCATGAAGGAGAGCAGAAGAACAGAGGAGGAAATAGAACGTAAACGGAGGCAAATCAACAAGTATTTGGTCGAAGTCCATAAGAAATATGCCATTCCGGTAGCATGTATAGTCTTCGTCCTGGTCGGGGCTCCAATTGGCTACTACTTGAGAAGAGGAGGTCTGGGTATTGGTATGGGCGTGAGTTTGGGATTCTTCTTGCTCTACTATCTTGGTCTGATGGCAGGAGAAGAGATAGCGGACAGGGCGATGGTCTCTCCTTGGCTTGCCATCTGGTTGCCCAACATCCTTCTGGGTGGAGCAGGCGTTGTGTTGAGTTATTTGACGAACGAAGGGCTACCCGTACGATTCTGGAGGTCTGAATGAGACTTCTTGACAAGTATGTGGTGGGCGAATTTCTGAAGTTCTTTGTCCTTAGTCTCATCGCATTTCTTCTCATATTCACTGTAGTCGATCTGTTCGAGAAGGTCGACAAGTTCATAGATAAGCACGTTGCTCTCACAGTGATTTTGAGGTACTACCTGTTTGACGCCCCGAACACGGTAGTGCTGATGACACCAGTAGCTCTCATCTTATCGTGTTTCTTCTCCATTGGGGGCCTGGCGAGACACAATGAATTACTTGCCATAAGATCCAGTGGAATCAGCATTGTGAGAATTCTTCTTCCAATCTTTGTCTGCGGACTAGTCAGCGTTGGCACGATTCTGGCAGTGAGTGAGGTAATCGTTCCCTACACAAATCACATTAAGATTGGCGTCTGGAAGGAGGAGATAGAGAAGGAACCCGAGAAGTCCAATAAGCTCTGGAATCTCTACTACGTGGGAAAGAAAAATAGCTATTACCAGATTAAGTCCTTTGATCCTGCGAGGAAAATTATGGCAAAGCCCACAATAATCTGGAAGAATCGTGATGGTGATATATATCAGAGACTTGATGCCGATGCGGCAGTGTGGAATGAAGGATGGACCTTTTTGGACGTCTATTTCAGACAGATAGACGCGGAAGGCAACGAGCGAGTGAGCCACCACGATACGTTCTCTCTTCTCACGATTGAAGAAGTGCCCCAGGATTTTGAAAAGCCGCAGAAAACTCCGGAGGAAATGAATTTCAGGGAACTGAGGGAGTATGTCGAAAGACTGAGGAGGAGAGGTTCCGATTTTGTCAGGTATCTGGTGGAACTCCATTTTAAGGTATCTTTTCCGTTTGCCAATTTCATCATCGTCTTGTTTGGAGCAGCTCTCGCAACCAATCTACGGAAAACAGGATTTGCAGTGAGCTTCGCAATCAGCCTCTTCATCTGCTTCATCTATTGGGGGACGATACAGACGTCGAGGTCGATGGGACAGAATGGCATCCTACCACCAGTTGCGGCCGGCTGGTTGCCGAATATTATCTTTCTATCTGGAGCCCTCTATCTTCTTCGCAAAATACGGAGATAGGAATTGAAGAAACCCCTGTGCTTGTGACGACCAGTTTTGTGGGGCGAGTGGCGTGAGAACTCGGAAGCTGAGGAATGATGTACAGATGTAGACCGCTTTTCGCGCACGGTTCGGTGGATTCAGGTCTGTCGATGATCTATGCACTGCGCCTGCGTCCCGATTTCCTTGGGAGACGATGACTCAGTCTTCTTAATCGGCACACAGACATCCAGCTCTGATTCAGAATTATGCATTCCCCTGAAACGTTCGTCATCGTAGTATTCGATGAGAAATTTGTGGACGCCTTGCAATCCAAATTGGGAAGCCATTTCTCGTAGATCCTATTTGCCCAATCAGATGTCATTCTCTTCTCTTTGAAGGTGAATAGTGCTCCTCCCTCGATGGCATGGCACGAAACTGCAAATCCAGAACAATCTGTCAACTCACATTGAGTAACCAGTCTGCAGAGACAGCTCCTCTTTCCCCTCTCAAACCTCTGATTCGACTCTACCTTCCTCGACAGGAGAGACTCACTTCAGTGCATAAAGGCGTGGAATAAGTCAAAAATGGAGTGTATGAACGTAGGAGCCTATGTCATGCCTCCTCGAGAATTTCAGAACCAATACGAATTGATCAGCTGTCCCGAACCACTTGGTGCATAGGAAAAAACAGTGGAAAGCATTGACACAGAATCCTACATAGCGTACAATCTAACCCACATCGGAAGAAAGCAGATTGGTCCTGTCTTTTGCGGAGCCGGAAATGGGAAGCAGAGGTTTAACGGAAGGAGCATGGGTGCTGACGCTTCGCAGCACATATCAAGAAGGGAGGGATTCAAATGAGATGTACTGTTTTCCGTGCTTTACTGATGATCATCGTCGCAGTGTCAGTGTTGACTGAGCGGCTCCATTCACGTGAGTGCCCTGTAGCAACCTTTTCGATAGTCGCGTACGATTCTGCGGCTGAGGAATGGGGTGTCGCGGTCCAATCCAAATTCTTGGGGGTTGGCGTAGGGGTGCCGTGGGCGAGAGCAGGAGTTGGGGCAATAGCTACCCAAGCCTGGGCGAATACCGACTACGGTCCGGAGGGATTGGCTCTCCTGAAAATGGGGATACCAGCGGAGGGAGTCGTTGAGATACTCACTGGAAAGGATGAGGACCGAGATCGACGCCAGTTAGGAGTCGTAGATCCAGAAGGACGAGCCGCTTCCTGGACGGGCGAGGAGTGTTTAGAATGGGCTGGGCACATTGTAGAAGAAGGATTTTGCATACAGGGGAACATTCTGGCGAGTGAAGCAGTAGTGGAAAAGATGGCAGAGGCTTTCAAGTCTGCGCCGGGAGCATTAGGAAGACGCCTTATTGCAGCTCTTCATGCTGGTCAAAAGGCCGGTGGAGACAGCCGTGGGAAACAGTCAGCTGCACTGCTCGTGGTGAGAGAGAATGGTGGTTATTCGGGTTACAACGATCGATTCATAGACATTCGTGTGGACGATCATCCCAATCCGATTGAAGAATTAGAACGCATTTACGATGTGCATGAACAGACATTCCAGGGGTCGGCGTATCTTCGACTGGGGATAGAAGCGTTGAAGCAGGGGAAGGAGAAACGTGCGCACGATGCCATTGGCAACGCGATGTCCCTTGCAGAAAAATACCCGGAGAATGCCCATCTGTTGAACAATATTGCCTGGGAACTTGCCACAAACGATATTCGTCTTGACGATGCCCTTGTGCTTGCGCAGAAGGCAGTAAAACTTGCTCCAAAAGATGGCAGTATCTGGGATACCCTTGGCGAAGTCTATGCACGGCGGGGCGACTACGCCGAGGCGGTGAAGGCTGAAACACAGGCCGTGGAGTTGACCGATGGCTACAGGGAATTTCAGGAGAAATTGGAGCAATGGAAGCAGAAGTTAGAAGAATGAGCTTACCGGGGGCTCTGCACTCGCATGTCCAGTGGCGAGCACTTTCGACCAATTCGTTCGGAGAACCCCCGAATGAAGTGTATGAATTGCTCACTCCATAATAGCCATGCGTGAGGTGATCAAGCATAAAGCGGGACAAATATATCTTGTTGTACTCTTGTTTACGATCATCGCTATGCTCTATATTGTCCGGTATTTTTCTCAGAAGATACTGGTGTTCGGGCTTTTGCCTTTGCCCTTCTTCGCAGGTATCTGTTTTCTTGTTCTCTGGGCTATTGCATATTTGGTCTATTTCTTCAGATATTGGCCGTATCGATGATTACGTTAGGTATCATCGCGATTTTCGGGCTCATCATTCTTCTCATTTCGCTTTACGGCTACAAGATTTCTGCCAAGACTCCTGAGGACTACATGGTTGCATCGCGTAAGATCGGTGTGGCCGTTATGTTCTTCTTTGTGCTGTTTGCGGTGTCGAGTGCGTGGACATTTTACGGATACCCAGGCTTTCTCTATCGACATGGCCCGTTCTACGTCTATTTTGTCTGGGGGTGTGTAGCCAGTTTTGCTGGCCTCTACATGTTCCTCGGCCCGCGGCTCTGGGCAGTTGCACGGCTGAACAACTTCCTTTCACCAATCGAGGTGATAGCAGAGCGCTATGACTCACGTGCGTTGCGATTGATCATTTCTTCACTCTTGCTTGTGTTCATCGTGCCTTATATTGGTATCCAACCACTCGGAGTCGGACTTGGCTTCCAAGCACTCACTGGAATACACCCCGTGTTCGGCATCGTATATACTACTGTCCTTCTGGTCTTAATTGTGTTTCTCGGTGGTATGCGCACAACGGCCTGGACTAACGTCTTTCTCGGCACCATCTACATCGTTGCCTTCCTGGGTTCGCTCGTGTGGGTGATATACAGGGTCTTTCCAGGAGGACTGCACCAAGCTGTGAGCATTGTAGAATGCCATTTTCCTCAGTTGCTCACTGCACCTGGTCCCGAAGGGTATTTCAAGCCTATCACGATAGGAGGCGCATTCATTGTCGGACTCATGGGGTTTGCATGGCCCCACGTAGTCATCGCCACCTTGACTGCACAGGATAAAACAGTATTCAAGTGGTTGCCGCTGCTTGCGATTGTCGTGGGCGGCCTCGGTTTCTACACAATTCCATTCCTGTGGGGTGCGGTTGTTGCTCCTGCGATCTCACACATGCCCGGCACCGTCGTTCCGCCAGTGTCAGGCCTTGAAGCGGACAACATCGTGCAGACCATTATTACACACTACCTTCCTCGCTGGTTTGCGGGATTTGTGTTGATTGGAGTCATCGCTGCAGCTGTCTCCACGGCTGCCGTTCAGCTTATGACCTCCGCCATATTTGTTTCTCGTGATGTGATTCATGGTGGCTTGAAGAAGAAGATGCCTCCAGAGAGGATGGTGTTGGTAACCAAACTCGCAGTGATTGGATTAATACTCGTCTCGCTCGTCATTGCAGTTCGATACGGTATGGCACTTGCGCTGTACCTCACAAGAATAGCGGTACCAGGTTTTGCGCAATGGGCCACACCGCTTGTCGGTGCAGTACTCTGGCGAAGAAGCACGAAGCAGGGTGCAATGTGTGGCATGATTGGTGGAACTGCATATCTCGTTCTCGGCTATTTCTATCCACCTGCAGTGTTTCATCTTGAGAACCCACTCATACCAGCTTTGGTCGTAAACGTGATCCTTTTCGTAGTGGTGAGCGTGCTCACACCGCGTCCCGATGAAGATACGATCAGCAGATTCTATGACGAGGTGGATGAATATCTTGAAACACAATGATCGATGAGAAGACTGCGTGTCATTGACGCACCAGAGACTGATGTAGGCGATTTGCTCGCACTGCCCGCCGCAGTTGCTGAATCGAAAATCCTGAGTCCGTTTCTCATGAGTGCTCACGGCGACGATACGGTCATCGTCCAGAGTATCACACGCAAAGGCCTCCTTGCTGGCGCAGAGGTGGAGATAGACTTCGACAAGGCGAAAGAAAAAGGGATTGACGTGGCAATAAAACCCCGCAGCTACAGAGGAAGCGCGGATCTCATAGATACTGTCTCTTATAAGAAGTTGATTTCAAAATCGAGTGAGAAATTCGAGCCACATCGGAGCGATCGTGACGAGGTAGCATGCATCCTCTATACCTCCGGCACAACTGCCAGTCCGAAGGGCATACTGCTCACGCATCAGAATTTCGTAGTTGAGACGAGGTTGACAAAGCCTCGGATAGATGTTGACGAGACCGACATTCTGGTGGCCGTGCTACCTTTCTTCCACGTATTTGGGCTCGCCAACGTTCTCATCACCGGTTTTGAATGTGGTGCCTGTCTCGTTCTCGTATCCCGCTATACACCCAAGAATCTTTACAATGCAGTAAAAAGATTTAGGGCAACAGTGCTACTGGCTATACCGACGATGTTCGTACATCTCCTGAAATTCTGCGGGCTAATGAAGATACAGCTACCGAAGACGCTACGATACTGTCTTTCTGGGGGGGCGCCGTTTCCAAAGCACCTGGTCGAACAGTTTGAGACCTCCCTCGGCACACAGCTGATTGAAGGATATGGGCTCACCGAGACCACTTCAGCAGTCTCAGTCAATCCAGAAGAAAAACCGAAACCCGGCTCGATTGGCACTCCGCTTCCTGGGGTCGAAATGAAAGTGGTCGATCAACGAAGCAATGAATTACCGCCCCATCAAATTGGTGAGATTGCTGTCAGGAGTCCAACCGTTACCAAAGGCTATCACAATCTACCTGAAGAAACAGAGAACACCATCAAGGGAGGATTCTTTCATACGGGTGATTTAGGATATAGGGATGAGGAAGGATACTTCTACGTCACTGACAGAAAGAAGGATATCATCATTTCCGCTGGTGAGAATATTTCGCCAAGAGAGATAGAGGAGACTCTGCTGGGACACACAAGGGTTCAGGAAGTTGCGGTCATCGGGATTCAGAGGGACGAACGCGAACTCATTAAGGCGTTTGTGGTTGGCCATGAGGTGACGGAGAAGGAATTGATAGAGTTCTGTCGGGAACGACTTGCTCCATTCAAGACTCCCAAATCGATTGAGTTTCGAGAGACCTTGCCTAAGAGTGTAACAGGGAAAGTCTTGAAGAGAGAATTGCACCCGGACTATCGGGACGAAAGGGTAATAGAAAGAAGATCGGTTGAGAATGTCTGAAGAGACCATCCAGGAGTTTCTTGCTCGCTCAGTGAGCAGATTCGGCAAACGGACTGCACTGATTTTTGGCGAAAAAGAGATGACCTACGAAGAAATCGACAAAGAATCGAATCGATTGGCCAACGGACTGAAGTCACTTGGCGTAACCCGAGGTACAAAGGTTGCCATAATGCTCCCCAATATCCCCGAATTTGTCTGTGCATTTTTCGCAATACAGAAACTTGCTGCGATAGCTGTGCCGATGAATACTCTCTACAAAGGGGGAGAGATTCTCTATGTTCTACGTGATTCCGGTGCCGAAACCATTATCACCCTGGCCAATTACGTTCCTGCGATTCAAGAAGTCAGGCACGAGACGAACTTGAAACATATTGTGTCAATAGGCGAGCGTGATATGCTGTTTGCTGATCCATCATGTAAATTTCTACACCTAGTAGTTGATAAGAAGAACTTCACGAACATAGACGAATTGTACTACAGAATGGGGGACATATTGCTGCGCATTGTGGATCAACTCGGGGTCAGAGACGCGTGGTATAAACATCGTGGTAGCATACGGGTGAACAGCAATCGACTTGGCGGAATCGTAGTTCAAGAGACGGAGAGGGATTACATCATTACTCTGAGCTTGTTCGTTGAAAAATTGAACTTGGATGATTTCATTGATGTCATCTGGGTACCGCCCGAGATAAGGGATAGGATTGTTGATCCCATGACGTCAATAAAGGAAGAGACTGGCAAAGCGATTACGCATGAGGAGTTTCGCCAGCTGGCCGTTTCCGCAGTGGGCACAGTTTTGGAGAGAGAATTGTACTATGGGAAGCTCACACGCGATGAGAGTTTCGCACATCAGCGCAGGAAGGGATCGAGCAGGAAGTAGGCGATCGAATGCCATTCCGCCTGCGGGGAGCACTGTGCCTCTTGAGGGGTGTACTAGGGAACAGCTTGTATCAAAGCTCTTGTGTATCGAATCTCGAAGAGAGTGTGGAAGTCTGATGTCTTACTTCGGTTCTGTGAAGAAAGGGGGGTACCGTGGCTAAGACAAAGAAACGCCGCATTACTGCGGAAGACCTATATCGATTCCGACTCATCTCAGACAACCGACTGTCACCTGACGGAGAACATGTGGTATTTGTGGTCCAAAGTGCGGACAGGAAGACGCAGAAGAGGTATGCCCACCTATGGATTGTGCCGGCCGCCGGTGGAAAAGCCCGACAGTTTACATTTGGCAATCATGTGGATGCTCAACCCAAGTGGTCACCAGATGGTTCAGAGCTCGCATTCATCTCCAACAGGGCCGACGAAAAGCAGTCGCAGATTTACGTCATATCAGTTCATGGCGGAGAAGCTCGTCAACTGACCGACCTCAAGGGTACTTTCGACACATTTGAGTGGTCACCCAATGGTAAGAAGCTGGTTGTTCAGTTCCGCAAGAAGGATAAAGAGGAGATTGACCGCGAGAAGAATGAAGAGAAGAGAAAACTGGGGTTGGTCTCGAGACATGTAACCCGTGTTTTCTTCAAGCTCGATGGCGAAGGCTTTCTACCTAAGGAGCGTTGGCACATATGGATGGTCGACGCTCGCTCAGGAAAAGCCAAACAGCTTACTGAGGGGGACATCTGCGATGAGCATTCACCGCAGTGGTCACCGGATGGCAGTCAGATTGTGTTCTTGTCGAACAGGAGCAGAGATCCAGATCTTGATCCATACGCGATAGACGTCTTTCTCATTTCTGCAAGCGGTGGAAAGATGCGCAAAGTAAAGACGCCCCTGGGCGAAAAATCCCTGCCGAGTTTCTCGCCTGACGGCAGCCTGATCGCCTACTACGGTACACGAGGACGGGGCAGATGGTGGAGGAACACTCATCTATGGGTTGTTCCCTCTGATTCACGCAGAAAGGCGAAGGACCTGACAATGAAATACGACTTCAACGTCTCGTCCTGGACGATCAATGACATGGGCAGTCTTCCAATGATGCCACCTACCTGGTCGAGAAATGGGGGAAAAATCTACTTCCAAGTTGTCCACCACGGCAATACTGTTCTCAAGGCAATATCCTTAGCTGATGAGGAAGGTCTTCAAAATGTGATCGAGCGTACTGGAGTCGTGGGAGCATTCCAATTCGACAGGAGAGAATCGAAATTGGCATACTTCTATGCGAACATGATGGACACAGGAGAGATCTGGGTCCGTGACCTGACAGATGGGTCGGAGCGCAGGCTGACGAATGTCAACGGGAATCTCTTGAGGAATCTTGATCTTGGCAGGATTGAGGAAATCTGGTTCAAAGGAGCAGCTAGCAATGATCTGCAAGGATGGATTCTCAAGCCGCCGGGTTTCAGCAGAGCGAAAAAATACCCTTCAATCCTTGAAATTCATGGTGGGCCGCGTGTTCAGTATGGCAACTTCTTCATGCATGAGTTCTTCTTCCTCGCCGCTCAAGGATACGTTGTCTACTTCTGTAACCCACGTGGCGGCCAGGGCTACGGCGAGGAACATTCTAAGGCAATCTGGAACAGATGGGGAACTGCCGACTACGATGACCTGATGGCCTGGACCGATTATGTTGCAAAGAAACCGTACATCGACAAGAAGAAAATGGGGGTGACCGGTGGAAGTTACGGGGGGTACATGACCAATTGGATAATCGGTCACACCAGACGGTTCAAGGCTGCGGTTACTCAGAGGTCGGTAAGTAATCTTATTAGCATGTGGGGCTCAAGCGACGGTAATTGGATCTTTCAGGAAGAATTTGGTGGAAAACCACCATGGGAAGGCTTTCACAATTATTGGCGTCAGTCTCCAATGAAGTATATCGGAAATGCGCGCACTCCGACGCTGGTGATACACAGCGAGAACGACCTGCGCTGTGTGATCGAACAAGGCGAACAGGTGTTTGTCGCGCTGAAGAAGTCAGGCGTGCCGACCGAGATGGTTCGGTTTCCAGAGGAGCCGCATGGACTTTCGCGTACTGGACGGACGGATCGGCGTATCGAGCGGCTGAAGCATATGCTTCGTTGGTTCGGCAAATACCTGAAGTAACGGAGACGGGGAAGAGAGAATCTACTGGAGTGAGCGGGAACGAGCAGGAGAGGGGGAAAGGCTGGTGGAACGAGGAATGAACTATAACTATAAGTTGAGCCCGTCTGATCTCACATTCTTGTATGAGGGATGCAGACGCTGCTTCTATCTGAAGCTAGTGAAGAACATTGGTCAACCTTCGATTCCTTTACCATCGATCTTCAGCAAAATGGCTTACCTTCTGAAAACCCATTATACTGGTAAGCGTACGGGAGAATTACACGCAGCACTACCGTCAGGAACTGTCAGCTTCGGTGAAAAATACGTGAGATCGGAAGTGATCCGGCTACCAAATCATTACGCGACATGTTTCATCAGCGGCAGATTTGATATCGTGGTCGATTTTGACGATGGAACCCACGGGGTCATAGATTTCAAAACTGGCAGTCCGAACGCGGAATATATCGATCTGTACGCTCGGCAGTTGCATGCGTATGCATACGCTCTGGAGCATGCCGCGTCCGGTGCATTGACGCTTTCCCCTATCACAAAGATGGGATTACTCTATTTCTATCCATCCGGAATTGGCCAAAAGGATATTGAGCGGATTTTCTATGAGGCCGAGGTGACATGGATTGAAATGAAGAAGGATGAAGAGCAGTTCCTGACATTCGTCGGAGAAGTACTCACGCTGCTCGAATCTCCTGAAGCGCCCAAATCTTCGCCCGGCTGTCAGTGGTGCGAGTACTTCGACAGATTGAACAAGAGTGTTGAGAAGTAGTGTGAGGTGGTGCTTTCAGCGATTGCGCGCGAGGGGTCTGAAAGGGGTGCAACAGTCCGGAGAAACGGTCTGATTCTCTTCGTGAAACGCGCTGCCGCAGGATTCGATTAGTGCACAGCCAGGCCGGGATGGGATGAGGGCAATCGCAACAAGCGGACTCGCTTTGTTCCGCCGAAGGGAGCCTTGAAATGGAGGAGCAGAATGGTTACGTATGGGTTCACCAAAGACGTGGCTATGTCCTTCGAAGAAGCCACAGAAGTGGTCAGTGAAGAGCTGAAGAAAGAGGGCTTCGGGATTCTAACGAAGATCGATGTGAGAGAGAAATTCAGGGAGAAACTGGGTATTGGCTTCAAGAAATACGTAATATTGGGTGCGTGCAATCCCCCCAGCGCCCATAAGGCAATCCTTGCCGAGGAGAATATCGGATTGATGCTTCCGTGCAATGTGATCGTCTATGAAAAAGCGGACAGAACTGCAATCTCAATCATCAGGCCGACCGTAGCGATGGGAATGATTGAGAATGACGAATTGAGAGCGATCGCGGCAGAAGTAGAAGCTAAGCTGGCGAAGGTGTTCAAATCGATACAATAGAAGAACTGAGCCATTTCCCATTGTGATTTGCAGAGAATGAGGATATGAGAGGCTATTACACAAACAGGCTCTCGTCCAAATTACTGATGCAGTGCTACGAAATCGCACCTCCCCGAGTTCGCCAATACTTGGAGGCAGAAGTAGACCATGTCTTGCAGAAGGTCCTTCCTCACCACATCGTTCTGGAACTGGGATGCGGGTATGGGCGGATACTTTCCAGACTTGCCCGGAAAGCCGCGTGTACAGTGGGAATTGATACCTCTCTCCCCAGTCTACTCCTGGCACAAGAGATCCTCTGTAATGCTTCAAACTGTCTTCTGCTGAACGGAGACGCAGCCCAACTCTCTTTTCAGAAACGAGTCTTTGACATCGTCGTGTGCATTCAGAATGGAATCTCTGCATTTCATGTCAATCAGAGGGATCTGATTCGAGAGAGTATTCGGGTGACCAAACCTGGTGGAACCGTTCTGGTTTCCACGTATTCGGATAAGTTCTGGGAGCAGCGGCTCGAATGGTTCCAGCTGCAGTCGGAGTACGGGCTCATAGGTGAGATTGATTCCGAGAAGACCGGCGACGGCGTGATTGTATGTAAAGATGGCTTTGCAGCGACAACGGTGCGACCAGATCAATTCTTGTCACTGGTCGAAGAATGCAATGTGGAAACGGAGATCGTAGAGGTGGACGAATCTAGTATATTCTATGAGGTCATTCTCCTTGACAGCTGAAAAGAAGGTGACAGCCCTTTTCTCAGTACGACCGTGGGGTGAGGGTAGTTGATTGATATGAAGCCATGCGGAACGCAGGATATCGGTGTGGTAGCGTGAAATCGACCGAAGAAAGCGGAGGAGAGAATGGGAGACGGCAATCTCTCGCGTGGATGGAAAGGCTGAAGAGTAGCCGGGTTTGATATAATAGATAATGGATGAAGACACGAATGTGCGAAATGTCTCGAAGAAGATCTTTCTGGATTCGCTTGTATGTCCTACCCTGGGCTGGGTAGCGAGGTCGAGAGCGTTTGATGATCGTATAGGCGAGCTCTCCTTGGCAGATAGATTTCGCGTACAGCAAGGAATCGAGATAGGAAGAAGAGCAAGAGAGCTCTATCCAAGCGGGATTTTGATTGATGAGGGGAACGTGGCTTCTGCGTGCCGCAGAACCAAAATCATGCTTGGCAGAGCGGATATTTCGGCAATCTTCGAAGCAACCTTTGCCGTTGACGGCTATACCGCCAAAGCAGATATATTGGAACGAGAAGATGAAGGTTGGCGAATCGTCGAGGTGAAATCCAGCGTGAATGACAGAAAGGAATTCATAGACGATATGGCCTATACGACTATGGTCGTGAAGCGATGTGGACTTGAAATTACGGACACATCGCTGTTGCTGATATCCAGAGACTTCAAATTGGGGATGGAAAATGAGAAGCTGTTTGAGAAGGTGAATCACACACCAGACGTGCTCCGTCGAGCCGAAGAATTTACTCGCCTCTGGAGCACAATCGAAAAGATGACCAGAAGTCCACTCAAACCAGATCCAGAGCTTCGATTGGACTGCCGCACGTGTCGACTTTTCAAGGAGTGTTTGGGAGAAAACATCGAACATCACATACTTGATATTCCGCGGCTTACTGAATCGAAATTAATAGAGTTGGCTCAATTAGGCATTGTGTGCGTGGAGGATATCCCAGATGCATTCTCTCTGACCGAAAGCCAGCTGAGAGTGAGAGATTGTGTCAAGACTAGGAAGCCATTTATTGAAGATGGACTGAAAAGTGCACTGCAGTCTGTCTCTTGGCCGGCATACTATCTCGATTTTGAGACTGTCATGACCGCAATCCCCTTTTATGCTGGTATAGCTCCGTATACGCAGCTTCCCACACAATACTCTATACATAAGTGTTCGAAGCTGGGGCAGGTGACAGATCATTTCGAATACCTGGCTGATCCGAGCAGAGATTGCCGCAGGGAGATCGCCGAGAATCTGATTGACGTGCTCAGAGAGGGTGGCAGCATTATCGTCTACTCTCACTTCGAAAAGAGTATTATGACGAAACTTGCGGCACTGTTTCCTGATCTTGCAATCGGATTGGCCTCTCTGATAACTCGGATTGTGAACCTGGAGGCAATGATCAGGCAGAATTTCTACCATCCAGACTTCCATGGAAGTACGTCAATCAAGAGAACGTTACCTGTTCTCGTATCTGATATGTCATATGATCACTTGGAGATCGCAGACGGTGGCTCGGCTATGGCTGCGTTTGGCTACCTGATCCTTGGCAAAGCTGGAAAGAAAACCCTGGAACGGCTGAGAAGAGATCTGTTGGACTACTGCAAACAGGATACGCTGGCAATGGTCAGGTTGCACCAGCGACTTGCCGAGTACGTATGATCACGGCGTACGAGGAAAAGTGATGGCGTGAGACTGTGTGGAAGCTCCAATGATTCGCCTTTTGCTGCACAGTCCCACATTTTTCAGAGAACGTTCGTCTCTATCCCAGAATCGGGGAAATCCAGATGAATAACGGAACGACCTAAAGGTCAGTGGTCTCCTTGTCACAGCATCCACGCTGATATTTGGTGCAATTCCGATCGTGCGCTTTCTTTCTCCAAAACATGTCGAATACGACGTGTAGGTGAAAGCCGTGCACGAAGGTAGCGTTGCTGAGCATGTGAATACTGGTCTCTATCTCCTATCTGCAATACTGGCGATTCTCATTTCGATCGATTTCATGCGGACACGAGCCCTCATTTTCGGTGCTCCATAGCTCTGCTTAGCGTGTCGTCCCTTTTTCCCTTTTGGTGAGGAAGTGGGCTGGGGTCAAAGAATTCTGGGGCTGGGTAGCCTGAATTCTCATTAAAAATACGGTTCAGAAAGAGAAATCAATCTGCACAATCAGTATCCATTCAAGCTATATTGCCCGGAATTTGCATGTTGGGAGAAGCATACCGTTCGTCCCTGTGGTTGACTGCTGTGTCAGAAGTGAAGAAATCGGGTTCTTTCACACGTTCCTATTCCATCCCGAAGGGTATTTGACGAGTTGCTTTCTTCCGGTCTCGCTGCTCTAAGTGTATTATGATTACATCAAGCCGTGCAACAACTTCCTGAATGTGAGTGGCGACAAGAGGAACCAGCGGAGTCTGTCTTGTCAATTAGCTTGTTTCTCCTTCTCCTGGCACCCAGATCTAGACAGATTGAAGAGCTTCACCTACCTCGGGCACGCTTCTTCAGAATACTTCTCCCTGAACGGGCTTGTGCGCACAGGTGAAGTCCGACCAAGAAGCTGAGGTGAGCGATACTCCACCTGTCGAGGAGCCAACGCTGTGTCTATGCTTTCCCACACGTTACAGCCCAGTGCTGATCCTTGGTATTAGAACGCCCGCTTTTCCTGGGGAATTTCAAAGGCTGTGCCGGGCCACCCGGTCTATTGAGTGTCTGGACACAGTAGCTGAATCTCATTGACACCAGAGTGCGTCAAGAATAGAATATGGATGGAGTAGCTCGAGAGAATAGCTGCGCCGCAAAAGTGTGAATAGAGGGTGTTGAGCTGAACTTCGTGTCGACATGAGGGAGTATTCACAGCCTGAGGGAAATTCGTAAGAAGGGGAGGGAATGGTTCTCGAACTGGTACTATCGTGTCTCACACTGATAGTCCTCATATCTATGATCTTGATTCATCGCCAGCTCCGGCAAGTCGAGAGAAGCATTCGAGGAAATACCTATCAGTCGATGATGGAAGAGGCCGCTGCCATTAGTAGTATCTTTGTGGATCACCCTCAGTTGGCCGATCTCTGGGCAGGCATAGAATGGGTCAGCTCAAAGGGTCAGCCCAGAAAGGTCAAACAGACCTGGGTGATCACGATGATGATGGATTTCTATGAGAACATGTATTTTCACCATGAGCAAGGTAACATACCGGAAAAAATATGGAAGAGATGGGAGCAACATATAATCAGTGTGTTTAGAGATACCAAGGTCAAGGAACAGTGGTCAAGGGCAAAGAGCACGTACTATAAACCCTTCCAGGAATTCATTGATGCCGCTGTGAGCTGAAAACCTGAATGGACCCGTAGCATCCATTCCTTGGCAAGAATTCCCCTGTTTACGCAGACAATTGATAAGGATGTACTGTAAAAAATGAAGACCTGGAGCCTTTCTAAAAACTGTCGTCCACATGACAGACGACATCTGAAGGGATGTTTGTGGAGGAGGGCTGAAGCGGACCACTCGATCTACAAGCGGATGTGTAGCAAGTACTATCATGAACTGCCACAGATCTACCATGGTGAGCAGTTCGCGTGAACTTTTCAGCACGACGAACAAATATCCCTCCGCTCACCCATATTCGGGG
>Ga0209427_10003896_pt1 | contig 17397 bp, 20 predicted proteins | sample DeeMarSWOR136_30_FD_187465 | JGI IMG/M metagenome (GOLD analysis project Ga0209427, IMG submission 187465) | Marine sediment microbial communities from White Oak River estuary, North Carolina - WOR-1-36_30 (SPAdes) (version 2) | ecosystem: Environmental > Aquatic > Marine > Intertidal zone >...
TGTTGACTAAGTCTAAGTCGATATCCGCCCCTGCCTGTTCAATGGCCAGTAGGTTATTTTCAATATCGGCCAGATGCTCCAGCGATTCCTCAACGTACGACTGTAAAATCTCGTCATCTTCGATATTCATTATTTTACCCCTCGGCCATCCTCACTTCAAAATGCTGATGTAGTCGCATGGTCTTAAAAAGATTGTAGATGTCTTGGGAGACGTTGGTCACTATAAATTTCCTGCCGGACTTGCTCATGGAGTTATGCGTGGCAATAAAGACACCTATGCCGACTGAGTCGACCATCTCTACACCTGACAAATCCATGACCAGTTCCTTGGGACCTTCCTCCACCAAGGATAGCAGCTCCTTTCTAAGCTCTGGAACGACAGAGGCAACAATATCCTGCCCGGGTTTTACAATAGTTCGATCCCCATCCTTTGCAATTTCGCTCATAAGAACCTCCCATGTTCGTCATTCGTTGTTTGTTATTGGTGAACCGTTTAGCGCAAGGTTGCCCTGACGGCTTGACACGAAGTGCGTCTTTTCAAGCCGTCAAGGCGCAACCCTGCGCCAAAAAATGCACTTCGTGTCCGGCTGATCCCTGATGCCCGATGTCCGAATCTGGGCAATCTCTTAACAGGGGCTGAATCTCGTTGCTAAACGCTTCAGCCATAGAAGCCACAACACCCTGCGCCGGTTTTACAACGGCGACATTCCCTTGTCTTCTAATTCGGCTCGCAGGAACGTTCCTCTCACCAATCTCCTTTCTTAAAAACAGTATGTTCCCCTTGGCATTGTACTCAATGTCCGTACAGTAGTTCATCATGATGGCCAGTCCTCGACCTGAATCCGAAGTCAATGCCGCTTTTTTCCCATGTAGCCTGACCAGTCAAATCCGCCCCCTTCATCTTCAATTTCAATAATCACAAAATTGTCTTCCAATCGTAGCCCGTGCTTAATAATCTTATTGAGATCACCGGAACTTCCGTGCTGGAGCGCATTCAAGAGGCCTTCGCGTACCGCCAGCCGGATGGCAAAAGTCTCTGTCTCAAGCCCCATTCTCCACAAGAACCCTTTGGTTTCTTCATCGGCCCGATCAATGTTCTCCAGCGTTGCAGAAAAAGATATATCAAAACTGTTTGCCCTTCGAGAAACTTCTAACATTATAACCTCCCCTACACCTCAACCCCGAGAACCACGATATCGTCCTCGGGCTTGCGTGTTTTATCTATCATCAGGCGGGCTAATTCTTCAGCCAATGCATTTATAGGGATATTCTTGATGCGGGAGCATGCCTCCAGCAGTCCCGGCAGGCATTCGCACCATACCTTCTTCAACGCAGGCCTTTCAATAAGTCCGTCCGAAAATAGAACAAACCGATCGCCAGGGCTCACCTTCATCTCCTGTTGCCCATAATAGACCTCGTTGAACATGCCGAGAATATCACCGTCTACATCTATGAGCCTCGCCTCGCCTTCTTTGGGAAGATAAATAACCGGCGGATGGCCGGCGTTCACGACTACCAGGGATTCTTTCGTACGGTTAAGTTTGGCATAACAGGCGGTCAGGTATGTCCCGTCAGACAAAATCTCCACCAGGACATCGTTAATCATCCTCATGCTTTCTTGGGGTTGATAGATCGGGCTACAGTTTTGTCTTAGTAGGGCCTTCACTGCAGCCGTAATATAGCTCGTAGCGATATCATGGCCTGACACATCCACCACAAAATATCCAAACATATTCTCTGATATTTGGAAAACATCATAAAAATCGCCTCCCGCTTCCAGAAGCGCCGAATAATAAGCGCTGAAATGCGCTCTTGGAAGCTGGTCCGGCATTATTAGCATGGAAGTTTGCGCCTCCTCTATCCGTCTTAACTTATTCGCCTGTTCTGCAATTAAGGAGTTGGTGGCAAGCGACAATTTCAGATGGAGTCGCACACGGGCCAGCACCTCCGGCACTTGAAATGGTTTTGTTACATAATCTACAGCACCCAGATCGAAACCTGCCAACTTGGCACCTAAATCGTCTCTTCCTGTCAAAAAGATGACAGGAATGGGTGCAGTTCGGGCATTTTTCTTGAGATGTGTGATGACTTCAAATCCGTCTTCCACCGGCATCATGACGTCAAGGATAATAAGGTCGGGCCGTTCTTCAACAGCAAGTTTTCGCGCACAGGGTCCGTCATTGGCCGTGATAACCCGGTACCCCTCTTTGAGTAGTACCGTCTCCAAGAGTCTTACACTCACGGGGTTATCATCAACGATGAGTATGGTCAGATCCTGCTTTTCTTCCATATCAATTCCCTGTAGAACAGCGTTAGTCGAACAGTCATAAAATCGCTGCCCCATTTAATATACTGCGGCTGCAGCGCTTAAGAAACGAAGTTCGAAGGGCCTCTTAGAGTTTCCGTCCATTGGGGTGCCAATCCCGCACCCTATTTCGTTCTTAGGGCTTCAGCTATCTGGTCATATCTGTCTCGAATCGCCTTAAGCGCTTCGCTCGCACCCTCAAGACTGTTCTTCCGGGCCTTCTCTTCAATCGCTTTGGATAGATCATATATCCCTGTGAACCCAAGATTTCCGGCAGCCCCCTTGACGGAATGGGCCGCCTCAACTACCTGCTGTGTGCGTCCTAGGACTATGGCGGATTGCAATCTCTCCAAATCAGAAGCTGAGGTCTCTACAAAGAGTTCTACCAGTTCCAAGAATTCATCTTCCTCTAAGCTCGTATTTTCAGCCAATTCACTGAAATTCATACTTCCTACCTATACGAAACGTCTAATAATTACGCTCTTGAAGCTTATTCCTTACACTGGCGATAAACTCGTTGACCTGGAATTCAGTTTCGGAAAGCACCCGCTCTGCCCCATCCATTCTCTTTTCCCTGCCCATCTGTTCCAGATCAGAAGCGAGTGCAGTGATGTTCGAAACACTGAAATTGGACACGGAACCCTCGAAATGATGTGCGGCCCTCTCAAGTTCTTCGGGATCACCTGCTAAGACTGCCGCGCGTATTGCCTCTATCTGATTCGGACAATGCTCTACAAAAAGTTCAAAGGTCTCTTGGAACAATTCCAGATCCCCGCCAAAGTATCCAAGCACGCTGTCGAAATCAAATGCCGGACCGGATGTGGCCTGGACAGGTTTCTGTTCACCATGTTGTTGGGCGCTCTTGTTTTCCATGACCGGATGAAGCGCTTCAAGGAGTTCGGCAACCTTAAACGGCTTGGAGATGTAGCGATCAAAACCCGCCTCCAGGCAACCCTCCCGATCTCCCTTCATGGCACGGGCGGTTATGGCAACAATGGGGATGTGTGCACCAGTGGATTTCTCTCTCTCCCTAATGATGGCCGTGGCTTTGAGGCCATCCATAACCGGCATTTGCACATCCATGAGCACCACGTCAAATACATCTTTTTCCAGACGTTCCACAGCCTCTTGTCCATTTCCCACGACCACCGTCGAATGACCGTGCTTTTCCAAGGCCCTGACAGCCAGCTTCTGGTTCACCGGGTTGTCCTCGGCCACCAGGATTTTGAGACTTTGCCTGCACCTTTGTTCTTCCCTAACGGTATGTCGCGTAACCAGGCGGCCTTTCCCCAAGGTGGCATCCAACAGGCTGTGTCCTAAAACGTTCATACACGCAGCCATGAGTTCCGACTGCTTGATCGGTTTTAGCAGGTAAGCCGAAATCCCGAGGTCCTTGCAACGGGCGGCATCCCCTCTTCGACCCATAGAAGTTAGCAAGATGATCCTGGTATCAGCGAATGTCGGATTCTCTTTGATGCGTTTACTGACCTCGAAACCGTCCATCTCGGGCATCTGGCCATCCAGAATAACCAGATGATAGGGGCCCCCATCCTTTGCAGCCTTTTCCATTTCAGCTAGTGCACGCTTGCCATCCGAGGCTTCCCCGTACGAAACTCCCCAGGAGGCGATCATCTCGAGGAGTACAATCCGGTTCGTGGCGTTATCGTCTACAACCAAAACGCGTGAACCGTGAAGGTCAATCTGCTCGGATTCGCGCACGGGTCGTTTCTTTTCGGGTTGAACGCCCAGTCTCGCCGTAAAATGGAAGGTGCTCCCCTTGCCGAGCTCACTCTCAACCCAAACCTTGCCGCCCATCATCTCCAATAACTGTTTGGAGATGGACAGGCCTAATCCTGTGCCGCCGTATTTTCGGGTAATGGAGCCGTCCACCTGGCGGAAATTCTCAAAGATGGTATCCAGTTTGTCTTCAGAAATGCCGATGCCCGAATCTGAGACGGCAAAATGGAGCAGCACGGATTCTTCGTCTTTGTTTTCAACCTCACATTGGATGACGACTTCACCGGTCTCAGTAAACTTGATAGAATTGCCGACCAGGTTAATGATGACTTGGCGCAATCTTCCGGGGTCTCCGACAAGGAAAGTGGGCACCCCCGGCTTGATGCGACAGGCAAGCTCCAGCCCTTTTTCGTGCGCCTTCAAGGCTAGCGTATCAGTGGCGGCCTCCATGGTAGTCCGCAAATCGAATTCGATCTCCTCCAGATCAAGATGCCCGGCTTCCATCTTGGAAAAATCGAGGATGTCTTCCAGGAGGCTCAATAACGCCTCTGCCGACGTTTTCACTATTTCCAAGTAATCGCGCTGCTCGCGGGTCGGTTCAGTATCCAGGGCCAGGTCGGTGATGCCGATGATGCCGTTCATCGGTGTGCGAATCTCGTGGGACATATTGGCCAGAAACTCGCTCTTGGCACGGTTGGCCGCTTCTGCTTGTTCCTTCGCTTTGAAGAGTTCCTCCTCCACGCGCTTGCGCTCCTTGATCTCTTCCAAGGCTTGATCGCGCGCGGCCCTGTACCCTTGCATGTGGTGCGTCAGATCCGTGACATCCTGGATGACAACAAGCGCATAGATTTCCGTCTCGTCCGATACGCGCACAGGAGTCACCGTTGTGTGCTGGATGCGAAACTGTCCGTCAGTCAGGCGTGAGGGAATGACATAGTTGTGAAGCTGGGAGGAAAAGATAGTCGGGGGGCCGCCTTCAAATATACCCAGAAAGCGGCGTGTATATTTGGATGCCTTCAGGTTAGGGAAATGGTCCAATATATTCGTGCCAAGGATCTTGTCCCTGTAGATTCCCGTCCAGCCCTCCAGACAGCTGTTCCAAAAAAGAACGACAAAATCTTTCTGGAGAATGCATGCTCCCACAGGCACATAGTCGAAAACGCCAAATTTTTCCTCAACCATCTCAGCCTCGGTTACCATTGCCCCCTACACTCCAGCATTGATTGTGTCAATGGCGGCGATCAACGCTTCGAACGAACCCATATCGAAAAGCAGGATGACCTCCCCTTGGATTTTGAATTGTTCGATCATGAAACGTGTGCGTGCCAACAAGATTGGCCTGGCGGTGTCGGCGCCAGCTGATGTCAACACGTGATCGATGGTATCCTCCATATAGTTGGGCAGTGAATAGTCAATGTGCTGTCCAAGCAAGTTGCCCATTGAACCCATCACGCCGTTTATCACGATATTACCGAGCTCGTTAAGTGTTCCCGCCTTGACGGACTCGATCTCGAGGGTTCCGGGCTCCTCCCCTGTGAGAAGTGCCACGAGCTTCGTGGCACTTTCAGGCGGAAAGACCAGGTCAGCGGTTCCGAAAAATGGCCCATCAAAACCGAGCTGCACAGCGGCAAGCCGATCCACGCCTTCTCTCTCCATTTCCTTCTTGAACTCGACAACAGAGACCGCCCTGACGAGGGGAACCTCCAGGCGAACGTAGGCCTCTGTCATCTCATTCAACATTCCGGCAGCTCGACCCACACCGATGTTAATCAGTTCTCCTAGGATATCAGCTTGGTCGGGTGTCAAGTTCATTCGATGCCTCCTCTATGAACCGAGAGCTTCGGCAAGGGCGTTTTGCAGTTCATTCTTTCTTGGGGGTTTGTTCAGGACTGCAAGAGCGCCGCGTTCCAAGCATTCCTGGCGCACGCTTTCCTGAATGTCCGCCGTGACCACGATCTTGGGGATCTTCGACCCTTGGTTATGGAGCAACTTGAGAAGTTCCAAACCGTCTATCTCGGGCATGATGAGGTCTATCACAATGCAGTCGGGCGAGTGGGTAGCAGTCATTTCAAGGCCTTGGCGCCCATCAGATGCCTCGAGCGTCTCATGCCCTTCTGCTTCGACCATGTTAGCTATACGCTTACGCGTAAACGATGAATCGTCTATGATTAGAATCAACGCCATTGTTCATCCTCCATTCTGGACCATGAAGCCTACGACTAATCCTCATTGGATTCCGCCAAGATGAGATAGGACCCGGCGGGCTCGCTTAAAGGATAAACTGAAATACGCACCCATAGCCTGACGTTTTGCGAACCTCTTAGGAAGATACTGTATGTCCTGGGAACTGAAGGGTCTCCCAAAGCCCTTCTTTTCACGCTAGAAATCACCGTCCCAATTGAGTCGGGATGCACAACTTGCTCGATGCCCATTCCAGGCAAGTCCTTTTCCTCAACTTCGCACAGCTCTGCCCAACCCCTGTTCCCACCCCAAACCTCGAAACCCTTATAGACTGCCGCAGGGAGATCGATCTGATGGACGAATTGTATTCGAGGGAGGTAGGTTTCCGTGTAGTACCGGCACTCATGACATGAGCCTGGACAATTCGAAGAGCTAATTTCCTTAGCAGTGAAACAGACCTCCACCTTGTTCACGAAGACTGTACAGTCCTTGCAATTGAGCCCGTGATGGCTATCTTTCCAATAGTCCCAGCAATTCTGGACGGCTCTGAAACATGGGCCTCGAAAATCTCCGCCGGCAAGGTCATCCGGGATGTTCCGCCCGGTTGATTTGAGAAAAAACAGCAACTCCTCACGGGGGATCGAGTAGTTTTTTCCTGTCCGATTGGCCCTGAGCCTCGTTGAGCGAATCCAATAACCTACTGTGCTGCGGCCCACCCCGCACAAGGCTGAGGTCTGAGCAACGGACAATGTCTCATTGGGTATTGCCATAAGGTGACTTTGTTCATGGGATCAATATACATTATCGGCGTTTTGGCCAAACGCTTTAGCCATAAATCTGTGAGTACCACAAAATGTAGCCAAATTGGCTAGACATTTCGATCCAGCAAGCATTATGCCAAATAAGAGTGCTGTGCCTTTGAAAAAATATTCTGGAATATCAACAGGTTGGCATTTCCGGCCTTATGCCGGTACATATGCACAGGAGGGGGGTTATAGTCAAAATCTTGGCTGTGTTGGAATATTTGACACGGTGGGCAGTAAACCAATGAGATGAATAGTGCCGGTTTGAGCCTGTTAAATCCTCACGAAATCATAAGCCCTGGTTCCCAGTCCGATTGCTTCGGCATATTCTAACTGGATTTCCCAGTCTACGTTCGGATAGATAGCACGGAATTTGTCCTCTCCAGGCTTGAAGTTTTTGGTAAGGCAAGAGCTTTTCAACCCCTCCGCTTGATTGACCAGGTCGGCAGATGCCTGGTCGATCGCCACCGGATCGGTTGAGGCGACGATACCCATGTCGGGTACAATAGGGGCATCGTTATAGCCATAACAGTCGCAGGCAGGTGACACCTGGGTGATAAAATTAAGAAACGTGGCCGAGTCTCTTTTTCCTTTCAATACCCCGGCCGTATATTCCACCATGTTTTCCAAAAAGACAGGGATGGCCTGGTCCCATTGAATCTGGATGGCCTCATTCGGGCAGATAATAATGCACTCCCCGCACCCAACACACTTTTTGCGGTTGATCTTCGCCTTTTCATCAACCAGGGAAATCGCCTCCTGGGCACAATATTCCACGCATTCGCCGCAACCCTCACACTTTTTCCTGCTCACCTTAGGGGAGACTGTGGAATGCTGGGCCAGTTTTCCCTTTCGGGAGGCGCACCCCATCCCAAGATTCTTAATGGTGCCCCCAAAGCCTGAAAGCTCATGGCCTTTAAAATGGGCTACACTCACGATAGTGTCGGCGCGGACAATCTCAGAGGCAATATAGACCCTCTTAAACCGCTTAAGGTTCACCGTTACAGGTGTTTCATTGCCACCCCGAAGCCCATCCGCAATGATCAGGGGTGCATCCACTACAGCGTAGGTGAACCCATTGCGAATTGCGGTTGTCAGGTGGGCAATCGAGTCACTACGACTCCCAACATACAGGGTATTGGCATCGGTTAAGAAGGGGTGCCCCCCCGCCTCCTTTATCATATCGACAATCTTGCGGACAAAAACAGGTCGCACGTAAGCCGTGTTTCCCATTTCCCCAAAATGGAGCTTCACGGCCGCCAAGGCCCTCTCCTTTACCCTAACAGTTAGGTCCACTGCATCCAGCAGGCGCTTGACCTTGTCCACAAGATTTTCGCTCGCCTTCGTCCTAAGGTCTGCAAAATAGACAGCACTCTTCATGATCTTTTCCCGACTAAAGCCCTCAACCATTCTTTTCTAACCGCTGAACAATAAGTTCCGCAGCTTTTTTCCCGGAAAGGAGCATCCCTCCAAAGATCGGACCCATCCGGTAAGAGCCAAACGTGGCATTGGCAGCCATGCCCGCCACATAAACTCCCGGAAATGCCTCTCGGGTATTTTCAAGGGTTGAATGTTCTGCCACCTCAGACCATAGAGACTTTTCACCCATCACCTTACCTGTCTTGGTCAGAAGTTTTGATCCGGATTTTCTCTCTATGATATGCATCAATTCTGTGGCATGCCCGGTGGCATCAATGGTGTAGCGAGCATGGACAGTTAGAGGATCCACGTGGAGTTGAGCCATTTCAACGGCTGTCCAGTTAACCACTAGGCCGACGACGCTAGTCGATTCGGGGCCATCTGTCTGCCGAATAATGACGTCCTCCACACTCATAAGGTTGAAAACTTGAGCCCCCGCCTGGCAGGCCCTGGAGGCCAAGGTCGTCGTGGCCTCCACAGCATCCGCTGTATAGTATCCTGGTTGAAAGGGATGCGTGGAAATGGACAGTTCATCAAGAACCTTTTTCCCTTCATCCTGAACCACAATCTCATTGAGCATCATCCCGCCACCCCACATCCCGCCTCCAATGCTGAGCTTGCGCTCAAAAATGGCTACCTTTCTTGCGTTTTTGGCCAGGTAATAGGCTGCCACCAGCCCGGATGGCCCACCACCCACAATGGCAACATCAAGGTCTAGATGATCGATCCATTTTTCAGTGAAACGCTCTATGATGGCCCTGGTTATAACCTGTTCGTCCAATTTCATCGTCCGACCTCTGCAACTGTGCTACGTTACTTATAAAACCCGTGTTTTTTTGACAAAAATAATAATCATAATCACGCCTCTTCTCAAGGCGAACGCCGCAATACACGAAAGATTGAAAACACTAAATAGAAAAATATTAAGATTTTCGTCTTTTCGTAGTTTCGTGCTTTCGTGATAAATTTGTTATTCTTGGTTCTGGTTTGACCAGGTTAAAGATTAGGGAATTTCCCAATTCCTCAATCCCTGAATTTTTGCTTGCCCAGGTTAGGTTGTTTCACAAAAAAAGCCAACTTCGAAGCAAGAAATTGGCAACACCTTTGCAAAAAAGTTGTTAATGCATACTGCTGGGTAGCAGCTAAGATCATGAAAGTCAACAATTTTGTCCCGGCGAAAATGTCCTTGACACTGGTGATGATGAAGCGGTAAACATATTATTTTTATATAGCATCCTTGCTCCGGGGGAATCGGGGCTATTAACATCCATAAGGAGGCGCTATGAGAAGGTATGAAACCGTGTTTATCGTTAACCCCGAACTTTCTGAGGAACAACGCCAGCCGCTGTTCGACAAGTTGAAGGACCTCGTGTCCGAAGACCATGGGATGCTTGTCAAATTTGACGAGTGGGGCCATAAAAGGCTTGCCTATGAGATCAAGAAGAACCCCCGAGGATATTACGTGCTTATGGAGTTTTGCGGGGACGGAGCTTTGGTCAAGGAGATTGAGCGTAACATGCGCCTTGATGATCGAGTGCTTAAATACATGACGGTTCTCAAAGACAAGACCGTTGATGTGGAAGCAGTCAAGGGAGAGATAGAGGCAGCCAGAGAACAGGAATCAAAACCCGAACCAACAGAGCAATCGGCGGGCGAAGGTGAAGACAAGGGGGATTCAGAATCAACCGAGACGGGAGAAGCTCAGGTGAGTGAAACCGAAGTACCAGAGGACACGCCAGAAACCGGTGAACAGGAGGAACCAAATAATGACACAAGAAAGAATGGCGCCTAATAGGCGCAAGCGGGTGTTTCGCAGGAGAAAGATTTGCCGGTTCTGTGCTGATACTAGCATTTCCATCGATTATAAAGATCCGCGGACGCTTAGGTTTTTTACCACAGAACGCGGCAAGATCATCCCGAGGCGGGTGTCCGGCAATTGCGCCAAGCACCAGCGAAAGTTGACCACTGCCATCAAACGTGCACGGACCATTGCCCTGATGCCTTATGCAGCAACCCTGAGCCATTATTAGGTATTGACGATTGTTGATTGTTCATTCAGGGAGCGGCAGCTCTTGATCCATATTGCCCGTAGCCAAATCCACAAAGATGTCATTGTGGCGATAGCCGTCACGGCCCTCATTTGCGTGGCAGCCTTAAACTTCAGGATGCTGGGACCCTTTGTGGGCCTGTTTATTCCACTGCCAATCCTTTTCTACCGGTTTAAACTGGGACGCTCCTTGGGCATGTTTATCCTGACTGCGGTCATGCTGATTGTGATCTCTGTAGTCGGCTGGAATTCCATAGGCACAGTATCGTTTCTCTTTGAACTGGGGCTGGTAGGTCTGATTCTGCCAGAGGTATTTGAGATGAACCTGTCTGTAGAAAAGACGGTCGGAATCACTACCGGTGCAGTCATAACGATGGGCGCTGTGATATTGGCACTTTACAGCTTGCTTTCGACAACCAGCCCGTGGGCCGTGGTATCCGATTACTTGGAAGAAAGTGCTAAGCTCGCCCTTGCCATGTACAGGGAGATCGACGCATCTGAGGAGAAAATAGACATACTTGCCCAGTCCTTGGAGGGGATCGTGTACCTAATGCTTCGCATCATCCCTGCCATTGTGATTGTCACAACCCTCTTTGTGGTCTGGAGCAACCTCCTTTTTGCCCGCTTTCTATTGCGAAGCAAACAGCTTTTCTGTCCTGATTTTGGCAGGCTAGACCGGTGGAAGGCACCGGAACACCTGATTTGGGCTGCTATTGTATCAGGGGGCCTGCTTTTGTTCGGTCATCCAGGCATCAAGATACTCGGTATCAATGGCCTGATAGTCATCATGATGATATACTTTTTCCAAGGGATTGCCATTGTCTCCTTCTACTTTGAGAAAAAGGAATTTCCCAAAGTACTGCGAGCCATTCTCTATAGCCTGATCGCCGTACAGCAGCTTTTGCTTCTTGTGGTGATTGCAATTGGGTTCTTTGACATGTGGATTGATTTCAGACGCACAAGAAAGGTGGAATCCTAACATGAAAGTCATATTGACAGAAACGATCGAATCGCTCGGAACTATTGGGGATGAGGTCAATGTAGCGAAAGGTTACGCCAGAAACTACCTGATTCCCCAAAACAAAGCCATCGTAGCCACAGCCAATAATCGCAAGGTTTTCGAGGGCCAGCGGGCACAGTTCGAACAACAGCTGGCCAAAGAGGAAACCAAAGCAGGGATGATTGCTGAAAAAATCCGTGGCGCTGTCTGTACTATTGCGGGGAAGGTATCTGAGGGCGACAGGCTCTATGGTTCGGTTTCAACGCGAGATATTGCTGAGGAATTGAAATCCCAGGGGTTTGATGTGGACAAGGGAATGGTTATGCTCTCTGAACCTATTAAGACCCTGGGATCTTATATTGTGCCCATTCGTCTCTATACTAATATCTCACCGGAGATCACGGTCAGAGTGGTTCCTGAACAGGAAGCCCCATGAGCGACAAAGACCCATGGCTGCAAAAAGTTCCGCCTCAGAACATTGAGGTCGAAAAATCAATCCTCAGCGCCATACTGATTGAGAACAATACACTGCCCGAAGTCCTGGAGATCCTTTCTGAGAAAGACTTCTACCGTGAGGCCCACCAGAAGATCTTCGCGGCTATGGTGGATCTGTTCGAGCGAAATGAACCCGCTGATCTGATTACAGTAACGAATATCCTCAAAGAACGGGGACGGCTTGAATCGGTTGGAGGCGCATCCTATCTGGCTGAACTGGTCGACGCAGTCCCCATGGCGACCAATGCGGTACACTATGGCAAGATTATCCGTGAAAAGGCGATCTTGAGGCGTCTTATCGAGCGGACAGCCTCCATCACCACCCGGTGTTTTGAAGACCGGGGGAACGTGGAAGAAATACTCGATTTTGCCGAACGGTCCATCTTTGATATCTCCGAAGACAAGGTAAGGCCGACCTTTCATTCTCTGGCCGATATTCTCCCAGACACCTACAAAGCTGTAGAAGATGCCTATGAAAACAAGGTCCTTGTAACCGGTGTCCCCACGGGCTATCACAAGCTTGACGAGAAAACCTCAGGATTACAGCCTGGAGACCTTGTCGTGATTGCAGGTCGGCCCAGCATGGGCAAGACCGCCCTTGCCCTGAACATCGCGCAAAATGCCGGCATGCACACCGCAGTGCCTGTTGGCATTTTTTCTCTGGAGATGTCCAAGGAGCAGCTCTCATTGCGCATGCTTTCTTCAGAAGCCCGAATCGACTCATCTAAAATGAGAAGCGGGTTCCTGAGTGAGAGTGATCTGGCCCGTATTAACCGCGCAGCAGGGGCCCTCTACGACCTTCCCATCTATATCGATGACTCGCCGGCCATATCAGCCCTGGAGATACGCGCCAAGGCTCGCCGCATGAAGATGGAAAAAGGCCTTGGTCTCGTCATTGTAGATTATCTACAGCTTATGAGAGGACGGGCTTCGGCGGAACGGCGGGAACTGGAGATATCCGAGATCTCCGGATCTCTCAAAGCCTTAGCCAAGGAGATCAACCTTCCGGTGGTGGCCCTTTCGCAGCTCAACCGCAAGGTGGAGGATCGAAGCAACAAGCGACCGGTGCTCTCTGATCTGCGTGAGTCCGGTGCGATCGAACAGGACGCCGATGTCATTGTCTTCATCTATCGCGACGAGGTGTACAACAAGGAGGAAGACAATCCTAACAGGGGAACTGCAGAAATTAATGTGGCCAAACAGCGCAACGGCCCTACCGGCATGGTGAAGCTCACCTTCTTGGAACACTGCACCCGGTTTGAGGACCAGGCACCGGAGGTGGAAGGCCCGGTGCTTTAGTCACACGGGCAGCTACCCTATCTTGAATCTACGTCCAAACCTTGCCGCTCCCGGCCCTGGGCAAGGAGATCCCACATCCCACTGTTTCTTCTAAAGTTTTCCTGAAATGTGCCGAAAAAAGCATTGAGGGTGTGTTTCTATGAATATAACTACCTATCAGGTTCATAATGTCTTAAGAGCTTATGGCAAGCAGCTTAGCCAGAGCAAGCGACTGCCACACAATAAGGGTGCTGCAGGGCAGAGGCGCGCGGAACGTATTAATATCTCCGTTCGGGCAAGGCGAAGGGCTATTATCGACAAAGTAACATCAGATATTGTCAGTAGGATAATCCATGATGGTCCCCGTGAAGAGCTGGAACAGGAGGCTTTCAAGCAACTTGAGGATGAATACGGAAATAGCCTTTCTGTCAAGAATGAGGATTCCGAGTTGGTCTTCAAGGTTATTGATAAGGAAAAAGGGGAGGTAACAAAAACCCTTTCTATTGAGGATTCCAAATTCTTGAAAGATCGGCTGGAAGAAATCACCAAAACCAAGGTCGACGATCAAATGATTACGTAGAGTGGAGGTATCTATTCATGAAGATTACCGGCAATGGATACGAGATTATCAGATACATCAATGAAAAAGTCCTGAGTCCTGGGAATGAAGAGTCCGAAAAGACTTCTACGCAAAGCAATATCCCTCCCGGGTCCACGGGAGACGCCATCGTCGATCTTTCTGAGGCGTCAAAAGAGGTTCATAAGGCCAGAGAGGTGATCGAGTCTGAACCAGATGTCAGATTGGAAAAGGTTCGCGCCATCCAGCAAGAGATCGAAAGGGGAGTCTACGAAGTCGACGCCGAGAAAACAGCCGACAAGATGCTGGGATATTTCATAGACGAAATGGTTTGATCCTCCTCTTCGATCCGAGATTTTCCCTACCCTCATTCCATTTCCAGGTTTAAGGCATATCGCCCGTTTCTGAAAAGGTTCGGAACTGTCCACTGTTCCTTGAATTTCAAAAGTGGCCTAGTTTGGCTTCAAGTATCCAAGTTCTTTTTGTGCGAGCCCTGAGCTCACATAGAGGCGGTTTCTCGGCTATTGATAATCATCAGAATCTGAGCTAAGAAAACATCCACAATGGGCAGGCAAAAGGATCCTAAGCAACTTGAAAAATTGATGTCCTATATCCTGGGGCGACGACCCGATGAGTTTGGACTGGTACTAAACGATCAGGGGTTCGTGCTTCTGAAGGATTTGCTCAAGGCGATCTCAGAGGAACCCACATGGGGATATGTGCGGAAATCCCACATCCATGAGGTGCTCATGACTTCTTGTGAAAAGTCCTTTGTCCTGGAAGATGATAAGATCAAGACTGCTTGCCGCGATGATGGTCTGGATCCTGAGGAGGAGATTGTTCCGCCTAAGCTCCTTTATCACTGCGTGCGCCGCAGGGCCTACCCTGTCGTTTGCCAGCAAGGGATCATCCCCTTAGGACACCCCCGGGTCTGTTTAGCCACAACCAAGGAACTGGCACAACGGATGGGAAAGCGGCGAGACCCAGCCCCTGTGTTGCTGACTGTTCAGGCACAAAGAGCTTTTGAGGCAGGCGTAAAATTTGCCAAGCAGGGGAAATTGATCTACATAACTGACCATGTGCCTGTGGGCTATTTCACTGGACCACCACTCCCAAAAGAAAAGAAACAAGAAGTTTCTAAACCCAAAGAGCCGGTTGCAATACCTGAAGACCTGCCTGGCAGCTTTACATTTGAAGTGGAACGCTCCCGGGCTCTTCAGCAACAGCAACTCAGGCGAAGAGGGCTTAAAAAGGAGATTACTTGGAAAAAGGATGTCCGCAGATTGAGGCGCAAGCGCAAAACCTAATAAGCTCTTCGGTTAGGTCAACGGCCTGAAAGGGGCTGAAAAAACCTTTACTGTGACAAGATCATTCAAGCAATTGAAAAAAGAGCTGATCAAGGTAACAGACCAGCTACTTGATTTCTCCAGCATCAGGCCTGTTTATCTTGTGGGCGGCTCTCTTCGGGACCGCATCCTCAATCGTCCGTCCAACGACTACGACTTCGCGGTGCAGGGCAATGCCAGGGTCTGTGCAGAAAAAGTAGCGGCAGAACTTGGTGTCCGCGTGATTGAGATTGGCAAGGAAGACAGAGCGGTCTATAGGGTCGTATCAGGCGACAAGGTCCTCGATTTTTCCCCCATACATGGCGAAACCATTGAGGACGACTTGAAAAGACGCGATTTCACTGTCAACGGCCTCGGCTTTGACCTGTCTTCTGAAAACCTTATCGACCCTGTTGGGGGTCTGGACGACATCAGGTCAAAAACTATCCGACTCATCTCAGAAGATGCGATCTTAGCCGACCCCCTGAGAATGCTCAGGGCATTTCGTCTTGCCGCTGTCTTGGGTTTTGAGATTGCACCGCAAACCTTGTCTGTCATCAAAGAGCGAGTCGCGCTTGTTGCCAGGCCGGCTGGGGAACGGATAAGGGGAGAGCTTTTCAAGATGATGGAAGCAGAGAGGTCTTTTCCGTACATCGAGCAGATGTCCCAGCTAGGGCCCCTGATGAAGCTAATCCCTGAGCTTGAACAATGCCGTGATTGCCCGATTAATGACCAAGGATACGATGTTTTTCAGCATGTCATGCGGACTTATCAAGAAATCGAGATTGTTTTTGGCGATTACATGACGCTCTGGCCCGAGTATGCCGAACCGATCCGCAGCTATCTTGACCAGGGAAATCGGAAGGTGCTCTTGAAGTGGGCTGCCTTGCTTCATGACCTGGGCAAGCCTGCGACACGCAGTGTTGACCCGACCGGAAAGCTGCGTTTTCTGGACCATGAGGAAAAAGGGGCGCATATTGCCAGAGGCATTTGCTTGAGGCTCAGGATGTCTGGTCATGAGGGATCTTACATAGACTTAATCGTACAAAATCACCTTCATCCACTGCTCCTTTTTGATGCCCGTCAGAGGGGCACCCTCACGACAAGGGGCATTGTTCGCTTTGCCAGAAAGTATAGGGATGATGTTATCGGGATTTTACTCCACAGCGTGGCAGACCAGCGTGCCAAGGCCGGGGGCAGAATCCCTGCCCACCATCGCTCACGTGAGAGAGGAGGACGCGAGGCAGACGGGGAAATCGGAGGGGCGTTCGCGGCGTTTGTGCAGGAGATCCTCCAGACATATTTCTCTGACCTCAAACTAAGGATGACCGCACCAAGGCTGATTACCGGAAAAGACCTAATCGAGCAATTCGGCCTCACGCCATCCAAACTCTTCGCAGCGTTGCTCCAAAAGGTGGAAGAAGCGAGATTAAACCGAGAAATCCGGACAAGGGAGGAGGCCTTTAGACTTGTTGCCAGATTGATTAAATTGGAGGGCGATGCCGGAATCGAACCGGCGACACCAAGCTCCGGAGGCTTGTGCTCTATCCGCTGAGCTAATCGCCCTCATAAAAGATAGAGTGTAACACTCTGCGTGTCCGAAAAAGGGCCATTTTTTGCTCACGGGAGTGAGCAAGAACGGGCCTTTGTCAAAAAGCTAAAGGCTTACGATAGGGTAGACCGATTGAACTTTCATCATTTTGTTTTTTTTGTCAAGGGAGATTTGAAGCGGCCTCATACTTGCATAATATGTGTGATGTGATTATATTGTTGATTAATGGGATGAAAAATTGTAATAAATACGCGGGAGTATAATGTAATGGTCGAAAAAGAAGAAAAATTTCCGGATCCCAAAGAGATCGAAAAAGAGATTAGCGAGTTCCTGTCAAAAAAATTCGGTGGCAGCGTGAAGCTCATCTCTCCTGTCGTCCTTCCTCGGGAGGCTTCCTTTGAGGAAGAAGAAGAATCTCGCAAAGCAACAAAGATTGACTTTTCGTTAAAGCCCGAGGAACTTGAAGCCTATCTTGACCAATATATCGTAAAGCAGGATGAGGCCAAGGCAATTTTGGCTACCAAGATTTGCACCCATTTCAATCGCATCAAACACGCCGAATCTTCTGGAGAAAACAATAAAGGAATAGTTGGTCAAATCAAGAATAACATCCTTATGATTGGGCCTACCGGCGTCGGTAAGACTTACATGATCAAGTTGATTGCCGAGAAGATCGGT
>Ga0209427_10003897_pt1 | contig 17392 bp, 20 predicted proteins | sample DeeMarSWOR136_30_FD_187465 | JGI IMG/M metagenome (GOLD analysis project Ga0209427, IMG submission 187465) | Marine sediment microbial communities from White Oak River estuary, North Carolina - WOR-1-36_30 (SPAdes) (version 2) | ecosystem: Environmental > Aquatic > Marine > Intertidal zone >...
CCATCGGTAATAAATTTGGCGTCTACGATTTTATTATTTTTTATTTTTAGAAAGATCTCCATCGTATCGCCACAACTGCCTCTCACTTTGCCACGACTGTCGGCACCATCCATTTTGCCCAAATTTCTGGGATTCAAAAAAAGCTCGATGACCTTCTCCGAATAATCCTGCCGCATCTCTTCGAAAATGGCTGCTTGTAACTGGTCAGCGAACTGATCAAAATCAGATGACATGCCCTAATTTATCCTCTATGTTTTGCCAGATATTTTTAATTACCTCAGCCGTTTTTCCATTAGAATATTCAATTATATTTTTACCGTTTAACATGGCTTTTGTAACAACGTCATCATAAGATATTTGCCCGACAAAATGAATATGGTTGCTTTTACAGAATTCTTTAATCTGATCTGTCATTTCCTCATTCAAATTATATTTATTCACACAAACGAAGGTTGGAATTTGAAAATGTCCCGCTGCCAGACTGACTACCCGTTCCAAATCATGCTGTCCCGAAAGTGTTGGTTCGGTGACAACGAGCACTGCGCTGGCGCCAGTAATGGAAGAAATCACGGGACAGCCAATGCCTGGCGCTCCATCCACAATGATGTAATCTAAATTCTGTTGCTCCGCCAATAGCTTTGCCTGTCGACGAACCAATGTGACCAGCTTGCCAGAATTTTCTTCGGCAATGCCCAGCCTGGCATGAACCATGGGACCTAAACGAGTATTTGAAATATACCAGCATCCGCTCAAATTATCATTGAAATCGATGGCATTCACAGGACAGAAATAAACGCAAACTCCGCATCCTTCACAGGCAACAGGATCAACGACAAGGTCAGGGCTGATGGCATCGAACTGGCAAACCTCCACGCATTTGCCGCATTGGGTGCAATCGTTCTCCCTGATGAAGGCCGTTTTCCCGCTGTAAAAATCTTCCTCATGTTGAATGTCGGGACTGAGAATTAAATGAAGATCTGCTGCATCGACATCGCAGTCCGCCATGACTTTATTTTCAACCAGCGATGCAAAAGCTGCTGTGATCGTGGTTTTGCCTGTACCACCTTTTCCGCTGATGATGACAATCTCTTTCATGCGCCTGCCCTCCTCTCGATCTCATGGTACAACTCCTGAAATTTTGTCCTGTACTCGGGATAAATTTCCACCATTGATGTGCCTCGAGAATAGGCTTCAGCAATTTTGCGATCGTTTTTTATTTCCAATAAAATATCGATCTTTTCCTCTTTGCAGTACAGCCGCACATCATCATTGCCAATATCCGAGCGATTGATGACCAGTCCAAATGGAAGTTTTAACGTGCGAATCATCTCTACAGCAAGCTTTAAATCGTTCAGTCCAAACGGAGTCGGTTCGGTGACCAGCAGGACAAAATCACTCTTTTTCACCGATTCGATGACAGGACAGGAGGTGCCTGGCGGGGCATCGATAATCACAGTTTTATTTGAATCTATCTCACTCTTGACTTTTCGAATCAACGGCGGCGACATGGCTTCACCGATGCGTAGCTTTCCATGAATGAATTCGACGCCGCCATTCTTACCCTGCTCAATAATGCCAAGCTCTCTATCGATGGGTGAAATGGCATTTTCAGGACAGACCAGCCAGCAGCCAGCGCAGGAATGGCACAGTTCTGGAAATACCAGCACGTTATTTTTTATCACCACGATGGCATTGTACTGACAAATTTCACCGCATTTTCCGCAATAGGTACATTTCGATTTATTCACCTCAGGAATTGGCGTGCCCACGGTTACTGATTTCTGAAATTCAGGTTTGATAAAAATATGTCCATTGGGCTCTTCGACATCGCAGTCTAAATATTGCACCTGATTTCCCAGCGATAGCGCCAGATTCACCGCCACTGTCGTTTTTCCCGTTCCGCCTTTGCCGCTGGCGATGCTGATGATCATTTTTATTAAGCTCCTTCTTCTTATAAAATGGTAATAGTTCACCGCTTATGCAGCTCTTTATTTTGATCTCAGAACAAGGAATAACGATTTACGATTTTAGAAGTATTTCTGATTTCATAACTTCTGTTTTTCCATACAGCATTCCTTCCTAAATCAAAAATCGTTAATCTTTATTCGGAAATCAAATTTTTTTCATAGCACTAAAAATTAAGCAGATCGGTGAACTATTACATAAAATGTATTAGACGCATCCTTCCGAAAGTTCTGAACCTTCGGAAGGGTACGAATGATAATTTATTTTCCTTTGAGCATGACGTCCATATCTTCCTGTAGCGCCTGCAAATCCTCTTCGTGCTCCACCTCATCTTCGAGGATTTCAGCAATCATGTTGTAGGTGACAATGTCTTTATCCTTCACGAAAGCGAGCAGCTTATGATATACTTCGATAGCGCACTGTTCGCCTTTAATATTCTGCTCTAATAATGCTTTGACAGCAGGATCTTTGGGGGCGTCATAACCGCAATTGGAAGCCTTCTTCCATTCTTCGGGATCAAGCAATGGTTCACCGCCAAGCTGGAGCATCCGTTCCGTCAGCATGCCGGCGTGCTTCAATTCCTCTTCGGCATGCTCCATTAACTCGGCGACAACAGCGCCTCGCATTGGACCCTTGGCGACCTGTGCGCCCACCCAATACTGATAGTAGGCAAGCCACTCATCTGCATAGGCTTTGTTCAAAAGCTCCAATAGCTTGTTAACATCCAAACTAACGATTTCACGACTTTTGGTACCCATAGTGAGTTCTCCTTAAATTAATTATTGTTTTGTTTCAAAAATAATAACATCGTTTAGATATAATGATAGAAACAATATTTTTCAAAACAAGAATAAAATAACAAGCCCTCTCAGCTTCTTGTAAGAATGGTAAAATTAAACTTGCAGAATGATTTTTAGTAGAATAATTCTGCTATAAATCATTCTGATAATATCACAGGGAACATAAGTTTCAATTTTGTCCCATTAAAGACAGGATGCTTCTAATAAAAAGCAAAAAATTAAATTTCGTCCTCTGGGGACTTCCCACTTCCCAATTACCGATTTGCCCAATTACCCAGTTACCCATTTCACGGCAAAAGCACAGCAGCAGCAACAACGGTTTTATATTTACCATCTTTGTTCACCCGTGCCGATTGCGTGATGTTCATCGTCCGAACGATCTTGCCGCTGATCTTCCAAATTTGCCTTTTATTATCCCAGCTTTCATCTTCGTCGAATTCGACTCCGAGAGTGGAGGCTAACATGGCTGCAGCAAGGTCCTCCGCATAATCACCCGCTTCTTCATCGGTCTGGCCATAAGAATGATGTTCGCTCAAATAACCGTACATGGAAGTATCGGTCGGAATGGCAACACCGATCGAAGCAGCAAGCTGGCGGCGTGGTTCATTACTGGAACTTCTCGCCATCACACAAAAGGTAATTTGACCTGGAGTGACCTCTGCCAGACCTTTTTCTCGAGAGATAATTTCGCATCCTGGCGGAAAGATGCTGCTCACGGAGACAATGTTCAACATCTGAATGCCTGCATGTCGCAGCGCCAGCTCAAAGGACTGTAATTCTTCTCGATGTTCGCCAACACCTTTGGTCAGAAACATTTTTTTTGGTGTGAACAATTATTTCTCCTTTTGTTGAGTGATAGAAAACGAATTGCGATGAATTATTGATTTTTATTTTCAAATTCTTACCCAGTCACCCAATTATCTCTCTCACTGATGACTGCTGACTGAAGACTGATGACTGTTCACGCCGCCCGCTTCTCCTCCGTTTTCATAATTATTTTATTCACAATCTCCTGCATCGCCTCTCCTGCAGGCTCTTTGGCATAATCATAAATGTAAGCAAAACCATTATCGCTGCTGTCCACGATCTTCGGATCAATGGGAATCCTGCCCAAAAATGGGATACCCATCGAATGCGCTGCTCGCTCACCACCACCGACTTTAAACAGATCGATGGGCTTGCCGCAATGAGGACAGTTGAATCCGCTCATGTTTTCAATAATTCCCAGCACAGGAATTCGCAATGCCTGAGAAAAACGAACTGCCTTTCGAGAATCGATTAGGGCGACATCCTGCGGTGTGGTCACGATAACCGAGCCGTCAGCCTCAGGAATCAACTGGCAGACGCTTAACGGCTCATCGCCTGTGCCAGGGGGAGAATCAATTACCAGGTAATCCAACTCGCCCCATTCGATATCGCCCAAAAACTGTTTGATCGCTCCCATTTTTAGCGGACCCCGCCATATCACAGGCGCATCAGCATCCTGTAGCAGCGATGCCATGGTAATAACTTTGATCCCCTTCACCTCAATGGGCATTAATCCTGGACCTTTTTCAGAAGGTCGCACAAACTGTCCTTCAATGCCCAGCATCTTGCCGAGCGATGGTCCATGAATATCCGTATCCATCAGCCCAACTTGAAAACCATTCGCAGCTAGACCAAAGGCTAAATTGGTAGCCACAGTGCTTTTGCCCACGCCACCTTTTCCGCTCATGATAATAATTTTATGTTTAATTTGAGCCATATTTTCACGAATAGCATTATCTAACATTTGTTGCTGTAGCTTACGATCTTCAGTCATAGTTCCTTTGTTCATTATCTAATCTCCGTGCTTTATTTTTTGATGAATTTTATTGATAATATTCATTCATTTTTATGTCGAATTAACAGCCAAGTGATTCGGTAATTAGTATTCAATAAACTTCTTACCCAATTACCTTATTGCCTAATTTACCTAATTACCAAACCTGGACAAGCCAGTTGGAACAAAGTGGAAGTCCCGATTTCGGGAAACCAAAAAAAAGAATTAGTTCAAAAAAACTGAACGAACACAAAATCAAATCCCAAAAATCTTTTTTTTGTCCTGTTCAGTTTTTGTGTCTAAAATATTTTTTGCTCTTTGGGCAATAAATGAATTGTTTAGTTACTAATTACCTTATTACCCAATTACCCATTTACCTATTTACCCATCTTGTTCCAACTTTATTCACATACAATTTCAAAGGTTAGAAATCTCGATTAAACATCAATACTAATAACCGTCTCCCCACCTTCGTCAAAAACAGTAGGCTGAAATCCTTTATTTTCAAACCAGCTTCTAATCTCCTCAATCGACCAGCCGACCATCACATGCTGTCTGCCTTCTTCCCGATGCACTGCGGCGATGGCTTGCTGCCCCTGTTCATTCAGATCGGAAATTATAATTTTTCCAGGCGATTTACAAACTCGAAGCATCTCATTCAGCACCAACTGGGGGTGAATGAGATGATGGAATAGCGTTGCCGAAACCACAGCATCGAACGATCCCGATTCAAACTTCATCTGTCGGGCATCCTGAATTTGCAAATCGATACGATCAATCACATCAAAGAAGATCGCATTCAATCGGGCGTAATAAATTTCATCATCAGAAATATCGATTGCGGTACAATTCCTCCCCGATCGGGCGATGGCTAATGCCAGATGCCCTTTGCCGCAGCCTACATCCAGAATTTTTGCTCCATTGGACAAATCAAATAACAGGTGCGCCATTTTCTCCCTGATTGCTGGAATATCATAGCCCTTTGCCCGATATTGTTCCAGCCGAGCCACATACTTTCGGTGATTCTCTTTCAACAAATAATCCGCCATTGCAGCACGCAATCCCTGAACGCCCAATAGCGAACAGTGCTGTTTATTCTCAGGAATCCCTCCCAGCACCGTGATCACATCATCATCGGTTATTTTCGTGGCTTCTTTGATTGACTTCCCAATGGCTAATTCCGACACCACGCTGGTCGTGGAGATCGCTCCCCAACAGCCGAATACTTTGTATTTAAAATCAGCAATGGTTTCGTTTTCAATACGAATCCACACCTTGATAAAATCCCCGCAAGTGGGATCACCAATTTTCGCATAGCCATCGGCGTTTTCAATTTCACCAATATTCCTGGGATTGAGAAAGTGATCTAAAATTTTCTGGTTGATGTCCGAAGCTGCCTGTTCCATGATTCACTGTATCGGAATTTCAAAGTTTACGCATATTGAGTTATGTCAATACCATTATTTTGAACTTTTGAAGCAAAAGCCCTGCGCGGCAAGCCGCAACCAAAAATTACAAGAAGTTAAACCGCGAATTTCGCTAATTATGCGAATTTATTTTTAATTTTAATTAGCATAATTCGCATAATTAGCGGTTAAAAAGCTTTTTAAATTTCTTGCCAAAAAAACAAAGACTTTACTCGTAATATTGTAGAGCATGGCGCATAGCGCAAAGTGAATTAAGGATTTTATGGTATTATTATCTTTCGCTATGCCCTTTGCGCTAAGCAAAAATTGCTTATCAACAAAAAAAAGAACACAGTTTTAAATTTTCAAACATTTTCATTAATTAATTCGAAACGCTAAGTTCTTAGTCTATGAAAAATTTCCTGTCATTTGGAATGGCAATCAACAGCCGATCTCGACTGATATTGCCATGCTTTCTGCTTTCCTCGCAGCCAAATGAAAAGACAGGATAATTTTCGTTAAAACATTCCACAATACAGGAGATACAATCCAATGAAATCGGGGACAGCCGATAAAACGGAAGCTTCCCCGTTTTATAATACCATTCTTTGAAAATGGGTGTCACTGCCTCTGGTTGAATGAAGCCTGTGAAAACATCGGCTTCATATCCATTGACAATAATCGATTTGATTTTCTTTTTTAGAGGCTTGATGTCCGAAATAATTTGATCAGAAATATTTTTATCAATATTTTCAATTGAAAATTCAAAATCATTTAAATTTAGCTCTTCCTTCCAGCCAAGCAAATAGTGCATGTTCCTGGAGTTAAAATTTTTGCTCGTTAAAATCAAGGGAGAGTTTACGATTGACATGGAAAGGGCATCGCAAAACGATATTTGTTCATCAATCGTTGATTCTTTCTCTTCCTCAGAAAATTTGATGCCGATCCAATGGATGCTGGCAAATTTTTTTAGTCTTTCCTTCATCTATCCTCCATAGCGCCCGTCGGCCGACGGGCAAATTCCAAGTTCCAAATAGCCAAATTCCAAATAAATTACAATTACCAAATTTCAATGACTAATACTTTTTGCAAAAAAATGCAAGATTAGATTGGTAATAGAATAGAGATGAAAACCATCGGCGTTTATTTTACTTTAATAATACTACTCAGTCAGATTAAGAATATCAATTAATTTAGGTTTAATTAAACAGGCCTTATAATATATACTTGATCACTTGAAACCCACTCTCGTTCAATTAATTTTTTGTCCTGAAGCGAACTTAAACTTTCAGCGACTTCTTCGGGTTCTATTGGTATCAAGTCACAAATTTCAGATTGGCTTATTGGCTTTCCAGTTTGTCTGATCAGTCTCAATATTTCTTGTTCTATATCTGATAATTCTTTACGCTCTTCGGTTGATAAATAATTAGATAGTATTCTTTTTCTATGAAAATAAATTCCAACAAGGACAAGGATGATAATAATAGCCATCAAAATCAGCCAGAATGGCAATCCGAACATAAGATCACTTGCTCTTGAATGGTGATGCATTTTTTATCTCCTTTTCTCAAAGGACTAATAGATCCATTTTTTTATGATATTACGTTTGCTTGCTAAAAACAGTAGTATTGAAAATCCCAGTAAAATCATGAAATTTAGAACAAACGGGAAATTTCCACTGTGATGAATCGCCATTTTTAACAGATCCGCACCATAAGTCAACGGCATGGCATACGACAATGGCCGCAAAAAAATCGGCAGTTGACTGATTGGAATAAATAGTCCGCACAGGAAAACCATGGGGAAGCGGAAAAAATTGGAAAACGTCTGTGCTTCAAATACCTCGCTGACTGAAACGGCAATGAATAAGCCTAAAAAAGTTGACGTGATTGCAATAAAGATAACACTGATCAGGACAATTCCCCAATGGATATTGGAAATATCCGTAACAAAAAATGCAATGATGAATGGAATAAAGGCATTGATAATTCCAAATAGTATTGCGCCGAACGATTTTGCCAGCATCAGCCAGATGAGATGAATCGGCGCCAGCAACAGTCGATCAAAAGAACGACTGCGACGTTCAAAAGTGATGGTAACCGAAAGCATGGACGTCGTACCAAACAGGATCGACATCGCTACCACACCTGGCAGGATGTTAATGACCTCAACAGGCGTTTGGGATTTTACAAAGAACATCAACATCCAGGCGAACGGGAAAATAATGCCCCAACTGATATTGGGCGGTTTCAGGTAGTAATTCCGCATGTCTTTCATCAAAATATTCCAGAAGGCGATGGCGGTTTTCACTTTTTCTTACCCTCTTTTTCTCGCTTCATGATTTCCCGCTCGATGCCCGTGATTTTAACAAACACTTCTTCCAGCGAAGGCTTGATAATTTTTGCCTCCATGACTTTAATTCCACGGGAATCGAAAAAAGACATGAGCGGCATCAGATCCAGCGGCACGGATGATCTCACCTGGATGACACGTTCATTCAACCGATCGAGGCGGCAATTTTGAATTTGCTGACAAAAATCTGGCTCAATATCATCGAAATGAACCCTGTCATCGAAGGAAAATTGCAGGATTTTGTCCTGTTGAGCTTGCTCCATCAATTCGTTGATCGAACCGATTTTGACAATTTGACCTTTCACAATGAAGGCGATTCGATTGCACAATCGCTCGGCTTCTTCGATGTAATGCGTGGTCATAAAAATGGTGGTGCCCCCAGCGTTCAGGTCTTTGATCAACGTGCGAATCTGTCGGGCGCTCGCAACATCAATGCCCGTCGTGGGTTCATCCAAAAATAAAATCGTGGGTTGGTGGATGATGCCCGCAGCGATGGTAAGTTTCCGCTTCATGCCTTTGGAGTAAAATTTGTAAGGCTTATCTTCAGCTTCGATTAAATCGAATTGCTCCAGCAAATGTCTGGCACGGTGTTCACGTTCATCTTTTTTGATGCCATAGAGTGAAGCGCAAAAAGTTAGATTTTGAAACCCAGTGAGATCGTCATATAAATTGCTTTCATCGGGGACAATACCGATAAATTGCTGAGCTTTTTTGATATTGGCGGTATAATCCATCTCATCAAAATAGATGTTTCCCGATGTGGGATGTGCAAGTCCTGTCAGCATATTTATCGTCGTGGTTTTCCCTGCCCCATTGGGACCCAAAAATCCAAAAATTTCGTTTAGAAAAACCGAAAAATTTAAATTATCCACCGCTGTGAAATAACCGAACTTTTTTGATAAATTTTGAACTTTTAAAATATATCCTTGCATAAGAAATGATGATTATCCTCTTTGTTTTAGAATAAAACGCCTGACCATATAAAATCACCCGAAGACAAAGAAACTTTCTCATTTAATAACTTGCCTCAGCCATGGATTCATATTTATATCGCTTTCCTTTTGAATTGATCAAAATTCCATCTAGGTGATCAACTTCATGTTGAAACACACGGGCAAGCAAATCACTCACCAATACACATATTTCCTTGCCTTCAGGATTTAAGCCCTGCAATACAATTTCCTTTGCCCGATTAACTTCATAATACTCTTTCGGGATGCTCAAACAGCCTTCAACATCGGACGCTTCGCCATTCTGCCAGACGACCAGCGGATTCACGACCTGGTACAATCGGCTATTGACCATGACCGTAATCAGCCGCTGCGAAATCCCGATCTGCGGCGCTGCCAATCCAATCCCTTTATGTGCTACCATAATCCTGACCATCTCGTCCAGCGTTTCTCGAATGGTTTGATCGATTTCATCAACAGGTTGAGATTTTGCCAAAAGAACTGGGTGGGGATATATTTTAATTTGTTTGTCCATTGTCTTTTATTGGATTCTAATTCGGTTTTTTGGAATAATGATTCTCAAAAAATATTAAAAGACAAAAAACAAATTACAAATAATTTCCAAAGCTAAAATTCCAAGTCTCCAAACTGGAATTTCTCAAATTTTCAATAAAGGATTCCAATATTTTATTTAATGGATTTGAAAATTTGAAGATTGATTATTGTTTTTTATTTGTTTTTTGAGTTTTGCGATTTGTTATTTTTAACAACCTTCCCACAATCGTATCAATTTTAATAATCACTGCTGTTTCAGATATTTTTCCACCACTTCCTTAACCGTCCCCCCAGCCATCGTAACAACTTTAATCCCCGCTGCATCCAATGCCTGCTGGGCATTCACGCCAACGTTCCCTGTGATGAGCACCTCAGCGCCGTGCTTGGCTATTTCTCTTGCTGCTGATGGTCCTGCTCCGCCAGATGCCGCAGCAATGGGATTAAAAACCGCATTAAACCGCATGGTCTCTGAATCGACGATGACGAAATATTCGCATCGCCCGAAGCGTTCATCCATCTGGGCGTTTAGCGAACCGCCTTTTGCTGTGACTGCTATTTTCATTTTGATTTTTTCCTGTATTTTATTGCGCTATTTATAACTTGAACCATTCATCACGCTAAGACGCAAAGCCGCTAAGTGTTGAGATGTCTCTTTGCGTCTTAGCGGCTTTGCGTGAGTTTACCTAATCAAACGCCATCTTCGTATTCCAGACTTCCCAGACTTTACCGACCAAATCGGGTCCTGGCTCTAATGTCTTTTTTCCAGGCTTCCAGCCCGAAGGTGTGGCTTTAGTGCCTTTGCTATCTCTTACCAGTTGAAATGCCTGAATTTGTCGCAATGATTCCATTACATTTCTTCCCACTGGCGGTGTTAAAACTTCAAAACCTTGAACTACGCCATCGGGATCGATGATAAACCGTCCTCTGGTTTCCACGCCAGCATTATCATCATAAATTCCGTAAACCGTACCTACTTTGCCACCCGCATCTGATAACATTGGAAATGGAATGCCTCCCTTGACCATTTTGGAGAGCTCGTGATCGTTCCACATTTTATGGACAAACACACTATCGATACTCATCGATAAAACATCGACACCGAGTTTCTGAAATTCACCATATTTCTCAGCAACTGCTGAAACCTCGGTGGCTCAGACAAAGGTAAAATCGCCAGGATAAAAACATAGCACCACCCATTTCCCAAGATGATCGGATAATTTAACATTTACAAATTTCCCCTTATGATAGGCAGGGGCAACAAAATCTGGGGCTTTCTGTCCAACTTTGATCATTTTCGCTTCCTCCTTGATAATTTTTTCCGTGGTTTCAGTTTTTTCAGGTGTCGGCTCACCGACAGGTCCTCCTGTTGGTCGTGCACAACCAACTTCGACTTCTTCTTCCATAAGCGTTACTCCTATTGTTTGAATTGTTAGGTTGAAAAATGGTACGATTTGGGATCTATTTAAACTTTGAATTTTAAAATTAGCTAAAAAAATCACAATTTCCAAATACTAAATTACAAATAAATTCCAATAATTAATAAACAAATTCCAAACATCATCAGAAGACAAGGTTCACTTTTTAAATGATAGGTATTTTGGTCATTGAAATTTTGGTAATTGTTATTTATCCGCCAGTAGTTGGACAAGTTTTGGATTTTATTATTTGGCACTTGTAATTTACTGAATTTTACTTTAGAAATTCACGTTAAATTTTATTATTTTCTGTTTTAATTTTGATTAATCAGGTTAACAATATCAATGGGTCTCATATTATGCTGCGATGCAATGGTTTTTAACTGATCATCCTTCGATGCCCTCACGCCATGAGCCGCCAGATTTTTTATAACATAATCGACATCTTTATTCAATTCTTCACAAACCTGCTGCAGGCTTTTTCTGCCCCAACCGCCTGCTCCCTGACCCTGCATGCTTTTGTCTGGTGCTTTTACCAAGTTATAAATTTCCGCTGGACTAATTCCATTGCCCTCAGCAATATCTTTTATTTTGTCTTCTGAGCTGTCAAATTGCCATCCCTGTTGATTAAACCGCTGCTGGAAATCTTGTAGTGAAATGTCAAACTGTTCACAAAATTCAACCACCGTAAAATCTTCTGCATGGGGGATCGGCGGCTGTGCTTCAGCCTGCGCTGCCCAGAAGTTTTTGATATCATTATTCCATTTAATAATTGTTCGAAACGGCTCGATATTATAAATTGTCGCCACAATAATAAAAATTGAAATAATAAACGATATGAGAAATTCAAATTTTAAATTAAATGCCAGCTCTGCCTTTTTCTTAATATATCTCCATAGGACTTTCCAATTGTAATATAAATGCAATATGACAATGATAAAAAAGATAAGCGAAGAGTTTATGTGCAAGGCTCCCCACATATCCTTATCCAGCCCCCAAAACGTCCAATGCGTCCAATGGGCAATTTTTCCCTGCGGTGGAAAGTAAAGGACAATCCCTGAAATCAGAGAAATGAGAAAAGAGAAAAACATTAACAGCGAGGTAAATCCTCTGAATTTAAATTTAAATTTTGGCATTTATTTTCCTTTTTTTAGGGGATTGGATAAATAACTTAGTGATTTGATGATTACCTTTCATAAATAAAACAATAGGTTATATGATTAAAAAAAATGGTTTATTTTATCCCATCCCCTTAGAAACAAATTTCCGTACGAATTCCAAAAGTAACTGCATTTTTCAAACCAGGATTAAACCCTGGATTAATGATATATTGTAAATCAGGCTGAATAGAAAACCAATCATTAATTTCAGCCCGATATGTCCATTCAATCGCCATTTCCCAGTTGTCAAGTCGCTCACCGTTTTTTAAAATTGCCTGTTTAAATTTTTCACTGGTATGTGCGGCTGCGATTGCCACGCCCATTTGATCGTGATGTAGTTGGGGAATAATTCCCGAGTGCACGATTCCACCACCAATATATTTATCAACCTGATTCACATTTTTATCTGAAATTCCGACACGAAAAAAGTAGCTCAAGCTTGGTCGTGCATTTTCATTATCAAAGAAAACACTTTTCTCCCACAGACCGTAAATGCCCCAACTGCCCTGATATTGTAGTGGATCTCCCGAATCAAAATCTGTAAAATCAGATGTATAATACCAACCGCCAATGGCAAGCTTGCTATAAGTCTGTTTTGCTGTTTTATCCTGCAAGCGACGATATTTTCTTTGTTGAATACCCGATTTTTGGTTTCGCCCTTTGGAATCATTTGATTTTTGAAAAAACCTTCTATGTTTACCAAATCCCCTTTGTTGATGGTAGATTTTCTTTCTTTTCGAGTGCCATGGTAAGCTTCTCACCCGTTCTTTATCGGTGATAAAAATAATCTCCGATGTAATCAGTGCAGCATCATCTCTGTTAATTTTATATTTAGTTCCCCATTTATTTTCAGGCTCATCAGGCTCATCAGGCACGCCATCTAAAAGTGCTGCTTGAAAACAGAAATGTTCACTTAATTTTGTTTTCATTCGCACTGCTAAACTTGTAGTCGGAAATGTAGATGGACCGTTTTTACCACTCTGGGCAAACTCAGCCCCCATGCCGAACGAGCTATTTAAAAACAAGCCAGCAGTTTGGAGCACATCAAATTCAGAATTCACATCATAGATGCCGCATAAGATAGAAATCTTTTCGTTCAGAAAGTTTTGTTGTGCCCAGGCTTCATATATTTTCCAGGTATTCTGAGCAGCAATATTGCTAACGCCTTGAAAATCTCCGACACAATCACAAGGGTCACTGCCGTGCGTGCCAAAAATGTCCAGGTAAACAGATGTGCCTCGCCAGGGTGCAAGGGGATCAAAATCGATGGCAAACATAATGTCGATAATATCAAGATAGCTCGTCCCGTGGCGAATCCCACCCTCTAAATTGGAAATGACTTCTCCTGTATAGATAGCATCAAGACAAATTCCGTTATTCAGAAAAGAACTGCGCAGACCATTCCAATTCCCAGTAAGCTTCGCTGGCTGTTGAGTTTCAGGTGATTCTTGTCCCTCAATAGCTGAATTCATGAACAAAAATAAAAAAAAGATAGTAAGGAAAAACAATTTTTGTTTAAGCACGATTTTTCTTGTAAGGCTTGTTCATTTTTAACTAAATAAAAATTTTAGCTCACTTTAGTCGCTTTAACCTTTAGTCACTCGCACTTTATGCATTACGTCCTCATACTTAAAAGTTTGATCCCACCAACCTGCTTAAAAGTCGCTCCCTGGCTGATACAACGAAAAACAACATCAGGATCGATAACTCTGCTCCCTGAAAGCACATCGATGTCATAATCAAACAGCACGGGAACCATTGGCGTCGATGCCCCTAACATCACTTTGAAAGCATCTTTTCGGCATAATTTCATTACCGTTTCAAACGTATGGTTGATCAATGTAGTTCCCGAAATCGCCACCACGTCGCACCTGGGAAGCCGATGCTGCATCTCCTCTTCGGACAAATCACCTTCCTGCAATCGTTTTTCAAACACCCAGAGTTTGCGGGCAACTTTTTTTAGCTTTGGAATGAACGGAAAATGTCCGACAACGCCGATATTTTTGCCGTTCCCCATTTCAGCGAGGATATCGAAAGCATTGAGCGGTTCACATCGACTCTCATCAACTTCAATCAAAGAATTGATCGCCGCCAGGCCCAGACTGGCTTCCAACAATCGGTCTGAAAAAGTGTATTGTGCCAATTCCAATGCGCTATTATGGTGAAGCCGACCTACATCACGAACCTGATTGTCATGATGCGGGGGCGGCTCACACATCGTCGAAGCCAGTCCACAATGGCGACTCATCACCGCCGTCCAGTGGACGCCGACCAGAATTTGGTGAATTTGAGAATCCGATTTAACACACTGTAAAATATCTTCCAATATCTTCAATGTTATTCCCTCACCATATTCGCACCACATTTAGGACATGCGACTTCGTAACAGGGTTTTCCCCGTTGATGCGGGACTACATTTCCGCAGGCTGGGCAGATGCAGTTACCGCTTGGTCCTGCACCAGGTCGTGATCCACCCATGCGACCTCGACCAGCGCCTCTGCCGCCTCCTCTGCCTGTGCCTGGTCCTTTTCCCGCAGGTCCAGTTCCATCTCCAAATGGCATAATTTTTCACCTCCTCCGTTTTTAAATTCCAAACCACAAATTACAAATCCCAAATAAATTCAAAATTCTAATAATCAAATCTCAAAAAGTTGGTGTGTAAATTTTCAATTACAATTGAACCTTCAACGCTATCGTGTTTGGTAGATTTAAAGATTGAATATTGGTTTTTATTTGTATTTTGATTTTTGTGATTTGAATATTTTTAAATGACAATCCTTTTTCCAACCCCAGACTCGATAAAACCCTCTCCAAATCGTTGTTTAAAAATCCTGATAGCTGCTTCACCTGTGCAATGGCTGGGCGCAATTCGTTGAACGCCATAATCCTGGATTGTTTTGACAATCTTGTTTATATTTTCTGTACTTTCACCTTTCAAATGAAAACCGCCCATTGCCAGATAGATAGGCTCATAGGGAAAGAGCGGTTTGACGTGCTCGATAATCCGCACAATACCAGGATGGGCGCAGCCAGTTATGATCACCAATCCATTCGCCGATTGTAACACCAGCGATTGCTCTGGAATGTTCCCTTTCAATTCACCTGACGAATATATAGAGTTGGTGATTTGTTTGAACGAATCGACCCTGACAGCTTTGGCGCCCCTCGAATGAATCTCGTGCTCCAGATCCACTGGCGACGAGTTCGGAATGAAAACGGTTACATCTGAATTTACAGTCAGAAAATCTTTCAATCCGCCCTGGTGATCATAATGATTGTGAGAGATTACTACGGAGTGAATCGAACGGGGATCAATGTTTAGTTTTTGCATATTGTTCAATAAAACTTTGCCATTGCCTCCCGTATCGAACAAAACCGTATCTTTTTCAGTCTGAATCACGCAGCCAAATCCCCATTCTGAGGTTAAGCTCGAGTCATAGCTAACGTTATCATAGACAACCGTGATGGTAATTTTAAAATGACTATTATTCTTCAACATATCATTTTGCCCCTGACAGTTATGAGAAAGAAGAATTATAATGAAAATAAGAATTCTGAAGATCATATTCATGCACCTCCCCGATAGCGTCGCCGATATTGCCTGCTTGATGCTGGCGTTTTTCTTTTTGGTAAAGCAGAACGATCAGGCTTGCTTTCTAATGCGGAAATGATTGCATCACCAATTTTTGAAATGAGCACGGGCAGCAGCGTGCTTCCCAATGTCACAATCGCTGCTTTTATTGTGGGCAACACCGATGTTTTTGCTGGTCGAATTTCCGCAGGTTGCGTTTGTTGTACGACTACGCTTTCTACCGACTGAATCGCCTGCACAGGACAAACCTCGATGCACTTTCCGCATAAGGTGCAAAGTGATTCATCGATGTACGCCTTTTTATCGACCAAATAGATCGCCCCAATCTCACAGGCGTCCATGCAGATGGCACAGCCGTCGCACTTTTTACTATCTATTATGATCATGGTGAACTTTTCCAGTTTTCAAATTAAATTATTTTGTAAATCCCAAATGCCAAAAAACAAATATCAAATAATTTTCAATTCTCAATCCACCAATGATCAAAACATAATTGTTTATCGTGTATTCCCAATAAGTGCCCAGCTCTGGTCTGTTTTGAATTTGATTTTTGATATATTGGAATTTATTTGTAATTTGTTATTTAGAGCTTGTGATTTTCAAGCTTCATTCTTTTTCAAGCTCCCCAATCCGCTTCTTGATCGCCTCTAACTGCTGCGTCGCCTGCTCCGCCTGGGCTTTCAATTCTTGAATTTCCTGCTCCTTACTCTTTGGTGCTGTTGGTGGGGGTGGCGGATTAAAACCTGCGCCTGCTCCCATACCTCGCCCCATACCTCTGCCCATACCCATGCCACGTCCCATACCCATACCGCCGCCCATTCCCGTGCCAGCATGAGCAGGACCAAACTGGGTGACAGGCTGTAATTGTCCCTTTTTATACGCCTCGACAGCCTGCTCCACCGTTCCGCCTGGTGATTGAAAAATCTGAATACCTGCCGCCGTTAACGTTTGAAAGGCATTGGGTCCGACACTTCCCGTAATGACGGCTGATACATCCTTTGAACTCATCAGTTGCCCCGATTGAATGCCAGCGCCATGGGCTGCACTCAAACTTGAATTTTCTATTGCTTCAAATTCCATTGTTTCAGGATTGACGATGATAAAATATTGTGCCCTACCAAAACGTGGATCAACTTGTGCTTGCAAATCTGCACCTGTTGCTGTAATTGCTATTTTCATTCACATGCTCCTTTGTGATTTATAAACAAAATTAATCATGGATGAGTTCACTCTAAAATCCAATTTTTGAGAGATGTCATTGCGAGCGGAGTGAAACGGAGCGAAGCAATCCCCTTAAAGTCAAAGGATTGCTTCGTCACTTCGTTCCTCGCAATGACTCGAAAAATGTTTAATTTTCAAAACTATACCTTTTTAGAGTAGGCTCATGATTGATTTT
>Ga0209427_10003898_pt1 | contig 17388 bp, 13 predicted proteins | sample DeeMarSWOR136_30_FD_187465 | JGI IMG/M metagenome (GOLD analysis project Ga0209427, IMG submission 187465) | Marine sediment microbial communities from White Oak River estuary, North Carolina - WOR-1-36_30 (SPAdes) (version 2) | ecosystem: Environmental > Aquatic > Marine > Intertidal zone >...
GCTATCTCCGTTGTAATCAGCGTGCCGTTGGTAAATAGGGTAACAAGCAGTGCCTTTTTCTTTGCGTAGGTGTAAATGTCCAGAAAGTCCTTGCGGACCAGGATTTCCCCGCCAGTTAAAAGGGTCCACAAACAGCCCTCGTCCGTGATTTGATCGAGAATGCGGCAGTATTCCTCATAGGTGAGCTCGCTCCGCCGGGTCTTCTTGTCGCCAGCAGGGAGGTTGTTGTAGCAGTGAATGCAGTTGAGGTTACAGCGCCGGCTCAGTTCAATACAGCCGCTGATGGGGACCCTCTTCGTCAAGACGTGATCCTGAAACCTCTGGCTCCAATCAGCGTATTTCTCGGTTTCCAAGCCTTCTCCTTATAGCGGGCGTCTTTGTTCGACGGACAGCTGTGAGCCCATGTTAGTCTCTTAATGCCACACAAATGGAGTACTGGAGCATTGGGTCAAAAAAGAGAATCGACATTGGAGGTCTCTTTTGCAGTTTCTGACGCTTACACGCCCATTATTCCATTCTTCCAGCCTTCCAGAATTCCCGCTATCCATCGAATGATCTGATTCGGTCGACGGTTTTCCGAACCATGAAGATGGGACAATTTCATCGCATTATATACTTTAACCCCTTGTTATGTCAATGAATTGCTTTATCGGGCTTCCGCAAACCAACCCGAGTCCATGCCCCCGTTCTGCAACCATTTGATGATTCCACTGAAACCCCAAACGCCCTCTTTCTTCACGCTAAACTATTTTTACCCATTTCTGGTCGTACCAGTTTTGGGTAAAAAAGCAATGGGGGTGTGCGCTGGTCTGATGGGCGAGATCCACCATCTAATTTACCAATCAAGAATGAAACTGAAGGGTTATGCAGCACTCCTGATCACCAGCAAGGCATTAGATGCAAGTCGAAGATCCCGTTAAGAGCGGGGGCGCCGAGGAGCGAGCGCTTGCCCGCCTCTGCCGGGAAGGCAACGACGCAGATGATGTCTTGCTGGTGGATCAGGTGTGGGCTCAAAACTTGTTTGATGATGGCTAATGAGATATCATATGTGAATGGTACAGAGAGCTCAAAGCTTCTAGGAATTTGCTAAATCATTGGATAGCTGGTTTACATATCTGAAGCGGGGTCTGTCCCGAAAACTCCCCGAGGACCGGATCGCCGGAGAAGATCGCCACGCCGGCATCAAGAACAACCTGAAAAATCTTCGTCCCTATGTCGGTCAATATTGGCGTAAGGGGCTTTTCGGCTTTTTCATCATCCTTGTCACATCGCTTCTGGGTTTCCCCCAACCCCTGATTACCCGCTACATCATCGACGACGTCATATTGGCTCGCCAACTCGCCCTCTTGGCCGGTGCGATCATTTTGCTCGTCGTCATTGTAATCGGTGAGAAGCTGATGCGCTTGCTAGAGGGTTTCTATTTCGCCCGCCTGGAGCAGACCGTCACCTTACACATTCAGGAAGACCTGATTGCACGAACCCTCCGTTTACCCAAAACTTTTTTTGACGACAACCAGACGGGCTATCTCATGTCACGCCTGTCTTCAGACGTGGAAGATCTGCGCTGGTTCTTTTCCAGCACGATTGTTTACATCGTGACCAATATGTTTCGCTTTGTGGGCGGTCTTGCGCTTCTCTTCTATCTTGAATGGAGACTGGCCATCATTGTGGTTCTCATCCTCCCAGGCATCCTGTTCTGCATCCGTTACTTTTCAGCCAGAGTATACGTCCTGAGCCATGAGAGCATGGAACAGCGGGCCAATGTCTCCAGTCGCTTTCAGGAATCCCTGTCTTCAGCTTCCTTGATCAAGGCGTTCTCCTCGGAGATGCGCACCCTGAAACATCTCATGTCCGAGCTCAGAAATGCCTTCCACATCTCTATGGAGCGGACGGCTGTCAACTCAGTGGCCAGCCTTGCCATCAACGCGATGCCCGGCATAGCAAGACTTGTTGCATTGGCTCTCGGCGCTTACTGGATTATCACTGAACAATGGACTCTGGGTTCTCTCCTGGCTTTTCAGGCTTACCTGGGCTACGTGTTCGGGCCCGCCCAGTACCTGGCATCAGCCAATCTGGACCTGCAGGAAGCCCTTGCCGCCCTCAAAAGGGTGGCAGCCCTTTTTGACATCGTTCCGGAGGAAAATCTAGGGACCGGGGAAAAGCTGGACCGGTTGGCGGGTGAGGTGGAATTCAGGGATGTCTCCTTTTCGTATGACGGTGTGGAACCGGTGCTCAAGAACGTCTCTTTCCACGTTAAGCCTGGAGAACGTGTGGCGGTTGTAGGGCCGAGCGGAGTCGGTAAGACGACGCTCTTGAGCCTTATTCTGGGTTTTTACAAGCCCGTCTCCGGAGAGCTCTATTTCGACGGCCAGCCAGCAACGAACTATGAACTGGCATCATTGCGGCACCGAATCGGCTATGTTTCACAGGCCACACGCCTGCTGTCCGGAACAATCATGGACAACCTTCGCTACGGTGATCCCAAGGCAGGCGAAGAAGCCGTGATTCGGGCGTCCCGAACAGCCGGTATTCATGAATTCATTGGTGGCTTGCCCGAAGGCTACGACACCGAGATCGGCGAGAACGGGGTTTATCTCTCAGAGGGACAGAAGCAGCGACTCTCCATTGCCCGGGCTCTGGTCAAAGATCCGGACATTCTCATCTTTGATGAGCCCACATCCGCATTGGACGGGGTGACGGAAGCATCTCTGGTGGCATCGCTTCCAGCCCAGTTGCAAAACAAAACCCTGTTTGTCGTCTCAAGCCGCCTTCCCGTGATTCAGGAAGCACATCTCGTGCTCTTGCTCAACAAAAGCCGCCTTGTGGCCGTGGGAACCCATCAGGAGCTTTTTGAAACGAATGCGTTTTACCGATCCCTTCTGAACAATCCGGACTCACCAAGCGAAGCATAACATAATCTGCCGGCCTCCCAATCAGATCGACAGCATGCCACTCGAAATCCCCCCCGACCCCCCTTTGCAAAGGGGGGCAAGGGGGGATTTCGAAATGAAGGCTTTTTTCTGTCATCCGCCACAGGAACCCGTAACGTCCAATCGAGTTCTGAGGCGATTAGGTTGTCGTTTAAGCGTCGGCCATGGGATCCGGAAGGATGGCGCAGCCGTTGTCCGGGGCCGGCGGGAAAAAAACATTAAAAGCGGTCCCTCCTGATCTGAAGCAGTCGGTCCGTTCTTCGCAAAACGTGCATTCACTGATCCTGCCGGGACAAAAATCACTGTCCTTTGGGATGTAGCGGCATCTTGATGATCCCATGTCAATTCTGAAGTTGTAACGCTCAGCAAAAATTTTCATGCGCAGCAGGTCTGCCCCCTTTCCTCCGGCGTAGAAATCAAAAGGCCTTTTGGATGAATAGCTCATGGTTTCGTGGGTCGTAAAAAAGCCCTCAAAGATGCGTCGCTGATTCTCATCCGTGATCCCTATGCCACAGTCGTAGACCACCAATTCCGATCCCTCCCCTTTTTTCTGAACAATGATTTCAATCCTGCCTTCATCGGGCGTCGCTTCGACGGCGTTTCGGATAAGACCGTCCACGACTTTCTCCATCACATCTCCAGGAACGCAGATGTCCGGCACCGGCTCCAGGTGGGTGACGACTTCCACCTCACGATGTGAGAACTCGGGCTTCAACGCTTTCAGTCTTTCCTCCACAAACTTGTCCAAAGAGATATCGGCTATCTTGCTGTCTCTGGGGCCGTAAATTTCCTGGATCCGCTTCCGGATCTGTTCAACAATCGGGCCCTCTCCGACCTCTTCCGCAACCAGTGTCTCCAGCTGGTCTTTACACTGATCAAGCAACAGATTCAAGATATCACGGGTCTTGTACTGCCTGTCCTCCATAATATCTTCCACTTCGTATTGGATGTCGAGAAGGCGGTTCAGGTTCCGCTGCGCCCTTTCCATGGTCGGTTTCCAGGCCTCCTCGGAAAGCTCTTCCATCTTCTTCGACAGAAGATCAAGAGAAGCGATCAGCACCGAAATGGGTGTTTTGAGCTCATGGGAAAGATGGTTGATCACCCGGTCCTTCGCCCTGTTCAAACCGGTCACTTCGTTGTAAGCCTTTGTCAGTTCCTTTGAAAAACGGGCGTTTTCAATAGAAAGGGCCACCGTCCCTGCGATCAAATTGAGGAGTTCCACGTCCCGTTGATCGAATCGCCCCTCTCTCTTGTTTATGGCGCCTACGCTCCCGATGATGCGATCGCCGCTCCGGAGGGGGACTTGGAGCATGCTGTGCGAATGAAAGTGGAGTTGATCGTCCACCGCACCGTAGAAATCCGGATCTTGAGACGTATCATGGACAATAACGGGTTGGCCTGTCTTGATGACCTTGCCTGAGATACCCTTGTCCGCAGAATAACGAATCTCCTTTGCCCTCTTCTCTGTATCCGTGTCATCGTAAGCCGCACCCATGAAGAAAAGTTCCTTTTTTTCCTCGTCAAGCAATATCACCAAAGCACCGTCCACGTTGAGAAGCCCTTTGATCTCATCGCTGATGTAATCCAGGAGATCCTCCAAATGCGGATGTGCAGGAAGGGCCATACTGATGCGCAAAAGTGCCTGATTGGTTTGCTTCATCCTCTTTTCTTCGGTGATGTTTCGGAGCATGACCAGTTCCCCAGCCTCTTGGTTCTCACTCTCTGAAAAAACAGCACCTCTCATGGCCACATCAAGGATCCTGCCATCCTTGGTCAACCGCCTTGTTTCATGGCGGCGGATGAACTTCTCCTCGAACAGTCTCTTGATGCTCTCTTTTGTCTCCTCCTCGAGACCCGGCGGCACATAGGGGATGTGTTTGCCTTCCAGTTCCGTCAAGGTCCAGCCGAAGGTCTCAGTGAAAGCAGGGTTCAAGTAGCTGACCTTCCCGTCGAGAGTAAAGACAACCATGGGGTAAGGAACAAACTCGAGGAGCGTCCTGTATCTCTCTTCCGCCAATCGACTTGCTTCATAAGCGCACTGAAAGCGAAACTCGGATTCCCTGAGAGCCTCCTGCGCTTTTACTTTCTGGGTCACGTCCCGGGCAACTCCCCGAAATCCGATCTTTTCACCCTTTGCGGTGGTGATCAGGTTTGCTGAGAGTTCTACAGTTCTTTTCTGTTTCTTCTTGTCGACAATTTCCCAGGTGATGTCTGAAATGCCCTTACCGCTCCTATAGATCTTGTTGAAAATCTCAAACGCCGCGCGCGCATGTTCCTCGTCCATGAATTTCCTGAAGTTCTTTCCCTGGATCTCTTTTCTTGGAAATCCGAAAACGTTGCACAAGGCCTCGTTGAAGTGGAGAAAGTTGCCCTTAAGATCCACTTCATAAACGCCGTCATCGATGTTCTCGATGAAAGCCTTGTATCGTTCGTCGGAAAAGGTTCCAGCAAGATCCATGGCATTCACCTCTTTTTGTCTTTTTTGTCATCGATTTTCGGGAATCTTGGCCCCGGTCTTTGATCGACCTCGGTCGGCTCCGGCATTTTCCTCTAGAAAAAGCCTGTTCTAAAAGCGCCGCTTGCGGGCATTCTATAAGAATATTGGACACCTTGTCATTACAATTCTATTGTGTTGTTCTCGGCGGCTGTGTTATGCTTTTACACAACATCTTGTAAGTATCTTGCTCTAGAGTTTGCATTTCTAGATCGATCTGAGATGTCAGATCAGCTCAAAGACCAAAGGGGTCTTGTGGCTTGAAGAGAGAAAGCATGAAAAAACCCTTTACCGTCATCACCTTGATCTTCTTTTTTTTCTGTGCGTTCCTTTCCGCTTCCCACGCCGGGCAAGCGGCTGGGCCGAGGATGTCGATTGAAGAGAAATACTTCAACTTCCAAGAAGTCACTGAAGGCTCGGTCCTCGCGCACACCTTTAAAGTCCTCAACAAAGGTGATCAACCCCTTAAGATCAGGAAGGTCAGCCCTGGCTGAGGGTGTGCCGTGGCCTATTTTGATAGGACAATCCCCCCCGGCGGGGAGGGCAAGATTACACTGAAGATCAACACCAAAGGTTATGATGGTAGGCTCCGCAAAACCGCCAGAGTCTACACCAACGATCCATGGCATCCTGTTGCAGATATAAAAATTGAAGCTTTTATCAAAACGCTCATTGATCTATCTCCCAGGTACGTCCTTTTGCAGGGATCTCGCGCCGAGAGAATCACAAGGACTGTTCATATCAGGGCTGAACTTGACAAGCCTCTAAGAATAGAACCGATTCAATTCAATCTCGACAGATGGCTGAATTACAGCATAGAAGAGATCGAAGAGGGCAAAGTCTACCAAGTCCGCTTTACCACCATCCCAAACTCGATTGCCTACTATCGAGGATATTTAAGACTCAGAACCAACTATCCTGAAAGGCCGGAGATCTTCATTGGGATCAGGGGACGGTTTCGAAATTGAAGCAACCCCCTCGCCTATCCTTTCTCACCAACCCGAGGCAGAGGGCAGTCGACCGTGTGGGGAGACAAAGCTTGGCCATAAGGTACGCGATGGGTTGCCCATGCTTTAACATTTCCCAGTATCCTTGAAAAAACCGCTGATGATTTGCTCTTTACCCGTGAAAGGCTGGGGCTTTGGAATATAAAAGGAAGGGCTTGTTTTCTAAGTTATGGTGAAGAACACGGAGAGGATTATAGAGATTTTTACGGATGGCGCATGCAGCGGCAATCCTGGACCCGGGGGTTACGGCGCCATTTTGAGGTACGGCAAGGAAGTCAAGGAAATCTCGGGTTGTCACCCCATGACAACCAACAACAGGATGGAGTTAACAGCCGTCATAGAGAGTTTGCGTCGAATCAAGAGACCCTGCCGAATAAGGATCGTAACGGATTCCAACTATGTGGTCAAAGGAATGACGGAATGGATCAACGGTTGGATCAAAAGGAGCTGGATAAACTCCCAGAAGAAACCCGTTTTGAATAGAGACTTGTGGGAAAAACTCCTTAAGTTAAGTAAGCCCCACGAGATCGAATGGGTATGGATCAAGGGACACGGGGGACACAAGGAAAACGAAAGGTGCGACGAACTGGCGAGAAACGCGATTAAGCAATGCGTCCATCAGAAAAGACTGAGAGGGAGAGACCATGCATGATCGGTGGCTGCAAGCGCTTGGAAGCATGACATATGGCATCTATGTCCTTACCACGTACCACGGCGAAACAATCAATGGCATGATTGCTTCCTGGGTTTCACAAGTCTCCTATGAACCACCCCTTGTCATGGTCGCTGTCCACCCCAATCGCCTTTCCCACAGCTTGATTGAAAAAAGCGGCTCCTTCGGCCTTCATCTCCTCCATCGAAAGCAAAAGCATTTTCTCAGCCGCTTCAAAGGACCAGACCCCGAGGCCAAATTCACCGATCTCGTGTGGTCCAAAGGAGAAACCGGCTGTCCTCTCTTGAAAGACTGCCTCGGCTACTTGGAGTGTGCGGTAAGGGCTGCACTGCAACCGGGGAATCACACCCTTTTTATCGGCGAGGTGTTGGATGCCCAACTCCTCTCCCACGAAGATCCCCTCACCACCCTCGATTACGAAGGCCGTTACACCGGCAAAAAGTAAGGGCAAATAAAACTGCGCAACAGCTTCTTGCTTGGGGATTTGCTCCCCCTAAGCGGCCCAGCCGCGCTGTATAAAATTGCGCAGCAATTTTATCAAAATATCAAATACTTGACGGATAGCAAAAATTATGTTATTTAATAATGCACGTGTTTTTTCTATAGCAAATAAGAATTTTTGCCTTTATTAATGAAAATTAAACTTAAGCTTTTTTTAGGAGCGAAGCATGAAGTGTCCTAAATGTAACTATGTCAGTTTCGATTATAACCAGATATGCCCCAAGTGCAGTAAGGATATCTCTGCAGAGCAGGACAAGTTGCACATTCCTGCCTTCAGACCGAATCCTCCCGCTGCACTGAGCGCACTGATCGGAGAGGCGAACGAATCACACGCCGGAATTCACATGTCTGATTCCTCTGAAGTTGACATCCGTCAGGAAGCGGATCTGCGCTTGGATGACTCCTCAGCCATGGATAGCGGCGAGGTTGCCTTTGATGACTCACAAGATGTGGGCGTGAGCATGGCAGCTGGAGGAGTGGGCTTCGGCGGCGAAACAGGTGAATATGCAGCTGACTCCCAGGATGCCATTTCAGACTTCGAGTTTGAAAGCCCGGTGGATGAAGATATCTCCTTCGAACCGATTGAAAGCCCTGTAGAGGAAGTCGAAAGTCCTGTAGACCTTGATCTCGGCGGCGAGGAAGAAGCAGCAGCCCCCTCGGATGAAAAAGGAGGTCTCATCGATTCATCCGAGATAAATCTGGATGAGCTTTCCCTCGATGAAGCGGAAACGCCCGGTGCGACAGAAGGAGAGAGAGCTGCGGAAGAAGCGGACCTTGACCTCGGAGGTCTCGATTTGGGGGGTGAAGGGGCTGAGTCAAGCGAAGCTGAAGGTGAGATTGAGCTGAATCTCGATGATCTTAAAGTCAATGAAACAGGCGATCTGGAGATTGGCGCAGAAACCGCGCCTCCTGAAGAGGGCGGCAAGGCTATCGAATCGGATGAAATTTCTCTTGATGAAATCCCTCTTGATGATGAAGGCCTGAAAGGGTCTGAGGGTCTTACGCTGGATCTTGAAAAGAAACCCAAGAAAGAGGGCGCTGCGTCTGATGACGACGATGTCTCCATCGACCTGGAGGATCTCGATTTGGATCTTGATTTGGAGGATAATAAGGCCGACTGATCAAGAATTATCTTGACCTGTCATATCCCGGACCCTATAATCACCCTGCTTTGCCGGGATAGCTCAGTCGGTAGAGCAGGGGACTGAAAATCCCCGTGTCCCCAGTTCGATTCTGGGTCCCGGCACCTGAAGAAAGCCATATTTAGAAGGGGTTAATCATAAGTTGATTAACCCCTTCGTTTTTGCGTTAGATTTTGCTGCAAGTTCCTGCTCCGGTGCCCTTTTCTCTTGCTTCTTGTTTCCAGCTACCTCGCCTTTTTCCTTGACAAATGAGATGGTGTCCGCCTAATAATGACTAAATTTAATCAATAATATATGAATAAAAATCATCAATAGGATTGAGGGGTTCATGGATACACGCTTTTCCCCGCACAATACCCATCGTGAAAGCCCTGCCGCGTTTGACGAACGGGACCCCCATTTAAGGCAACTGCGGCAACAACCATTGGTTTTCCATTCCTACCTTTTGGAGAAACTCCCGGCCATCCCCGGAATTTATACCCTTGGAGGCGGTCGTCAGGTTGGCAAGACGACGCTGGTGAAGCAATGGATGGCAAACCTTCTCCGGCTCGGTGTTGCACCGGAACAAATCGCGTATCTGACCGGCGAACTGATCGATGACCATCACACAATGGTGCGCCTGATCGGCGAAACACTCGGCGAAATGCCCGATAAAGCCATATGCTTTCTGATTATGGATGAAGTGACCTATATCCGCGAGTGGGACAAGGGAATCAAGTATCTGGCCGACGCAGGCATGCTTGAAAGCATCGTCCTCTTCCTGACCGGATCCGATCTGGGCATCATCAGGGAAGCCCGCATGCGCTTTCCAGGCAGGAGGGGCGCCTCAAGCATCGTGGATTTCCATTTTTATCCACTCAGTTTTTTCGAAACGGTACATCTGAAGAAACGATTCAGGCAAGACGAACTTGAAAAGTTGATGGACATCCGGACCGAAGCCCCGCCCCCGCTTATTGCCAAATTGCATCAGGAATTTGAGCAGTATCTTATTCACGGGGGTTTTCTGACTGCCATAAACGATTTGGAGAAATACGGCCTTATCCGACGCGCAACGTTTTCCGTTTACAGCGATTGGATACGGGGGGATGTGCTCAAAAGAGGCAAACACGAGCATTATCTGCGTGAAATACTGGAAGCCATCGTCAAGCGATACGGAACCCAAATCACTTGGAATGCCCTGTCTCAGGACCTTTCCATCGATCACCCGAAAACGGTGAGCGATTATGTGGACCTGCTTGTAGCCATGGACGCCGTCTTTATTCAGTATGCATTGGTTGAAGACAAGCTCGTCGCCGCACCGAAAAAGGCCCGCAAGCTTATATTCACGGATCCCTTTATTTTTCATGCTGTAAGGGCCTGGTTGAGCCCGACGGATGATCCATACAGCCAGCAAGTCACTACCCTGCTAACCGATTCCGAATGGGCCTCCAGATTGACGGAAGCATCCCTTGTCGCCCATTATCGCCAATACTATCCCACTTTCTACATCAAGGCGGAAGGAGAAGTGGATCTCGCTTATATTTCCAAAAACCGTTTCTGGCCCGTGGAAGTCAAATGGACACGGCAACTCAGACCTAAGGACCTGAAGCAAATCTCCAAATACCGAAATGCCCTGATCCTGACAAAATCATCGGGATTCGGCCGCATCAAGGATATCCACACCCAACCCCTGCCACTTTTCTTGCTTCGCGTCGGGGCAAAGGAACGGCCGGACATCAGTATGACGTAACCGCAAGCGCACACCCCTAACCGGTCCTCGCTGCTCTGCATATGGAATAAGTACCCGTGACGTGGGCTCCGTCCATGAAATAACAACTTCGATTTTGTAACAGCCTAAGATTCATCTCTTTCAGTATCTTCTCCCCTCTTAAAACTGACTTGCCTACACCGGCCACCAGGGTGTTCTTCCTCTCTTCCCCCTAGATTTCTTTCTGTGATGCAGGCCACCTGAAGCATCTATTCGGGCTAGGGGGGCGTATGCGAAGGTTTTCATACAAAGAATGGCATTCTCAAGTTATTATTTCATGGACGTCCCCCCTCCCATGAGTGTACAGGGGTCCAATTCTGGCCCGCCCGTGTGAGAATTCGTGTGAGAAAAACTTTCCAAAATCTGCTAACACTGGAAAAAATCGGAAAAAGCGTGGAAAAAGGAATTGAGTGATTCTAGACAGTCAAAGTGACTTGAGGAGGTTAGGAAACTCGAGAGTGTTGTCTGAAAATCCCCGTGTCCCCAGTTCGATTCTGGGTCCCGGCACCTTAAAAAGCTAATGGAAAGGGCCGGCCATAAAGGCCGGCCCTTTTTCATTGCTCTCTCTATGGCAGTCCCTGCAAAGGGGGAGCCACCGCCAACTCATATTTCGCGTTCCTTGACAAAAAGGACCTGTTCTGGAATTCTAGCGGGCAGTGAATATCTCTTCTCTAAACTCCAGATTAGAATAGAGGTAGGAAACATGCGTCTTCATCATCGACCTGCTTTGTTCTTCCTTTTGACCGTGCTCTGCACTTTGACGCTTCAAGAGTCTTTGACTTTCGCTGGTGACCCCAGATTCAACAGGCACGCGCTCAAGGGATTCGAAGCCTTCCATGTGAAGGTAGAGCGTTTAGCTCCCGAAATCGAACAGGACGGTCTCAGCGCGTTAAGCATTCAAAAGGACGTGGAGACTCAACTTCGAAGCGCAGGGATCAAGACTGTACCTGAAAAGGAATCTTTTGATATACCGGGCAATCCCTATCTTTATGTGAACTCCCATGTACTGAAGCTTCACGCCTCAAAAGAGTATGTCTATTCCATCAATTTGAGCTTCAACCAAAACGTCTATTCCGTAAGAGAACCCAAAATCATCCTGGGTGCTGGCTCGTGGTCGAGCGCAAATGTCATCGGCATAACAGGAAGTCTCACCAAGATCCGGACGTCCATAAAGAACCAAGTAGACATATTTATCGAAGCCTATAGATTTGCCAACCCCGGAGATTGATCCGCCACATATGTTGCTGGGATCTCGAGCTCCAAAAAGGGAGGGGACCATGTACGACCTTCATGAAAAAGAGGCGCTGTTCAGGGTACGTCGATACGATCTCTATCGCAATGATGGGCTCCTCTCCATCGTAGTCCAGGAAATCATCGCTGGAGAGTCTGTGTACAAATTTTATGCTGTTCCGAGTCTCGGAGGCAGTCCTTGTAACCAGGAGGAATACTGGGGAATCGGCGAATCAGAAACAGGGGCTTTGCAGGATTGTTTGAAGCGGATAAAACAGGTGCCTACACAGGTCTTATTTCCTCCTCCCGAATAGCGTGTTTCATGGCGCTCGCCAAACCGATCACGGCTGCAATTCAGAATATCCTTTCTTTGTACAAAGGTCAGCCCGCCTGGCGGGGATTGAGGAATACTGCGCATTACAACGGCTGTGCCCAAAGAACATAAGGAAATCCCCTCTGTCTCCCCTTTTCGAAAGGGGAGGACTCAGTCTTCTCCCTTTGAGCGTGTATCTCAATGAGATTAAAAGGTCATTCTGGACGAGTCTGTCATCCGCAGGCGAGCCCACCTGAAACGGACGAGTCCACTAGAGGCGGACAAGATCCGATATGCAGGCCGCCCTCACGGAAGGGGGTTTCACCCATGCTTGAAAGGCCGTGTGTTGCCCCGCTGCCTGGCGGGACAGTCACGCGGAAAGTGACTAAGAACGACACTCAGCAGAAAAACGGTCATTTCTGAATCTAGCTCAGGAAGCGGATCACAACGGCTGATAGGACGGCCCAGCCCAGTACGGCTACAGTTAGAGCCATACAGCCCCCCGCAAGGATTCTATGAAATACGCCTTCTCTCCGGCGCTCATGATAACCCAACAAGGCGCCCAGGATGATACCTCCCAGTATCCCTCCACCGTGCCCCCAATTGTTGATGCCCGGGAACAGAAAGCCGAAGACAAAGATGCCCAGAGCCCACCCGCCGATCTGTTTGTAGATGGCCTGTCCGTAAAGACCCCCACGGCTTTTCCCATAGTAGAGGGAGGCCCCTATCAGGCTACAGACCGCAGCAGAAGCCCCGATTGTCAGGCGCACACCTGCAATGTAAGAGACCGCAAAACCCACTATGCCCCCAATGGTATAAATGCTCAACATTCTGTACGGTCCGTATTCTCGAATGACAAAGGGGGCCAATTGCCTGAAAGCCAGCATATTGAACAGAATGTGCATCACACTCCCATGAAGGTAGTTTGCCGAGACCAGGGTCCACCAACGGTGAAGCTGATCGATGGGAATTGTTCCTGTGGCCCCGAGCACAAGAAGGCTTCTGTCCCCCGGGGAGAGGAAGGAAAAGGGATTCAGTGAAAGTCTCGAGGACAGAGGATCCAGCAACATAGAGATGAGATACATACCCACGTTGACATAGATAATAGCTTTGATGATTTGGTCGGAGCTTCGCAGTCCCTGGGTCCAGAAGTTGTTCTTCCACCAGGATCCGGGGTTGGTTGTTCCACAGTAGGGACAACGCCCTTCATCCACGCTGATCAGTTTCCTGCAGTTCGGGCAAAGTATGGATCGCCTTGCTTGATTGGCCATGGCTGAACCTTCTACCCCCCCTCACCCTGCCCTCTCCCGCAAAGGGGAGAGGGTTTTTCTAGCGCCCTCGCTCTATCGCCAGATGATCTTTTGGGGAAAAGTGAAGATGCACGGGCTTTCAAAATCTCTCCTTTGATGTAGCGCTGCCTTTTGGGCTCCGGAAATCTCTCAATGGCATAACGGAGCATCGTCCGGGGCATGGCCTTGTAGTGCACCCTCAAAAAAGCCTCTTCAGTTTCCAAGTCACGCTTTCCCACTTCACGAAGCATCCAGCCCACGGCTTTATGAATTAAGTCCTCCTTATCGAAAAGAAGCATCCCAGCGATCTTAAGGGTTTCCGAAAAAGCATTCTTCTTGATGAAATGAAATGTCGCCATAATGGCGATTCGGCGCTCCCAAAGCAAATCGGATCTCGCGAGTCTGTAAAGCGGCGCCTTGTCTTTCTGCGCCAAGAATGCCCCCACAATATGCTCTGCGGACACGTCCACGAGGTCCCAGTTGTTCACCCAGGGCGTGTGCTTCAGGTAAAAGTCGTAGATCTTCTTCTTTTCAGTCTCATCTCCTTTTGAATACTTGAGAATGAGAATCAAAAGTGCGAGGACCCGCTCTTCATGAATGGGGGATTTCAGCAGTCCTCTCACCGCCCCGTAACCGACACTCTCGTGCGCTTTGGCCATTTTGCGCAACTCGGGGACTTTAATCCCCAAGAAGCGGTCTCCTTCACCATACTCCCCGGGACCGGTCTTGAAAAACCTTTGCAGAACCTTGGCTTTTTCCTTATCTGCCAGACAGTGCAGTCTATTCCTAATTTCTTCTACGTCCACGGTCCGATCAGCCTCTGTTGGATCTGTTGTTAGCGCGTTTCCCTATTAAGCTGTCATCTCGATCCCTTTGACCCTTCGACTACGCTCAGGACACGTTGCCTCCCTTCGGTCTGAGCCTCCCTTCGACCTTGCTCAGGGTCTTCGACAGGGTCGAAGACAGGGTAAACTCCGGCATAGATCTTAATAAGTGGCTGGGAGCGAAAAGATTTCTCCCCCCGCTCCCCGATTTCTCGAGGACAAGTTTCGCGGGGGTCGAAATGACACTCTTTTAACGTTATTTCCGAAAGGCTCCACCAAGGTGCATTAAGAACTTTTGCCCCCTCTCACCCTATCTTGACACAGCCTCGTGGGGCAGAGAGTAAGGCGAAAAGAGTTGGGGCATTTGGAAGCCAAATGTACCAGCACGGATAAAGCCATTAAAAAACCAGCATAAAATAGGCACGATAGCATAGAGAAAGCCCTGGTGTCCAGAAGGAGAATTGGACCTTGCTGGTGATCAGGAATACTGCATAACCTTTTGATTTCAGGCTCGATACCTAAATTAAACGGCGGATTTGGGTTCGGCCCATGATCCTAGCACGGACAGGCGGGATGAAGGGGAAGTCGGAAAGAATGGAACTGGGCCAAAAAGCTTAACGGATAAGCTTCTTGAACTCGCTGTTATCCTTGAGTTTCTTGAAATATCTGTTGATCTTCGCCTTTTCCTTGAAACCCGGCTCGATCTCTATCGCTCTGTCGAGCATAGAGAGGGCTCTCTCAATGTCTCCCTTGAATGAGCAAACGCTTGCCAAATTATAGCAGGCCTCCGCATGATTCGGCTTTATCTTAACAGCCATGCTGAAGGCTTTCATCGCTTCGTCGTGCTCATTTTGCTTGAGGAACTCTTTCCCTTTCGTGTTCCACACATCAGACAGATCTTTTTTCAATTGAACTTTTGGGGTGCCATGCCCCCGCGATTCTTCCGACCGCGCCCCGGGCGTGGCACGGGGCGAGTTCCTGCGGTCGTTGCCCGAACGCCTATCTCCACCGCTTCTGCGCTCTTTGAAGGGAACCAATGTAATGTCACCTCCCGAAAGACTTTGGTGTTCAAATGGGGTTGGTAAATTGGGAAATGGGCTCTGCAGGGGTGTCAGCCAAACCCGCGGTTCTTGGAGAGGTCCCGAAGTGTGTCAACACCTGCAAAGCGCAATTTAATGTTGAGGCTCTCGGATTTGTAAGTCTAGCAGATATTGACCCTTTAATCTACCCTGATCCCTCTTTTTAATGTTAAGAATCTCCGTCTCCAGGTATTCAGAGGGAACAGCCTGATCCGTTTCAAAGTATTTGATTTTCAGCCTATCTCCAACCCGGAGTCGGTCCACGAGGTTGGAGGTCTCTTCCAGGACGACGCTCATGTAAGTCGTCGCCTTATGCCAAACCTTGTATTGGCGCGTGGCATCGGGGGCTTCCACATGGAGCTCTACGGTATAGCATTCATGGGCCTCGAGGTAGGACTTGGATGTGCGATTCAATGACTGACCAGCTGCTGGTGACATGTGTAATGACATCCTCCTTTTCGATTCTGAGCTCACGGTCCATTCCAGCGATGGGTGTGCTTCGCTGGTTAGTCAAGAGCAATATTTATGCCAATCGCAAAGCCGGCATCACTTACCGCTCGAGGATCTTCAATATAATTAATTATAATTATATCTCTATTTTTATATATGTCAACTATATTCATATAATTTATTTAAAAATACAATAATTCATCGCACAGATTTAGGCCTGATCGCTGAACCAGCGCATCAGACCCCGCTCTCCTTTTAGTGAAAAATTGGGCGAAATTGTGGAAAGATATTCCAAAATTATAAAAAAGAAAACAGCCTGGCTTGGATTATCGAACACTATAGCATACAAGTGGAAATTTTTTCATAACTTCAAAAAAATGGACTGTATCCAATCACAACCGCGGATACAGTCCATTTCCTCATGCATAAGGCAAATTCAGTCAGTCCGTTTTATAGCGGCCTCTTACATCATGCCGCCCATACCTCCCATACCGCCTCCCGGCGGCATGCCGGGGGGCATCTCCTCTCTCTCTTTCGGTTTTTCTGCCACCATCGCTTCAGTGGTCAACAACAGGGCTGCGACAGAGGCTGCATTCTGAAGAGCGAATCGGGTTACTTTGGTCGGGTCAATAATGCCTGCCTTCAGAAGATCTTCAAAACTCCCTGACTCTGCATTAAATCCAAAGGAACCCTTCCCTTCCTTAACCTTTTCCACAACCACAGAGCCCTCGGCCCCGGCATTGTTTGCAATCTGCCGAATCGGCTCTTCCATGGCTCTCATCACCAGAGTGATCCCATGCTGCTCCTCACCTTCCAGCTTGACCTTTGCAAGGGCCCCAAGCGTTCTCAGGAGCGCCACACCGCCGCCCGGCACAATGCCTTCTTCCACGGCAGCTCTCGTAGCATTGAGGGCGTCCTCCACCCTGGCCTTTTTCTCTTTCATTTCTGTCTCAGTGGCAGCCCCCACGTTGATGACAGCCACACCACCGATGAGTTTCGCCAGCCTTTCCTGGAGCTTTTCACGGTCGTAGTCCGAGGTAGTCTCGTCGATCTGCGCCCTGATTTGCTTGACCCTTCCTTCCAGATCCTTTCGGCTGCCACCGCCGTCAACGATGGTCGTATTGTCTTTATCGATATTCACGGTTTTGGCTGTACCCAAATCGTTCAAAGTCACATTCTCCAGTTTCAATCCCAGATCCTCAGAAATGACCCTTCCGCCGGTCAGGATGGCGATATCCTCCAGCATCGCCTTTCTCCGATCACCGAAACCGGGAGCCTTTACTGCAGCGCACTGGAGCGTGCCTCTCAATTTGTTCACAACCAAGGTGGCCAGGGCCTCCCCTTCAACGTCCTCGGCAACGATCAAGAGCGGCTTGCCCATCTTGGCAATTTGCTCGAGAATGGGAATGAGGTCCTTCATGGTGCTGATCTTCTTCTCATGGAGGAGAATATAGGGCTCAGTGATAGTCACCTGCATCTTCTCCGGGTCGGTAACAAAGTAAGGGGACAGGTAGCCACGATCAAACTGCATGCCTTCCACGATTTCCAAAGTGGTTTCCATGCCCTTGGCTTCCTCGACCGTTATGACACCTTCTTTGCCTACCTTATTCATGGCCTCCGCGATAATGTTCCCAATCGTAGTGTCATTGTTTGCGGAGATGGTGCCGACCTGGGCAATCTCTTCCTGGTCTTTCGTGGGCTTGGAAATT
>Ga0209427_10003900_pt1 | contig 17387 bp, 14 predicted proteins | sample DeeMarSWOR136_30_FD_187465 | JGI IMG/M metagenome (GOLD analysis project Ga0209427, IMG submission 187465) | Marine sediment microbial communities from White Oak River estuary, North Carolina - WOR-1-36_30 (SPAdes) (version 2) | ecosystem: Environmental > Aquatic > Marine > Intertidal zone >...
GCGAACTTGAAGTCGTTCTTGACCTGGTCCTTTATCTCTATGATGCACTTCTCCCTGTCCACGATGATGAAGGTGTAGGGCAGCCTCACGGTCCTCATCTGAATCTCCGGTGACCTCAGGAAGTTGTTGAGCATCGCTATCTGCTTCGGGTTGGTCAGGAGCGAGAAGAGTATCCTGATGGCGCTGGAGATCTGGTCCATCTCGGAGACGAGGACCTTGGCCTCCACCCCCCTCTGGACGGCCTTGAAGCCCGCGTCGACGACCCTGTTGTCTATGTACTGGGTGGCTAGGCAGACGCTCTTCTTCGCCTCGTTTATCGCCTTGACGGTGATGGAGACCAGCTCCTCGAAGGAGTCGATGATGGTCACCTCCTTCGACCGTCCTCCCACGTCGATGGAGAAGATCTGCATCAGTTCCTTCCTCTCCTGTTCGGAGAGGTCGGTCGACTGGCTTACGGTGCCCATTATCTTGAGCTTCTCCTTGTTGAGGAGGAGGCCCTCCATCTGGAGGCCCATCTCCAGGAGAATGGAGCCGAGCATGGTGTGCCTGTACTCGCCGTCAACCTTCTCCACGAGGCCGTTGTCCAGCAGCTCCTTGAGGCGGGAGTAGAACCTCTTCTGGGTGAGGCGTAGGGTTTCGATGGCTTCCTTGGAACTCTTGATCCCGTGCTGGGTGTAGAGGAAAATGGCCAGAGCGTCCTCGTTGCCCAGGGCGTCCAGGATCCTCACCATGTCAGCAAAGGCTGCCATCGAGACCTCGAGGGGGTAGTCTGGAACCTGATCTGCCTCAGCTGTGGCTGCCATCTGGTTACCTCTGCTCTAGCCGAGACTGATTGGGGAGAGGCGAATAAAAATAAAATGAAGAATTATGATGGATCAGGAGTACTTGGTAGGGACGCCTTCCACGACGAAATAGTGTTTAAAATAATTTTTTTCGTAATAAATTTAAATATTGAGTCACGCCTCGGCGTAATTACCTTCGTGGTCCGCCCTTTTAAGATAGAGCGGTGCACGTAGACTATTTTAGAAAGAGTAAAATAAGGCGGAGATTATATAGCCAGAGCCCCTCGTGGTTTGGGGCTTTGGAGGCTGTAGCATGTCGTTGAGGGACCCTTTCAAGCTGGAGCTTGCGCGCAGGCACCTTATCAATAAGACGGTCTGCAGGAGCTGCGGTGTCACCAATCCTCCGGGGGCGACGAAGTGCCGGAAGTGCCGGAGTAAGAACCTCAGGCCTAAGAGGATGAAGGGCAGGGGCCGATAGCCTGGTTCGCAGGGGCTCTCGGTCTGGTTCTGGGGAAAGGATTTTATTTTCTCCTGTTTAGGTATGGTGCGGTTGGGGCCGGTCGTTCAGCTTGGTTAGGACACTGCGTTCACACCGCAGAGGTCGCCGGTTCAAGTCCGGCCCGGCCCACCATCGCTGATTGGGTGTGTTGCCCCTTTTCCGTGCCGTTTTAGGGTTTTGATGCGTGGCCGGCCTCTCTCTTTTGATTATAGTTCTGATCTGTCTGCTTAGGAGCACGTTTCTGTGCTGTTTCGGATCGGGGAGGGGCTTTTTACGGACTTATTTCGTTGAATGGCGTTGATTTCGCGCTCTGACGGTTGACCCCCCTCCCCTAGATGAGTTTGATGGCGGTCAGGGGGATGTGTACTTGTTAGTTCATTGAATTGCAGTTCTTTGGGCAATTGAATTGTAACGTTGACATGTTTTCGTCCTGCAATGGAAATATTCACGGTTCACAAACTCTTTTCTAATGAGAAGAACCTGAGTAATTATCAAATGGGCGAGGTGAGTGAGACCCTCATCGAGGAGTACAGGGCCGCCATAGACCAACTTGAGGATCTGGCTTCCTTCTATCGAATAACCATATCCTCCAGGAACGACTTCGTCCTCGGCATTTTCATGGGTTTGATAAGCAGCATAATGATCGTGTACGTCATGGACCTTGAGAGGATGATGAATCCCTCGGGGGTTCTGACGATCGCCGATCTCGCGCTGAGGATCGGGGTCCTCACAGCCTCCCTGGCCGTCGTTCTTTACACTTACTGGAGGAAGACCGCCCGCTTCAAGCAGGTGTCGAAGAACGTGAACAAGAAGATCTCCGTCCTGAGGACGAAGGTGAAGGACCTCGAAGAGCGGGACAGTGTGGAGCCAAAGAAAAAGAAGTTACCAATCTGATTGTTAACGCATAGTCCAAAGAATGGTCAAGCATAGAAACGAACAATAAATTATCGTGAAAGCTCCTACTTTTATCCTGTATTGTTGATCATTACTCTGAGCTGATCCGATTGGAGTACGTCGAGGTTGCCGAGCTCTCTGAAGTACCCGTGGGCGGGATGAGGAAAGTCGTTCTAGGTGATAGAGAGATACTCCTGGTCAACCTGGACGGTGAGATTTACGCCATAGGGAACAGGTGCCCTCACGCCGGTGGGGACCTGTCCAAGGGCTCCATTGACCAAAGGATAATCACTTGTCCCAGGCACGGCTCGAAGTTCGACGTTGCCACGGGCAGGCTGGTATCCGGGCCGAAAATATTCTTCTTGAAGCTGAAGACGGGGGACCTACCCTCCTATGAAGTGAGGACTGAGGGCACCCAGATCCGGGTCAGATTGGATGTGACCTGAAAGCTTCTCCAAATCAGAGCGCCAATCCCGAGTCGTGGAGCCCCTCGGCGTAGAGGTGGGCCGCGTCGTTCATCCTCTCGATTGTCCTGTCCCCCAAGCTGTTCACCTTCAGAACTGTTATGCTAGCGGGGGCGCTTTCATGGAAGACGCCGGCCAGTGTCTCCAGATCAAGCCTGAGCCACCAGTTGACTATCTGGACTATTGTCCCGCCGTGAGCCACGATGATCAGGAGACTGTCATCGCCGATGTCCAGTGAGTCCATGTAACTTGAGACCCTCCCATAGAACTCCCTCCAAGTCTCCGCCCCAGGATATGCCCTCCAGTCCAAGAGGGGTGGTATCGGCTCCAAAAAGTGCCTCGCGGCCTCCTCCTTGGTCATGCCCCTGGCGATACCGTTGTTTATCTCCCTGAGTTCTAGGGTTTTGATGGGTTGGACCCCCAAAGCCTCCCCGACAATGGTGGCCGTCTCATGAGCCCGCCTCAGATCGCTGCAATGAATACTGCAATCAAATCCCTCCAACTCAATACTGAGCCTCGATGCTAGAGCCCTGGACTGGTGGCGTCCCAGCTCCGTCAGCCGTGTGTCGGTCCAGCCTCCGGTCAGGTCTCCATCTAGGTGCTCGGCGTGGCCGTGGCGTATCAGGATGAGGGGGCTCATGCTTCTTCCTGAAACTCTGCTGACTCCCTGATATCAGTATTTTGTGGTCAACGGGGGGCTGATGTAATAATTAACAGCTTAGTAGGGCGACGGTATGAAACTCGATAATACAGAAATATGGTGAGAAAATTAGGGGTTTTTACTAATCTACTTGGTTCGTTCCCTTGAATTGGCTCATGTAGAGGTTGTAGTAGAAGCCCCTCTTCTCTAAGAGTTCCCTGTGAGTGCCGCGCTCGATTATCTCTCCGCTGTTGATGACCAGAACCAGGTCCGCGTTCCTTATCGTGCTCAGCCTGTGGGCGATGACGAAGCTCGTCCTGCCCTCCATCAGCCTCAGCAGCGCCTGCTGGATCTGGACCTCCGTCCTGGTGTCGACGCTGCTCGTCGCCTCGTCCAGGATCAGTATGGCTGGATCCGCCACTATGGCGCGCGCGATGCTCAGCAGCTGCCGCTGTCCCTGGCTCAGGTTCGAGGCCCGCTCGCTGAGCTCCGTCTCGTAGCCTTTTGGCAGTCTCCTGATGAAGCCGTCGGCGTTCGCGAGCCTCGCCGCCTCGATGCACTCCTCGTCGGTGGCGTCGAGCCTGCCGTACCTGATGTTGTCCATCACTGTGCCGCTGAAGAGGAAGACGTCTTGGAGGACGATGCCTAGCTGCCTCCGGAGGTCGTCCTTCCTGATCCCCCTGATGTCGTGGCTGTCTATAGAGATGCTCCCGTCTTGGATGTCGTAGAACCTCGTCAGCACGTTCACCATCGTGGTCTTCCCGGCACCGGTAGGTCCTACCAGGGCGATGGTCTGCCCGGGCTCCGCCCTCAAGGAGATGTCCTTGAGCACGGGGACGCCCTTCTCATACTCGAAGTCGACGTCCCTGAACTCGACGTCGCCCTCGAAATCATCCACCGCCAATGCGTCGGCGACGTCCACTAGCTCGGGCTCTGTGTCTACGATCTCGAAGATCCTCTCCGCTCCCGCCAGTGCCGACTGGATGCTGTTGTAGAGGTTGGCGAAGTGACGGAGGGGGTCGGCGAACCTCCTGCTGTAGGTGATGAACGTCGCTATGATGCCGACAGTGGCCATCCCCCTCAGTGTCATCCAGCTGCCTACTCCCGCGACGATCGCGATATTGGCGTTGCTCAGTATCCCCATCAGCGGTGGGATGAGCATCGCGTAGGTCATCGCCCTGATGCCTGTCTCCCTGACGTTATCGTTGGCCACTGTGAACTTCCTGTTCACCGACTCCTGCTGATCGAAGGCGATCACCACCCTCTGACCGCTGATCGTCTCCTGCATGGTTCCATTGAGCATCCCGAGGCCTCTCTGGAGGTCTCTGAAGCTCTCCCTTGTCCTCCCGGCCACCACGGCTGTGAAGACCACCATCACTGGGAAGACGACGAGGCTCGCCAGGGCGAGCCAGACGTTCAGCGCGAACATCAGGATTACGATCCCCACAAGGGTGATCAGGTTCCTGATCAGCTGCGTGACGTTCTGCGCCAGGGCCGAGCCTATGGCGTCGACGTCGTTTGTCAGCCTGCTCATCAGGTCGCCTGCGGGCCTCCTGTCGAAGAAGCCGAGGCTCAGGGTCTGCATGTGCTCGAAGAGCTCCTTCCTCAGCTTCATCAGGCTCCTCTGGCTGATGATGGCCATGATCCAGCCCGCGGCAGCGTCGACGACGGTACCAGCCAGATAGGTCCCCGCAAGGAGCAGAACTATCCTTATCAGGCCGGCTCTGTCCCCCCCCATGATGAACTTGTCGATGGCCACGCCTGTCAGGTAGGGCCCCGCCAGGGACAGTAGTGTACTGACGATCGTCATGGCGATGACGGCGACGAGGTGAGCGCGGTAATCGCTCAGGTAGCTCAGGATCCGTCTCAACGCCCCACGGGGGTCCTTAGCCTTCTCCACGCTGCCCATCCCCCGGGGCCCCCTGCGCACCATGCCAGCTCTCTGCTCCCTCTCCTCGCCGGGCTGGCCCCTACCTCCTTGTGGCGAGTGGCCGCTCACTGGACCTCACCTCCGTTGCCGAGCTGGCTATCGTATATCTCCCTGTAGATGGGGCTTGTCTCCATGAGCTGGCTGTGGTTGCCCTCCGCTGCTATTCTTCCGTCGTCGAGGACCAGAATCTTGTCGGCCTTGAGCACTGTGCTTATCCTCTGGGCGATCACGAAGCTCGTCCGATCCGCCATGATCTCCTCCAGTGCCTCCTCGATCTTGGCTTCCGTCTCCACGTCCACGGCGCTTGTGCTATCGTCTAGTATGAGTATGACTGGCTTCACTAGGAGCGCCCGTGCGATGGCTATCCGCTGCTTCTGGCCTCCGCTCAGGTTCACGCCCCTCTGGCCGACCATGGTGTCGTAGCCATTGGGGAAGCCCGTGATGAACTCGTGGGCCTGCGCCGCCTTCGCGGCCGCGATGACCTCCTCTTCCGAGGCGTCCGGCCTCCCGTACCTGATGTTGTCCCTGATGGTGCCGCTGAAGAGCACGGCCTCCTGTAAACTGATGCCGACGTGGCTGCGAAGGCTGTCCATCCGGATATCCCGGACATCTATGCCGTCTATCGAGACTTTTCCCTCGCTCACGTCGTAGAATCTGGGGATCAGGTTGATGAGGCTCGACTTCCCTGAGCCCGTGGAGCCCAGTATGGCTACCGTCTGCCCCGGCTCGGCCGTGAAGCTCACGTCGCAGAGGACCGGATCCCCTCCGTCGTCGCGGTAGCTGAAGGCCACGTCCTCGAAAACGACTCTCCCCTTCATCTCGTCGAGTGTTATGGCTCCGGGTCTGTCTTGGACTTCGGGCTGCGAGTCGAGCACCTGCATTATGCGCCCCGCCGAGGCGTTTGAGGCTGAGATCTGCCCCGCCATCATGCTGAGCATCAGGACAGGGAACATCGTGCTGAACAGGTAGTTGATGAAGGCCATTATCTGGCCAACGCTGGCGGTTCCGGCGAAGACCTGGAGTCCGCCGTAGTATATGACGGCGACGGTGCCCAGGTTGAGGAAGGCCATTATGACCGGGAAGAACACGCTCATGAGCTGGCTAACCCTGAGGGCTGTGCCGTAGAGCTCGACATTGGCCACCTCGAATCTCTTGTTCTCGTGTTCTCTCCTGACGAAGGCCTTGACCACCCGGATGCCCGATATGTTCTCCTGCAGAACCTGGTTTAGGTACTCGAGCCTCTCCTGAACCCTTGTGAATAGAGGTTGCAGAATCCTGACGAAGATTGTTACGAGAACGAACACTGCTGGTAGAAGGGCGAACATCACCGAAGCCAGCTTGGGATTCGTGGCCCACATTATACTGACGCTGCCGATGAACATCAGCGGCGCCCTCGTGAACATGCGGAGCCCCATCAGAACGACCATCTGTATCTGGTTGATGTCGCTCGTCAACCTGGTCAGCAGCTGCCCCGTGGTGAAGTCGTCAAGGTTTCCGAAGCTGAAAGTCTGTATCTTCTTAAAAATACCCTCACGAAGGTCCGCCTCGAAGCTCCTGGCGGCCCTCACCGCGAATATCGTGTTGCCGATCATGAAGGCGGCGCTCAGCAGGCTGGCACCGATCATCAGGAGGCTTGTCCTGAGGATGAGTGGCATGTTGCCCGCTGCGACGCCCTCGTCTATGATGACCTGGACGAGCCTGGGGATCGAGAGATCTGTGACCACCACCAGGGCCAGGAGGAATGTCGCCAGGACGGCCTCCTTCTTGTATGGCGAGAGGTACCTGAGCACTCGTTGAATGTCGCTCATACCGCTCTAGACCCCTATCTCCAACAGCTTCGAAGATGCCTCGCCCATGATCTCCTTGAACCGCTCGGAGGCCCCCGGGTCTGCGGCAAGTCTATCGTAAGTCTTCTCCACGGCATCCAACAGGGTTGAGAAGCTCTCATAGAGATCCTCAGGCATCTCCCTGTGGAGGATCCAGTACATCTTGTGGATGCTCTTGTGCCGGTTCCTAAGCTGGCCATTGACCTGGCTGTACTCCTCCATCATCTGCAGCCCGCTCTCCGTCAGAGAGAAGCGCTTCAGGCTGGGGTCCTCGTCTACGTGGAGCTCGATTACCCCGTCCTCCTGCAGATGGGCGAGCAGGGGGTAGATGCTCCCCGGGCTGGGCCTCCAGTCCGTGAACTCCTCTATCTTCTCCATGATCTCGCTCCCGGACATGGGCCGCTTCTCTAAGAACTTGAGGGCGAGATGCCGCAGCATCCCCTTGGGCACGCCTATCCGGCGCCTGTGTCCCCGGCTTCGTTTAAGCATCATATATCACTACCGATATCGAATATGATATCACTTCCGATATCGGATCTAATGCTCGCATATAAACTTTACCAATCAGCTAGAAAAACGAAAGTGGAGAAGTGGAGGGCTACTTCCTCCATTTTTCTCCAATGGGGTAGATGTCCCTGGGTTTGTTTTTGTAGTCGTGCTGTGTGAGGTCGGCGGGGCCCAAGCCGGGGGCGTCCACCTCGATTATCTCGCCGGCGACGTCGTTGTAGAAGGCCCTGAAGTGGACCCTGGACTTGATGGCTATGATGTCCAGGCTCTCCAGGTCGAGGCCTATGACGGGGAATATGGCGTCGTCCAGTAGCTGGAAGAGGTGGGGGGTGATGACCACGTGGCTGTTGTCGCCGAGGCCGAGCACCGCAACTCTACCCAGCCTCATACTCGCCCCCCTGCTCATGGGGCCCGTCACGGTGTACTCGCAGTCCCCGAGGAACTCCACCTTGCCCCTGACCTCCACGGGGCTGCCGGACCAGCAGTCGGCATATCCGCCGACCCTCTGTGTCACCGTGTCGCCGACCCCCGCCTTGGCCCCGATCTCCTCGATGGCCCCCTCGTCGGCGATGCTTATGACGCAGAAGTTGCTCGCGTCCTGTCCCATAAGCTCCTTCAGTATGTGGGTGCTGTCGCCCGTCCTGTCGCTGTGGTCCGCGATCACCACCGGCGTCCTCCCAGCCCTGGCCGCGGTTATCGCCCTAGAGACGCCCTCCTCTGTCTTGGGCAGCCTCTTTCCGGCGAAGGGCTCCCTCAGGCCCCAGATGTAGTCGGACATGTCTTGGGCGACCCTCTCCGCCAGCTCCCTGTCGCCGTTGGCAACGACCACCACCGTGGCTCCCACGTCGGGCACGTCGGCGTAGGCGAAGCCGAAGGCGACGGAGACGCAGTAGATGTCCCTCTCCTTCCTCTCCCACTCCCTCGCCCTCTCCATGATCTCCCTGGCCGGGGGGAAGCCGGTGCCCTGGAAGACGCTGGGGGTAATTATCCCCGGCTTCCGGATGGCCTGGACGGGCCTGAAGCCGCCCCGGATGGTCTCCACCATGCAGCGGGCGGCGATCATTCCTATCTCCTCCGAGTCGACGTGAGGGTAGGTCTTCAGGATGAATACCCCGTCGGCGGCGTCCGTCAGCTCGTGGTCCTCGTTGGCGTGGAGGTCGAGGGTCACCATGATGGGGACATCGGGCCCCACCGCTGCCCTCACCCTGCGGACGACCTCAGCCTCTGGCCTAGGGACTCCAGTGGCCGCCATGGCTCCGTGGAGGGCCAGGAGGACGCCGTCAATATCTCCAGCGTCCCTGACCCCTTGGGCTATGCCGTTGGAGTACTTGTCGAAGCACTCCTTTGTGAGCCAGCTTCCCGATGAGCCGCCCCTCGACCTTGATGCGGCTAGGATCCCGACAAGCTCTACGTCAGGCTCCTCGTCGGCCACCTTGATGAATCCGTTTATGTAGCTCGGGATCCCCCTCGCCTCGTCCAGCACCGCCTGCCCCCGGGGGACTCCTCCGAACTCGAAGTCCTCCACTGTCGTTGGCTTGGGGCAGAAGGTGCAGGTCTCGTGGGAGAATGAAGCAACAGCTATTCTCATGCTCAAACCTCCCCGATACTAGGCCCGATCAGCCGATAAATCATGCGGTTCTGCCGAGGAGGTACCCACCCCGCGCCTCGGTGACCTCTACCTCAAAGAACTGCCCGGGGGTGAGGTCTTCGCCCAGGGCTACGGGCTTGTACGCGAAGTTCCTGCCTATGACTCCGCCGTTCCTGCCCGCCTCGTCGATGAGTATCCTCCCCCTCCACCCCTCCCAGCGGCGGCTCCTCTCCAGCGAGGCCCGCTTCCAGAGCTCGGTTAGCCTCCTCGACCTCTCCTTGGTGATCCTGCCGTGGATCTGCCCCTCCATGCCGGCTGCCTCCGTTCCCGGCCTCGGACCGAACCTGGAGATGTTGAGGACCTCGGGCTCTATCTGCTCTATGAGCCTCAGGCTCTCGTCGAACTGGCCCTCCGTCTCCCCGGGGAAGCCGCAGATGATGTCCGTCGAGAGGGTGAGCGGGGGGAAGGCTTCGCGGAACCGTTCCACTAGGCCTATGAACTCCTCGAAGGTGTACCTCCTCCTCATGCGGCGGAGCACCTCGTCGCTCCCCGACTGGACCGGGACGTGGAGGAACTTGAAGACCCTCTCGGAACTGAAGGCCTCTATCAGGTCGTCAAGTAGTGGCAGGGCCTGGTTGGGGGTCATCATCCCCACCCTGATGAAGAACTCGCCCTCAAGCGAGCTGAGCGCCCCCAACAGATCTGGGAGCCTGCTGCTCCGCCATCTATATGCAGCGGTGTCCTCCGCGGTCACCCAGATCTCGCGGCATCCGTCCTCGAGGGCTTGCCGGGCGTCCTCGACGATCCCCTCCATCGGGAACGATTGGAGGCGTCCCCGTGCCCTCCTGACGATGCAGTAGCTGCACTCCCCGAGGCAACCCGACGAGATGGGGGCGATGTGGACCACGGGGTTCGCCCTTGCCCGAGGAAGGCAGGTCCTGTCGGGTGCCTCTCCCCCAAGGACCTCAATCCGGTCTCCGGCCAGGGCGGCCTCGACTGCTTCCTCGACGCTTAGGACGCTGTCAGGGCCCAACATGCTCGCTTCTGGTGCTATGCTCGCTACAAGGTCGGGCTGGGCCTCGGGCATGCATCCGGCGACAACCAGAGGGGTCCCCAGGGACTGGAACTGGCGGAGGCGCTTGACCACCCTGCGCTCCGTGGGCGTCTTCACCGTGCAAGTGAGGACAACGAGGGCGTCTGCATCCTCGGGCTTCTCAACCAACTCGTGGCCCGCCTCAAGGAGGATCCCTGAGACGATCTCGCTGTCGGCCAGGTTGGAGCTGCAGCCGAAGACCTCGACGAACACCCTTGACAGCTCTGCCACGCCCTCTCAGAAGGTTCTGTCGGGGTCTAGATAAACGGTCCGGAAACCGTGCTGGATGGAGCGGAAGCCGGCTCCGAGGCCCCTCCCTTTTTGTTTCAAATGTTCGAAAATATCGAAGTATGAGTAATTTATAAGCGTAAAAATTATGTCTCATTATGATAATACCGAACACTATTCAGAATAACATTTACTAAAGATGTGAAAATTTAATTGGATTTTTTCAGTATTTTACAGCATCGTTCCTTGAAAGGGGGCGTATTTTCGCCTCTGTTCGTCTGAAAACGGCGACATATTGCATATCAATTATAATAACAAGTATAATAGAAGAAAAATATTAATACATTTTTGTTAAAAGCGTTCGTTTCTCGTTTCCCAGACGTTATTAGTGTTGAGCAGGTAGTCTTTCATCGATCAGATATACCCATTCAGATGAGACAATCTGAGGCTTGAGGAGACAAGCTCCGGGTTATATCGGGACGGGATTTATCATGGTTCTCATGGAGAAGGCGCTGAGCTGGACGAGGAGCGAGCTGGACAGCTATGGGCTGAGGAGGCCGGGCGAGTGCAAGATCGCCATCGTCGGCGTGGGTGGTTGCGGCAACAACGCCGTAGACCGGATAATGAGCTTGGGATTGGACGGAGCCGAGTGCATCGCGATTAACACGGACATACAGCACCTCGACATGGTCCACGCCGACAAGAAGATACTCATAGGGGAGAACGTCACGCGCGGCCTCGGGGCCGGGAACGTGCCCAACGTGGGCAGGAACGCGATGATGGAGAGCACCAGCTCCCTCGACAAGAGCCTGAACGGGGTCGACATCGTATTCGTCACCGCCGGCATGGGTGGTGGCACGGGGACCGGGGCCGCGCCGATCGTCGCGGAGATTGCTAGGGAGAAGGGTGCTATCGTCGTCGGCGTCGTCACCATGCCCTTCAGGCACGAGAAGGGGCGCTTCGACTTCGCCATAGACGGCCTGAACGAGATGCGGAGGGCCACCCACACCACTGTCATCATCGACAACAACAAGCTGATGCAGATAGTTCCGCAGCTCCCCATCAACACGGCCTTCGGCTTCGCGGACAGCATCCTCGCCAACATGGTGAAGGGCATAGTGGAGACCATAGCCCTCCCCAGCCTCATCAACCTCGACTTCGCTGACTTCCGCACCATCATGACGAAGGGGGACGTGGCCATCGTCGGCATGGGGGAGAGCGAAACGCCCGAGAAGAGGGCAGAGGAGGCGGCGAGGCAGGCCCTCAACCACCTGCTCCTCGATGTCGATTACCAGGGCGCGGATGGGGCGCTCATCCACGTGAGCGGGGGCACTGACATGAGCCTCGCCGAGGCGGTGAGGGCTGCGGAGACTATCACCGAGCTCATGGACGAGAATTCGATGGTCATCTGGGGTTCCAGGGTCGATTCCGAACTGGGAGACAAGATCAGGGTCACCCTCGTGCTGACGGGAATCAGGTCCCCACACCTGGTTGGCGGATTCGAGGTCCCCGAGGTGGAGCTTTACAACCTGGAGCCACAGGCAGGGCCCGACATCACACTGAACATGGAGCTGGGCCTCTACAACATGGAGCCCTTGGCAAGACACTGAGCGCGTAGAAACTTTCCCTTTTTTTAGACTCCTAACCTGAGCCTCTCAGCCAGGGTGACGCCGCTACCGGCTGCCTCTACTCTGCCTCTTCTAAGGGCTGAGAGCATCCCGTCAACGTCCCCGGTCTCCACTTCGAAGACGGTGTAGGCCCTACCTATGGTCGCGGGGATGTGGGCGTCGCTGCCCCCTGTCTGGGGGAGGCCCAGCTCCTCCGCGAGGCCCCTGTTCTTATCCAGCATCCAGCCGTAGGGGAACTGGTAGGCGTTGGCGACCTCAACGGCGTCGAAGCCCGCTCTCCTGATCTCACCTGCGTTCACCCAGGTCCTGAAGACGGAGTAGGGATGGGCGATGACTGCTATGCCCCCGAGCTCGTGGATCCTGGAAACCGTCTCGGCTATCGACAGGCCCGGGGGCACCTCCTCGCCGATGTCGAAGGCGAGTATGTGGGCTCCCCTCGCAGATACCTCCATGCCCGAGAAGACTATCAGGTCGTCGACCGAAAGCGAGCCCGGGATCTGGGTCAAGAAATCGTGGTCGGTGATTGCGAGGCCGTCCAGGCCGATCGTCCTGCACCGCTCGACCGCCACTTCCAGGCTGACGCGGCTGTCCCCGCTGTTCACGCTGTGGACGTGGAGGTCGACGCGGAGCTTCAACGCCTCACGCCCGGCCCTCACCCGGAGGCCTTCGAGATCCTTTCGGACACCATCTCGCTCAGGGCGGTGATCTCCTCATCCGGCACCTGTGCGAACAACGGCTTCGGCTTGCTGAAGGGCTTCCCGGCCTCCAGCGGTTCCAGCGCCTCCTGTAGGGGGACGTCCTTCCTCTCCCAGCCGAGCTGTCTCCAGAGGGCCTCTGCCTTCCCCGGCATCACCGGCTCCATGAGCACTGCTAGGGCCTTGGCGATCCAGAGGCTGTTGTGGATGGCGTTCCTCCCCTCCTCTGGATCCGTCTTGACAAGCTTCCAGGGCTCCCTCGACTGGAGATACCTGTTTCCGTACGAGGCCAGAGCAAGTATCGCGTCGGTGATCTTCTTGAACTCGTACTCGTCGAGGCCGTCCCTGATCGTCTCGATGGCGGCTTCCACCTCGGTCCTGACCTCCGGCTCCAGCTCCCCCTCGGGGATCTCCTTGTAGTTGCGCTGCGCGAAGAGGAGGGCCCTGTAGAGGAAGTTGCCCAGGGTTCCGACGAGCTCCTTGTTCACCTTCTCGCCGTAGGTCGCCCAGCTGAAGTCGAGGTCCCTTGTGTGGCCGGTGTAGCTGGCGACGTAGTAGCGGAGGGCGTCGGCGTCGAGCCCCCTGTTCAGGTAGTCCTCCTCGACCCAGATGACGTAGCCCCGGCTCTTGCTGAAGATCTTCCCCTCGACCCTGACCATGCCGGAGGCGATCACGGCGTAGGGCACGCTGTAGCCTGAGCCCTTGAGCATGCTGGGCCAGAAGAGGCAGTGGTGGTAGACGATGTCACCGCCGATGAAGTGGATGAGGTATCCGGGGCCCTTCCAGTAGTACTCCCAGTCGCCGCCTGTGCGCTCCGACCACTCCTCGGTGGAGGCGATGTACCCGATGGGGGCGTCGACCCAGACGTAGTAGACCAGGTGCTCCTCGCCGGGGACCTTGACTCCCCAGTCCAGGTTCCTGGTGATGTTCCAGTCCTTGAGGCCAGACTCGACCCACTGGAGGGCGTAGTTCCTCGCTATGTCGGTGCCCTCCATCTGGGGCAGGTACTCCCTTAGGAAGTCCTCGAAGGCGGTGAGCCTGAGGAAGTAGTGGCGGTTCTCCCTCATCTCCGGCTTGGAGCCGCAGATGCTGCACCGGGGGTCCATTAGCTCCCCGGGCTCCAGATAGCGGCCGCAGCCCTGGTCGCACTCGTCGCCCCTCGCCGAGGCTCCGCAGTGGGGGCAGGTCCCCCTCTGGTACCTGTCAGGCAGGAACCTCTTGCACGTGGGGCAGTAGGGGAGGTTCAGGTTCTTGGCGTAGACGTAGCCGTTCTCCTGGAGGGCTGCGATCATCTGCTGCGTCCTGCGGTGGTTGAGGGGGTGGTCGGTGCTCCCGTAGTTGGTGAAGTGGATCCCAAGCCTCGGGAAGAGGTCTAGGAAGTGTTGGTGGTACTTGGCCACTATCTCCTTGGGGCTTATGCCCTCCTCCTCGGCCTTCACCGTGATGGGTGTCCCATGGGTGTCCGATCCGCAGAAGAAGACCACCTCCTGCCCCATCTTCCTGAGGAACCTCACGAATATGTCCGCCGGCACGTAGGTCCGGAGGTGGGCGATGTGGCACGGCCCATTCACGTACGGCAGGCCGCAGGTCACGAGAATCGGCCTGTCCTTCGGGAACTTGTGTCCCTTTCCTTTATTCTCTATGAGTTCAGAACACCTCGTTTTATGCTTAGACGTGGTAACTATCTTATCTTTCTTTCCTCTTGAACCTATCCAGAAGCTTACATTTTTCCTCTAAACCATTCTCTCACTCGCAATCGTCGAGAATTTGAGCATGTATGGATTTGATTATGTGACTCGTACTCATTTTTCGAGGTGATGGAGAGGGTCATCGGGCTCGTGCCAGAGCTCTCTCGCCTCCCCCACAAGGAATACCGACCCGACTACGATTACCATGCCGTCCTCGCCTGCGAGGTTGATCGCCTTTCTCACCGCCTCCTTCACGTTCTCCACGATCTCGTGGCCCTTGGAGAGCCTACTCAGCTCTTTGGCGATGAGCGAGGGGTCAGCGGCTCTGCTCATGACGCCGTGGGCCGTGACGACGAAATAGTCCACCGCCTGAGCCAATTGCTCCAGCATGCCTGTGATCTTCTTGTCTGAGGACATGCTCACGACGGCGACGACCCTGTCATATTTGAAATATCGGAGCAGCGTCTCCTTGACAGCTCTGGCTGCCTCCTCGTCCTTCGCCCCGTCCAGAACGACTGTGGGGTGAGTCTGCACGACCTCCATCCTTCCGGGCCAGTGTACGTTCGCCAGCCCCCTCTCGATAGCTTCCTTGGAGACCTCTATGCCGTGGAACCTCAGCGCCTCCACGGTACCCACGGCCGCCGCGGCGTTCAACAGCTGGTGCTCTCCCAGGAGAGGTATGGAAAGTTCGTAGTGGGTGTCGAACAGGCCCCTGAGCCTGAAGCTCTGCCCCTCCTGGCTCGATCGTATCCTCTCGAACCTCAGGTCGTCTCCCACCCTGAATATCCTCGAGCCCACCTCCTCGCTCACCCTCTTGAAGAGGTTGTACACCTCTTCGTCGGCTGTCGCCGTCACCAAGACGCCGCCTCCCTTGATGATGCCCGCCTTCTTCTCGGCGATCTCAAGAACCGTGTCCCCGAGGACCTCCGTGTGCTCGAGACTCACGTTGGTGATGACCGAGACCTGGGACCTGACCACGTTCGTCGCATCGAGCCTCCCCCCCATCCCCACCTCGACGGCGGCGAAGCCCACTTCCTCCTCTGAGAAATACCTGAAGGCCATGGCGGTGACTATCTCGAAGAAGGTGGGGTGCCTCAGCAGCGGGTCCTCCGCCATCTCCTCGCAGATCGGCCTGATGACATCCAACAGCCTCACCACGTCTTCGACCGATATCCGGCGTCCGTTGATCTGGATGCGCTCGGTGAACGTTGTCAGGTGCGGCGAGGTGAACATCCCAACCCTGAACCCGGCCTCACGCAGTATGGAGGCCACCATCGCCGTCGTCGAGCCCTTCCCGCTCGTGCCTGTGATGTGGATCGACCTGAAGTCGTTCTGGGGGTCGCCCAGCTGCGCCAGCAGGTGGCTGACGTACTCCAGCCCCAGCTTGGAGCCGAACCTCCTCACCTTGAAAAGCCACTCTAGGTCTTCCCTGTAGATCCTCTCCAGGTCCGCGAGTTCCCCCGACAACTGTGTTGAACCTCGTCTAAGGACGAATGCGGCGGCTATTTAAATGCAGGGCATGCGCTCAGCGCCGCAGTGGACGTTTGAGAGTAGAAGCCTGTGGGCGGGGCGTCAAGGCTCCTCGTGCTCATCCAGTAGATCCTCGTACTCCTTGAGGAATCTATTCCTCAGCTCCGTTTTTCTCTCAAGGGGGAGGAAGGCCGAGTCGACCGCGTTGAGGCTGAGCTGGAAGAGCTCCCGGACGGTGAACCCTAGATGCCTGTGGAGCTGGAGGTACTCGTTGTTCATGTCGGTGCCGAACATCGAGGGGTCGTCGCTGTTCACCGTGACGGAGATCCCCCCATCGAAGAACCCCCTGACAGGGTGCTCTCGAAGGCTCTGAACGACACCAGTCCTCAGGTTGCTCACAGGGCAGGACTCGACGGTTATACCTCTCTCCCTGATGAGGTCCTCCAGCCGAGAGTCACCAGAAGCTGCTGTCCCATGGCCGACGCGCTCCACTTCGAGGCGGGTGATCGCCTCCCAGACGCTCTCGGGCCCAGCCGCCTCCCCGGCATGAGCGACCGTGTGCAGCCCCATGTCCCTCGCCCTCTCGTAGACGTCAGCGTAGGGGCCCGGGGGGAAGCTCTCCTCGCTCCCGCCGATGTCGATGGAGACGATGTTCATTCCCTTGCCCTCGATTAGGTCGAGGACCTCCATTCCCACGTCGGGCCCGTAGTTGCGCACCAGGTCGATCCGGATGCTGCACTCGACTCCCAGGTCCCGCCTGGCCCTCCTGATCCCCATGTTGATGGCGTCCAGCATGGCGCCGTAGTCCAGCCCCCTCTTGGTGTGGTCGGGGGCTGAGAAGATGGCCTCGACGTGCTGGACGTTGCACCTCGCCTCGTCCTCCAGCATCTCGTAGGTCAGCCTCTCAAACTGGTCCTCCTCCGTGATGCTGTCGGCCACCTTGGAGTAGACCCTGATGAAGTGGGGGAAGTCGCTGTAGCTGAAGTAGTCCTCGACCTCCTCGACGTTCCCGAAGGGTGCCTCCAGCCTCCCTTTGTCCACGAGCCAGAGCAGGGTGGCGGGGCGGGTCGAGCCCACGATGTGGATGTGCTGCTCGGCCTTGGGCAGGGCCTTGATCAGCTCCTCGACGTCCATTTTAGAGGAGTTACCCTCGTGGGAATAATTGCCTTTTGATTTGGGCGATGTGTGATCTTGACCGAAATTAAAATTCATCGCGACAGCTCTCCCCGAAAAACACTTTTCATATGCGAGCGATGTATGATCACCACATTCGAGAGTGATTTGAGATGCAGTCCAAGTTTAAGTTCCTACCCATCGCGTTACTGATATCCCTTGTCCTCGTCTCTGCTCCAGCCCGGGCCGAAGTCGACTGGGACCAGATAATGATCGACGTGGATGTCTCCCCAGAGCCTGAGCATTCACAGATGGCCCCCGGGGAGGCCTACGGGATCGTGG
>Ga0209427_10003903_pt1 | contig 17377 bp, 17 predicted proteins | sample DeeMarSWOR136_30_FD_187465 | JGI IMG/M metagenome (GOLD analysis project Ga0209427, IMG submission 187465) | Marine sediment microbial communities from White Oak River estuary, North Carolina - WOR-1-36_30 (SPAdes) (version 2) | ecosystem: Environmental > Aquatic > Marine > Intertidal zone >...
CTGGCTCAGCACGTCGGCCTCATCTTCCAGAACCCGGACAACCAGATATTCGCCCTAACCGTCGAGAAAGACATTGCTTTCGGCCTAGAGAACCTAGGGGTAAGCAAAGACGAGATGTACAAGGAGATTGAGTGGGCGGTCGAGACCACGGGTCTGCGACACCTTCGTCAGCGGGCCACACATGAGCTTTCTGGCGGCCAGAAACAGAGGCTTACTATCGCTTCTGTACTTGCCATGCGTCCACAGATCATTGTTATGGACGAGCCCACCGCATTCCTGGATCCCATCGGCGCAGAGCACATCTTTTCGGTACTGGACCGTCTCAACAAGGTGTTTGGCATAACCATCATACTTATAGAGCACAGAATGGATCTCGCCGCCAAATACGTTGATAGGATGATCGTGTTCAGCGAAGGCAAGATCGTTAACGACGGGGAGCCTGTAAAGGTGTTCGCCGACGACCAGACCCGCCTGCTGGGAGTTGGCATTCCTCGAGTCTTTGAGCTCGCTAGAAGACTTAGCTCCAGAGGCGTTCATTTCAATAGGTTTCCGGTTTCTGCGCATGAGTTTTACGACGAGTTCAAGACAAGGCTTCCCGAGGACATCAGACGAGGAGACGGAAGGTTCGAAGACCTGTCCGAGTTCACAGGTGAGTACCACCACAACCCGGCGATTGAGGTAAAAGACGTTTGTTTCACATACCCGGGCAACGTCGAGGCTCTCAACGACGTTTCCCTCACGATCTATCACGGAGACTACGTGGCAATAATGGGGGAGAACGGCGCCGGGAAGACGACTCTTGTGAAACACTTTAACGGTCTGCTGAAACCCTCCAGTGGAAGAGTGGTCTTTGACTCCGTGGATGTCTCGACGCTAAGCGTCGCCCAGTTGGCGAGGAACATCGGGCTCGTGTTCCAGAATCCGGACGACCAGCTCTTCGAGGAAACCGTGGAGAAGGAGATAAGCTTCGCCCTCAGAAACTTCGGCTTCGACGAGTCCGTGATAGAGAAGCGGGTGACGTGGGCGTTGAACCTCCTCGATCTCACCGAGTACAGACACAAGAGTCCGTTCACTTTAAGCGGAGGCGAGCGGAAAAGAGTGGCTCTGGCATCGGTGCTAGCCTGGGACCCAGACATTCTGGTACTAGATGAGCCGACGATAGGCCAGGACTATGGGCAGAAGGAGAGGCTAAGGCACTTCCTCACCCATCTGCGGTCGCAAGGTAAGACCATAGTCATCGTCACTCACGACGTGGAGTTCGTAGCAGAGAGTCAACCCAGAATCGTGCTAATGGCCGGCGGACACATCGTAGATGATGGCGTCTCGAAGAAGATAATGACCAGGCCGGATACACTCTTAAGCTGCAGCGTCTCGCAGCCTGAGATAACGCGGCTCTTCGATAAGCTCTCGGACCACGGACTACCCAAGGACGTGCTGGATGTCGACGAGGCGTTCGACATTCTCATGAGAAACGTGGGAGGAGCGTCTCCATGAGCCTTCTCGAGAGCCTTCGATTCACGCGCGGCGACACCTTCATCCACAACATGGATCCGAGGGTAAAGTTCCTCTTGACTCTCGTCTCTTTCGCTGCGTCAGTCATGTTCCTTGAGCTTGTGCCGCTCATAGTGATCTTTCTAATACAGCTGCCCCTGATCGTGGCCGCGAAAGTCGTGCGCGAGTGGTACAAGAGCGTTAAAGGAGCCTCAGTGATCGCGGTAATTATATTCGCGTCGAACATGCTGAGCTTCTACTACTTCAGGGACAGGCAACTAACTTGGGCACTCGTAGAGTACAGCCTAGCCCTCACAGTCCGATTCATCGCCCTCATCACGTCGTTCTCCGTCTTCTTCCTTACAACCTCGCCTGACAAGCTGAGCCTCGCCCTAGAGAAGGTTAAGGTCCCATACGAGTTCAACTTCGCGTTCATAACCGCCATACGTTTCGTGCCGGTTCTCGCTGACGAGGCCCAGACAATAATGGACGCACAACGGTCTAGAGGCCTAGAGCTCGATAAAGGTAACTTCATCACGAGGGTTAGGAACTACATCCCAATACTGCTACCCCTTATCATCAACTCCATCCGCAGGAGCCTCGAACTGGCGGAAGCCATGGAGTCCAGGGCCTTTGGCGCAACTGAGAATAGGACGAACATATACGAGCTTAGAATGAGAGGCTCAGACTACGCGATGCTTTTCATCGTCCTACTCTGCTTTGGAGTCATGGTATACGTGAAGCTATACCTGCCCACGTTCTCGGGGCTTCTAGGGGAAGGGTCAATTATTTAGTTCGTATTTTTAACGCCCATTAACGTCGAGAACATACGAAAAGAATACTTTATATATTATCTATTCACACCATTTGCGAATAATGACCATATATACAGATGCCCAGAATAAAAACCATCGAGTGGACTCACAAGACATAACCCTTGGGCGCCTATGGTCACGCGTCAGGTGAAAAACGTGGAGCCTAGAAAGATACAGAAAGTCGGATACTCAACTCTCTCCGTCTCTATCCCCATGAACTGGGCGAAGAGGACGGGGATCCAGAAGGGTGACGTGGTGTTCATTTCTGAGGAGAACGACGGCGCTCTGAGGATTACACCGGAGCCCACGAAAGCTGAGGACAGCAGCGTATACGTGGTGAACGTGGACAACTGTGACAACACCAAGGTGCTTGAGAGGGTGATCGTTGGTAACTATGTCCTTGGGAGGAACCTCATCAGAGTGGAGAGTTCAAGAAGACTCATGAGGGAACAAATTGAGAGCATAAGGCAAGTCACACAGAGGCTTCTCGGTATCGGCATAATCGAGGAGAGTGATAGGCACCTACTGCTCCAGTGCAGTATAGACCCCAAGAACTTTCCCTTGGAGACTGTAGTAAAGCGTCTCCATGTCATCACAAGTATAATGTTCAAGGAGAGCGTCGACGCTCTCATCGACAGAGATATGGAACTGGCGAAGGATGCCATCACACGCGAATACGAGGCAGACACTATATTCTGGCTACTCGCCCGCCTCCTCGCCAGCGCACAGCAATCAAGGCTGATCTCCGAGGCTATCGGCATCATAGACCCGATGGAGGTGGTTGTTCAAAACCTCATCGCTTGGTACCTAGAGATGATCGCTGACAGACTAAACGCCATAGCCAGCAACATCATCTCCTTGGAAGAGAGGAGGGACGAAAGCGACGAGAACCTCATAGAGAGGCTGAGCCAAATCGGCATGATCTGTTTCACAATGTTCGACCAGGCCATGAAGAGCATGTTCGACGGAGACCTGAAGCTTGCTAGCGACGCCGTTGATCTCTACGAGGCAGTCGGTCGGGAGGAAGAATCCTTACTAAAGGAATTCAAGGCAAACCACGCCCCTGATGTCTCTGCGTACGTTAACGAGATCGCGTGGGAGCTTAGGATTATAGCGGAGTATGCCACCACAATAGCGACTATCAGCATAGACAACGTGCTTAAGAATGACAACGAGATCTGCTCTGTCATGGAGCGAGAAAAAACGTAATAATTTTCCTAACCTTTTATCGATAATAGTATCGAAATAAGCGGCGTTTTTCATTCCCACGTGAATCGTAAATAGTTATACGATCGTTAGATTCACTGTTCCTTCGTAACAACGTTTCGCACTTTTTCCAAGAATGTACCGGGATCAATAGGCTTTAGAAACACTTCACATAAGCTAAAACCTAGCTCATTTTCAAAGTTTGATACATCTGAGTATCCTGAGAAAAACATGAATTTAATATTTTCATTGATTTTATGTAAAACCTTGGCTAACTGAACTCCTGTAGAATCATCTAAAACATAATCTAAAATAGCAAAATGAATGTCTTTCTCCCTGACAATATTCTCTGCTTCTACTCTGTTGCTTCCTGTATAAACATCATATCCCTCTGACTCCAGTAAATACGTCAAGCTGTCTCTGATGTCCTGTTCATCGTCTACGAGAAGCATGTTTATCCCCATCTTCATCAAAACCTAGTTAAGCTATATATGCAGGTTCTAGATCTGAGCAATAGAGTTTTCACTGATGTAGTGGTTTTCTTTTTTTTCATCATACTTCCTTGCCTCTTATCGACGAATATTTTTTATAATAAGAACCCGGAGGAACGCTCTGGAACCTTGTGGAACCAAGGTTATTTATCATGAAATGAACTCAAATATTCACAATCGAACTATTTTTTAAGCCTTTTTTCCTCGACTCTTGTGCATTGTATTTAGCTCAGTAGTAACCATCACTAAAACTTGTTTTTCAAATCTACCAGTATGTCTAAAAATAGTTTTAACCTAGTAGCAGTCTACATTCGGATCGTAATGAGCTTCGTAAAGGAAGTCTCTTCATGGATTCTCCAAGGGATCAACAGCATCATACACGACGCCAACGACGAACAGGTTGAGGGAATGATCCAGCACATACTGCAGGCGAAGAGCAAGAAGATCCTCGTATTGGGAAGCGGTAGAAGCGGCTTCGTAGGAAGAGCCTTCGCTTTGCGGCTCATGCAGAGCGGCTTCAGCGTTTACGTCAGCGGAGAGACCATCGCACCTGCTCTGAGCCCAGGCGACCTAATACTAGCTATTTCTGGGTCAGGCACCACCAAGGTCGTCGTGACGCAGGCGGAGATAGCCAAAGAGATAGGCGCAAAAGTAGTCTCATTGACATCTCACAGTGACAGCAGGCTAGGACAGCTCTCCGACCACGTAGTAGTGATAAAGGGCAGAACCAAGGAGGCGGTGGACATCGATTTCGTCCGCCGCCAGATAACCGGCGAATACGATATGGCGCCCTTGGGAACCATGTTCGAGTTGAGTGCCCTAGTGTTTCTAGACGGCGTGATCGCCGACATCATGAGGAGGCTTGGACAGAACGAGATAGACCTCAGGAGACGGCATGCCCACACCCAGTAAACAATACAGTGATCAAATATTGGACTCAAAGGTCTACCGGATAATTGATGCGAATAGATTATACGCCGAAAGACTTGGCATCGAATGCTTATTTAAGTCCATAAAGACATGTGCTAGGGTTATCATTGACTGATATGGCTGAACCATCCCACCCTGTTTGTACGTATCTCAAATTTATGTAATTATCAAGCGTTTTAAACTATATAGATCAATGGATTAGGTGAACACAGATATTACGAATGGAAAGGGTTTAAAAGACCCCTGCAGGTGTCTATAGTCAACTTACTGTAAAAAGGTTAGATCATTAATGCCACGGTTCAAGCAGACAGAAGAGATCTTGAAGCTGATGCATAACCAAGAGAAGGTCCGGAACATCGGCATTATCGCCCACATCGACCATGGGAAGACGACGATGAGTGACAGTCTCCTTGCCATGGCGGGCCTAATGGCGCCTGAGAGGGCGGGAGAGGCTCGGGCCCTAGACTATCTCGAGGAGGAGCAGAGGCGAGGCATCACCATCAAGACAGCCAACATCAGTCTCCTTTACGAGGAGGGCGATGACCAGTATGTCATCAACCTCATCGACACCCCAGGCCACGTAGATTTCTCAGGCAAGGTAACTAGAGCCATGAGAGCGTTGGACGGCTGCGTCCTTCTGGTGGACGCCGTGGAGGAGTTCCAGATAATGACCGAGATCAGGCTCAGGGTTGCGTTGGAGGAATTCGTGAAGCCAATCTGTTACATTAACAAGTTTGATAGGCTCATCAAGGAGCTAAAGATGGATCCTAACTCCATTCAGAAGAAGCTCCTCAGGATCATCAACAAGTTCAACGAGATCGTTCAGACCTACGGATCTGACGAGATCAAGAACGAGTGGACCATCAACGCAGCAAAGGGCGAGGTAGCCTTCGGATCAGCCCTCGATCGGTGGGGTTTCACCCTGCCCATGCTACAGCAGAAAGGGCTGACACTCCCGGATATTATTCAGAAGTACAAGGAAGGAAAGCTGGAGGAGCTTCAGGAGATGCTTCCCCTCAGTGAGGCAATCCTGGGGATGGCTGTGCATGTGCTGCCCGACCCGAAGCAACATCAGCCGAGGAGGATTAGGCACATCTGGAAAGGGGACGAGGAGTCAGTCATGGGAAAGAACATGCTTGGCGTCAACCCGAACGGCCCCCTCGTCATATGCATATCCAACGTAATAATCGACCCCCAAGCCGGAGTAATCAGCACTGGACGCGTTTTCAGCGGAACAGTCAGGAAAGGCGACAACCTAAACTTGGTCAGCGCGGAGAAGTGGGCGAAGGCGCAGCAGATAAGCATCTACATGGGTGCGTACCGTGAGATCGTCGACGAGATACCTGCTGGAAACATCGTGGCTATCATGGGGCTCGGTGAGGCCAGGGCAGGCGAAACTATAGTCTCGGACGACATCAAGGCTACCGCAACGCCTTTCGAGTCGATAAAGTACGTCTCAGACCCGGTGCTCACCATAGCCGTGGAGCCTAGGAAGCCCACGGATCTACCCCGCCTCATTGATGCCCTCCAGAAAATGAGCATACAGGATCCCAACATCGTGACCACCATCAACCAGGAGACCGGCGAGTACCTCATGGCAGGCATGGGCGAGCTGCATCTTGAGATCGCTGTTAAGGACATCAAGAGCCAATATAACCTTGACATCCTCCAGAGCGAGCCCACGGTGGTATACAGAGAGGCCATAAGGCATGAAGTCGGGCCCTTCATGGGTAAGAGCCCCAACAAACACAACAGAGTCTTCTTCAACTTCAAGCCTCTGGACGAGAAGATCGTTCAGCTCATCCGTGACGGCGAGCTCAGCGAGATATTGAGCTCCAGTCGAAGAGAGGAGGTTCTTAGAGAGAAGGCAGGCTGGACCCTTCGCGAGGCACGGCAGGTGTTCGCCATCAATGAGAACGCCAACATGATGATCGACACTACCGTCGGTATTCAAGGCCTCAGGGAGGTAAAGCAGCATATAAGCGGAGGATTCCAATGGGCCCTCGGAAGCGGGCCCTTGGCAAGTGAGATAGTCCGCGGCCTACTCGTCGATATGGTCGACATCAGACTCCACGAGGACCCGGTGCACCGTGGCCCGGCTCAGATGATGCCTGCGGTGCGGCAGGCGCTGTTCGCAGGTATACTCAGCGCCGACCCGACGCTGCTGGAGCCCATTTACAAGATACAGGTGCGTGTTCCCGCTCTTGAGATGGGCAATGTCACCGGTCTACTCAGCAGGAAGAGGGGGAGCATCCACAGCGTTGAGCAGGACGGCCCCATAGTTAACGTCACAGGCATGGTGCCGGTGAGCGAGACGCTTGGCTTCAGCCAGGAGATGCGCGCCGCCACGAGTGGGACGGCGTTCTGGCAGATGACCTTCGACCACTGGTCGCCTGTTCCTGACAGCATGCTACTCGATCTGGTGAAGAAGATCAGGACGAGGAAAGGCTTAAGCCCAGACCCGCCCAGGGCCAGCGAGTACATCGTCCGCGAGTAGCACCCAACATTTTTCCTCTCCTTTCTATATACTTAACTGACCTTAGAAGTGACTGCCGTCATGTTCAGGAACCGTCAACAGCTCATCAAGAATGCGTCGACTGAGAAATTTCGCAACATGCGAGATGACGCGTTGACAGTGATTGAATCAGCGATCAACGCAGTGGACCCAAAAAACGCCGTGATGGAAAAACTGCAGGTGATCGACGGAAACGTCGTCGTTGATGGCTTCATGAAGCCCCTCGACGACGTCAGGAGAGTATTGATCGTAGGAGGGGGAAAAGCCGGGGGTCTCATGGCCGAGGCCGTCGAAGGCATCCTCGGAGACAGAGTAGAGGGGGGAGTCGTGAACATACTCAGGGGCACAGAAGCTCGGTACCACGTAAACTATGTTAAGCTAAACCAGGCGTCTCACCCCGTCCCGGATGATGTAGGAGCGAAGGGGGTCCGAGATATGATGAGACTCACCTCTAACCTTTCACCCGACGACCTCGTGTTAGCCCTCATCTCGGGCGGCGGCTCCGCACTTATGCCGTTGCCAGCTGACGGCGTTTCGCTTGAGGGCGTCCAAGATGTGACGAGTAGGCTGCTCAACGTGGGAGCCACAATCAACGAACTTAACGCGGTAAGGAAGCACCTATCCGCCTTCAAGGGAGGGCAACTCGCTGCCAACTGTTACCCGGCTACAGTAATCAGCCTCATACTCTCCGACGTAGTCGGAGACCCTTTAGATACCATCGCCTCCGGGCCGACAGCGCCAGACCCTTCGACCTACGAGACGGCACGCGATGTTCTAAATAGATATGGAGTTTGGGGCTCCGTGAGTCCTGCTGTAAAGAGAAGGATAGAGTTGGGTCTTGAAGGAAAGGTGGCTGAGACCCCGAAACCCGGTGACCCTGTCTTCGAGAAGGTTCACAACGTCGTCGTCGCAAACAACCTGAAGGCGGCCAGGGCCGCAGCGGATAAGGCTGAGAAGCTTGGCTACAACACCGAAGTCCTTAGTACATTCGTTGAGGGCGAGGCACGCCACGTGGGCACAGTGTACGCCGGGCTGGCGAAAAGCATCTCCATGAACGACATTCCTGTACCAAAGCCAGGGGCTCTTCTGCTCGGCGGCGAGACTACCGTCACCGTCACGGGCCCAGGCATAGGAGGGAGAAACCAGGAAGTCGCTCTTGGCGCGCTCATAAAGATCGCTGGTCAAACCTGCGTCGTTTTAGCTCTCGGCACGGATGGGATCGACGGACCCACAGACGCAGCTGGGGCAATCGTAGACGGCGCGTCGCTCAATAGAGCTCAATCCAAGGACTTGGATCCTGAAACGTATCTTAGGAGCAACGACTCTTACAACTTCTTCGAATCCTTGGGTGACGCCGTCTTCACGGGCCCAACAGGCACTAACGTCAACGACCTGACGCTGATCCTTGTCGCTTGAGGTATATTGATGCGTTCAACTACACATAGAAGACAATCGATCGAGGAGATGAAGGAACTATTATCCGAGATCAGCAGCCTGGTTGACGTCATCCTAGTCGAAGGGCCGAGAGACGTGAAGTCTCTAACGAGGCTAGGGTACACCGGGAAGATCGTTACATGTGCTGCTACCAATGTCAACGACTATGACTTAATGTCGGAGGTTTCAGGTAAGTATCGAAGTGTTCTCATCCTCACAGATTTCGATCAGGAGGGGCTAACGTTTAACCGTCGTTTCACCGAGATACTGGAGCATGAAGGTGTAAAGGTCGAGAAGGGGCTTAGGAGGATGGTGGGCAGAATCACTGCAGCCCTCGGTATATACGCGATAGAGTCCTTGGACAACATCATGGACGCCGTGGACCGTGACGTTTAGAGTGTTCTTATAAAGACCCCCGCATTCTGTGTCTTGTCTATCGATGACTGAGCAGTTAACCGAGAAGGGCCAGGCGAAGCAGTCAAAGGCAATACTCTGCATGCTTAAGACTGACGTCCACGACCACATTATATACAGGATTAAGCTTGATGAGCTAAATCGCCTCGTCGAGACCTTGGGGATAGAGGTGGTGGAAGAGGTTATCCAGAGCAGATATAGACCCTTCTCCAAGTTCTTCATAGGCAGCGGCAAGGTTAAGGAGGTCGGGCGGAAGGTTAAGAGACTGGGAGTCGAGCTCGTCATCTTCTACAACATCCTCAAGAGCAGCCAGAAACTAAACCTGATCCGTACGTTGAACTGCGACGTTATTGACCGTTACGAGCTGACCCTGGAGATATTCGACCAGATGGCGTCCGACCGACTCAGCAAGCTCCAGATACAGGCCGCACGGCTTGAGAAGCAGGCCCCCTTCTACAAGCTCCAGGCTTCCATCAACTACAGGTACGACAGGCCGTTCTTCCGGGCCGGCGGCGAGTATGCGTTTCACGGCCAGATGAGAGAGCTGAGTAGGAACCAGGCCAGGGTTCGCGAGGAGATCGACAAGCTCATCGAGGAGAAGAACCAACGTATATGGAACAGGCGGAAGCTCGGGTACCCGGTGGTCTGCATCGCAGGATTCTATAACGCCGGTAAGACCAGCCTATTCAACGCTGTGACGGGGGACAACAAGCCTGTCAGCGATAAACCCTTCACGACGCTCTCCAGCAAGTACCAGAGAAGATTCATCGACCATGAGACCACCGTGCTGTTCATAGACACCATCGGGTTCGTCATCGACGTCGACCCGCGGCTCATCCAGAGCTTCAAGCTAAACCTCCTCGACATCCGCAACTCGGACATCGTCATCCTCCTTCTGGAGATCACCGATCCCCTGTTGACCCTACAGATGAAGCTCACCGAGGGGATCAGGCTGCTGAAGGACATCGGGGTGCCCCATGACCGCATAGTCATAGTCTTCAACAAGCTTGACAAGGCACCCGAAATGGAGGAAAGGATCGCCGAGGAGCTCAACCTCGAACAGCTGGGCATCCCCTGGATAGCGGTGTCCGCCTTGAAGCGCAGAAATCTTCAAAAGATGCTTCACATGATAGCCGACAGTCTGAGGAGGTTCAAGGAGAACCCGCCCGAGCACAAATGGTTGTCAGCATTCCCGAGAACCGAAACCGCTATAAACCGGGTGCTGGAGCACTACCCCGTCGAATATGTCTCACGAGGATACGACCCGTTTAGAGGATTGATCTCGACGATTCTAAGCCAGAACACTAACTCTAAGAACCAGAGTACCGCGTTCAACCGCCTCGAAGAATCTGTAGGGGTAACTCCACACAGGATAGACGCGGCGTCGGAGGAACAGATAATCGAAGCCATCAAACCTGCAGGGATGTACAACCAGCGTACACACACGCTGAAGGCTGTAAGCAGGGAGATCATAGAGAAGTACGGTGGAGACCTCCAGTCCGTCTTCGACATGACGTTCCCGGAGGCAAGGGACCGCCTCATGGAGTTCCCCGGTGTGGGTGCGAAGACGGCTGATGTCTCCCTGATGTTCGTGGCGAACCACCAAGTCATCCCAGTGGACCGTCACATCGAAAGGGTGTCCAAGCGTCTAGAGATAGTCCCCCAGAATGCAGGCTACGAGGAAGTAAGCAAGACGCTTGAGGATGGCTCGACTCCTGATAGGTATAGAGATGTACACCTCTCCCTGATACGATTCGGCAGAGAGATGTGTAGAGCTCAGAGACCGCGCTGCAGCGAGTGTGTGCTTAACGACATATGCCCCTACCCCGAGAAGGCTGGACTAGATTTATCTGAAACCGTCCACTCTGACCAGTGAATATTAAAATGTTCAAGAACCTGAATCGTAATCTAGTCTTCCTTTTCGCTTTGAACGTCGCGTTCGGCCTTACAATGCAACTCATAAATCCCTTGTTTCCTTTATTCCTAGAGGAGGCGGGGGCCAACGAGGTTCAGAACGCCATGGTGATCTCTGCCGGAAACCTTGTGGCGACCATGTTAATGCTGCCCAGCGGCCTCCTGATAGACCGGGTTGGAAAGAAGACTCTGCTATTATTCGGTGCGGGATTATCAACTGTCTCGATATTTCTTTTATCGATGGTGAACAGCTGGGTCACAGTGTTCCCACTGTACCTATTGTTCAGCATGGCTGGGGCCTTCTTCATTCCCTCTAGAATGGCTATGATAACCGAGAACACCACTTCATTGAACAGATCCTCAACCTTCGGCGTGATGAACATGGCTTGGCCGGTCACAGGTATAATAGCGCCTACGCTCAGCGGATTTTTAATAGAGCATTTCAGCTGGAGACTCGTGTTCCTCATCGCAGGGGGCATTAACGCTCTGAGCCTCATACCTACATACATGATAAAGAGGAAAGGAGCAAACAAAACGAAGACAGAAAAAGCCTCGTTCAGGGACGTGTTCAAGCCAGAAGTGTTCCCAGTTCTAGCTTCCTTCTTCGTTTTCCATCTTTTCATGACAACAGGACTGGGCGGAGTAAACATGATCCTCCCCCTATATCTTGGAGACGTGCATGGGTTAACTCCAACCTTAATCGGGATCTTTTTCACGGCTCCGAGCATTGTCATGATGTTCACACAGGTTCCAGCTGGCGCCTTGGCTCAGCGGTTCGGTAAGAAACGGTGGATTCTATCATGCATCGTAATGATACCCTTTTTGTACTTCTCATGGATGTTCACCGAAAATTGGGTGGTCATGCTCATAGCATACTCGCTGCTGTTTGGCTTGTGGAGCATGACTTGGCCGGCCACACTCACACTACTCTCTGAAAGCGTACCAGACGAGATGCTTGGGGCCGCCTTCGGTGTTAGGATGACCGGCGTCAGAATGGGCTTCACAGCAGGACCGCTAATCGGTAGCTACCTGTACGGAACGTATTACCCGTCGAGCCCATTCCTTGGCGCAGCAGTGTTTACGCTGCTAGCCGTAATCATTGCGTATACTCTACGGGATACTGTTCGTGAGGTTTAGCAAATTATACATTACTGATGCTCAAAACATGCATCTTCAATGGCCATACGTTTTCTTCCACACTTTACGAATCCTTTAAATCTGAGCCCTGTTGATTCTTTACAGCCTATAAAAATAGGAGTGTCTACTAATGCCAAGAACAAGATCACCAAAGCGCGGGTCGCGGTCTTACTCGCCACGAAAAAAGGCGAGGAACGCTAACGGACGTGTTTCCTTCTGGCCAACCTTGGACACAGAGCCGAGGCTGGTTGGCTTCGCTGGCTACAAGGCAGGCATGACCCACCTGTTCTACGTCGAGGACAGCAGACGAGTTCCAGAGTACGGTAAGGAAGTGAAGGCCCCCACAACTGTCATCGACACTCCGCCTATGCTGGTCGTCGCCGTAAGGGCTTACGAGAAGACCCACGACGGGCTTCAGGCCATGTCAGAGGCTTGGATGGCGAACCAGCCGAAGGACCTGAACAGGAGGATAAGCTTCGCGACGGATCCCCGTCCAGACACCAAGCTAGCAGAGATCGAGAAAGACCTCGATAGAGTCGCCGAGATAAGGGTCATAGCGGCGACGCAGCCGAGGGAGGCATCGGTCTCGAAGAAGGCCCCAGATCTTATGGAGGTGCCCATAAGCGGGGGCTCTATGGAGGAGCGGTTCAACTACGCCAAGGAACTTCTTGGTAAAAACGTCACCGTGCAAGACGTCTTCAAGCCCGGAGAGGGCATCGACGTCATCGCCGTGACCAAAGGAAAGGGTTTTCAGGGCCCGGTCAAGCGTTGGGGGATCAGGATCCTTTCAAGAAAATCTAGGAAGAGTAAGAGGGCGGTAGCCTCGATTGGGCCGTGGGTGCCGAGGGGCGTCATGCCTCAGGTGCCAAGAGCTGGCCAGATGGGGTTCCACAACAGGACCGAGTACAATAAAAGAATAATGCTCATGGGCGAGGACGTGGATCGCGTAAACCCTAAGAGTGGCTTCAAGAATTATGGCTTCGTTAAAGGAAACTATCTGCTCCTCAAGGGAAGCGTTATGGGGCCCTCTAAGAGGCTGATAAAGCTCAGGAAGACTGTTCGGAAGATAGAGTACCCCGAAGAGCAGCCGCATATCACGTATCTTCACTCCGAGTGGCAGAAGAGGAGCGCAGAGTAATGAAGATCCCTGTATTCAACCTGAAGAACGAGAAAATCGACGAAATCGAGATACCCAAGATCTTCGAGACTCCTGTGAGGCACGATGTTATCAAACGAGCTGTCCTAGCCCTCCAGAGCACGAGGTTCCAGCCCCAGGGGAGGGATCCCATGGCTGGAAAGAGGACGACGGCCGAGTCTATGGGGACAGGCCGAGGCATAGCCCGAGTCCCAAGGCTCAAGGATGGAAGACGCGCCGCCTTCGGTGTAAGCACAGTTGGTGGCCACCAGGCTTTCCCTCCACGCTCTGAGAAGATCATCGTGAAGCGTATCAACAAGAAAGAGAAGAGATTCGCTGTAAAATCGGGAATCGCAGCCACGGCTGTCAAGGAACTTGTAGAGCATAGAAGTCACAAGGTAGCCGACGTGAAGCAGCTCCCCATCGTCATTGACGACGATGTGGAGAGCCTAACCAAGACCAAGGAAGTAGCGGAGTTGTTCCAGTCCCTAGGAATCTGGGCGGACGTCGAGAGAGCGGACCGGAAGAAGACGAGGGCCGGGAAAGGCAAGATGAGGGGCCGCAGGAAGAAGGCTGGGAAAGGGCCTCTCATCGTAGTGTCAGAGGACAAGGGGATAACTAAAGCAGGAAGAAATTTACCGGGGGTAGACATAACAAACGTCCACAGCCTGAACGCGGAGCTGTTAGCACCAGGAGCGCACCCAGGCAGGCTGGTTGTGTGGGGAAGATCGGCCTTCGAGAAGCTCGACGAGGTTTGGGGGGTTTAAAATGGAGGCTCATAAGGTAATCCAGTACCCCCTTATGACGGAGCGCAGCGTCAACATGATCGAGTACGAGAATAAGCTAGTGTTCATGGTGGACCGTAAGGCAACCAAACACATGATAACTAAGGCTGTCGAGGAGCTCTACGAGGTAGAGGCTGAGACCGTTAACACCCTCATAACCCGGAAGGGCGAGAAGAAAGCCTTCATAAAACTCAAAGATGAGTACGAAGCATCAGACGTCGCTATCCGTCTAGGAATACTATAGGTGTGAACAATGGGTAAGAAGATAAAAGTACAGAGGAGAGGCCGCGGCACAAGCCAGTTCAGAGCCGCAAAGATGAACAAGATCGCACCAGCCAAGTACCCTACCCTGACAAACGAAAACAGGACAGGAACCATCAAGGAGCTTAACCACGAGCCAGGAAGAGGCGCCCCTCTAGCGTATGTCGAGTTCGAGCCAGGGTCAGGATTCTACTCTTCAGCCACCGAAGGAACATACGTCGACCAAGAGATAACAGTCGGACCCGACGCTCCCCTACAAGTGGGAAACGTGCTCCCACTGGGAAGCATCCCTGAGGGAACCATGGTCAGCAACATCGAGCTGAGGCCTGGGGACGGCGGAAAGATAGCTAGAAGCTCAGGTAGCTTTGGCACAGTCATAGCTCACACCCGGACCCACACCTCGGTGAGGGTTCCATCCAAGAGGACAGTAACCATACACAACGATTCACGAGCCACAATAGGGATCATCTCAGGGGCCGGACGCAGGGAGAAGCCATTCCTCACGGCAGGCGATAGAGTGCACGCCAAGAAGGCCAAGGGGCACAAGTACCCGGTGGCTCACGGCGTCAAGATGCCGGCCGCGATGCACCCCCACGGCGGAGGCCGCCACAGGAGGCCCGGAAAGTCAACGACGGTGTCTAGGCACGCACCTCCAGGCGCAAAGGTAGGGCTTATTGCCGCCAGGAACAGCGGTAAACGCCAGAGGAGGAGAAACTAAGGGTTATATAACCCCCATCTGTTAAGGTGAGTGAAAATGCCCAAGGACTTTAATTATCGCGGGAAGACCGTCGAGGAGCTTCAAGCCATGTCCATGGATGAGTTCATCCGGCTCCTCCCATCGAGGATGAGGAGAAGTCTACGCCGTGGACTCAGCGCAGAGCAGAGAACAATCCTAGAGAGGCTGCGCAGAAACTCGAGCAAGCCTCTAAGGACACACGCAAGGGACATGATCATACTGCCAGAGATGATTGGGAGAACGATCCATGTCTACACCGGGAAGGAATTCAAAGAGGTCAATATAACCGAGAAGATGATAGGGCACTACCTCGGCGAGTACGCCATCAGCATGACCAGAGTCCGCCACGGCCGCCCAGGCATAGGGGCCTCTCGTAGCAGCATGTACATACCGCTGAAGTAGATTCTATCTCATAATTAGCTAAACTCCATATATCCATTATATTCCTCTCTTTATGATACACTCTTTTCTCGTATCATTTTCCTCACATTCTTAATGAAATCATTCAGGATTCAATACCTTCCCGGGGATAGGTTTAATTACATGAACCTTTTTATATCAAGCCTCGATTCACAATAGGCGAACGGTGCGTATATGCCAAACTGGAAATACTCGGTGCAAGGGCTAGACCCAGACAAGACTGCGTTAGCTAGTGGCAGAGATCTAAGGATAAAGCCGAAGGTTGCAAGGGAGATCTGTCACCACATCAAAGGAATGAAACTAGAGGACGCGAAGAGCTTTCTAGAGGACGTCATAGAGCTGAAGAAGCCGGTGCCGTACTACAGGTATCGGGGGAAGATACCTCATAGGAAAGGACTGCAGGGACACGACGCCGGTAGGTACCCAGAGAAAGCGGCACAGGAGATCCTTAAGATCCTTGAATCCGTGGAAGCCAACGCCGAGTTCAAGGGGCTGTACGCGGACAGGTTACGCATTGTCCATATGGCTGCACATCGTGGAAGAGTCATCAGGAAGTATATCCCGAGGGCTTTCGGCAGAGCGTCACCTTATTTCAATCATATGACCCACGTCGAGGTCGCAGTCGAGGAGTACTAATGTCGGTTGTAAAACGAATAATACAGGACAGCATTGAGCGCGTCAAGGTGGACGAGCTCCTGATGGAGGAATACGAGCAGGCGGGCTACGGCGGGATAACGCTAACTAAGACTCCTCTAGGAGCACAGATTAACCTCTTCGCCATGAGGCCAGGACGGGTCATAGGAAAAAGAGGAAGAGCCATAAAGTCAGCATCGTCGCGCCTAGAGATGGAGCTGGGACTACCCAACCCACAGATAACCGTGGTGGAGGTGGAAGTCCCGGAGATGAACCCCCAGATCATGGCGTCGCGGATAGCGAACGCACTTGAACGAGGCGTTCACTTCAGGAGGGCCATCTTCTGGAGTCTACGTCGTATCATGGACAGCGGAGCCATCGGGTGCGAGGTTATCCTGAAGGGGCCACTAAGAAGTGCGAGGTCAAGGTTCGAGAAGGTCGTCGAGGGTTACGTGCCAAAGTCTGGAGACCCTGCGCTGAGAAATGTGCGCTCAGCAACGATGCATGTCAAAATGAAAAGAGGCGTCCTGGGCGTCACGGTGAGCATCGTTCCTCCTGATGCTAAGTTCCCCGACAAAGTGAGCCTCGACGAGCTACCTGAGATAGAGTATCAGCCACCGATGGTTGTAGAACCGGAGACTCCTGAAGCAGAGGCTCAGTCGGAAGCTGAGGAGCCGACACCGGATGAAGCTGAAAAAGTGGTGCTCCCTGTACAGCCTGTAACAGAGGCGCCAGAAGAAGAGGCTGTTTTGGAGGAAGCACCGGCTGCTGAGGAGGTTTCCGTCGAGGAGGCAGAAACCACTGTGGAAGAGGAATCTATTACAGAGGAAAAACCTGAAACGATCTCTGAGACCGTTGAGCTTATTCCTGAAGAGGAGCCGGCTGAATTGGAGATAGAGGCCGTTGAGAAAGAGGAGCCGGCCATGGAAGAGACAGAAGCGGCCAAGACAGAGGAGTCTGAGAAAGAGGAGGAGTAAAGATGCCTATTCTTCGCATGGATGAGATACGTGACATGGACACAGAGGAGAGGCAGGAGAGGCTCCAGGAGCTCAGAACAGAG
>Ga0209427_10003905_pt1 | contig 17367 bp, 16 predicted proteins | sample DeeMarSWOR136_30_FD_187465 | JGI IMG/M metagenome (GOLD analysis project Ga0209427, IMG submission 187465) | Marine sediment microbial communities from White Oak River estuary, North Carolina - WOR-1-36_30 (SPAdes) (version 2) | ecosystem: Environmental > Aquatic > Marine > Intertidal zone >...
AATTACCTGTCTATTGTCCATCAAGCTATGATTACAGTGGGCACAACTGACTTCTACCGGAAAAACTCTTTTATCTGTCTTAACATCGATTTTATCAATTCCCTCCCGCGCTTTATTAAGAATATCCGCTACAGTTGAAGCTTTTACATGAGGAAAATAATGACCGTCTACTACGACAACCGGTCCCAAAGCGCAGGCTCCCAGACAGTTAACCGTTTCAAGGCTAAATTCACGATCAGGGGTAGTCTCACCGGCATGAATTCCCAGCTCTTGTTCTATTTTTTTGACTATAGTATTGGATCCACGAACATGACATGCCGTGCCAAGGCAAGTTGAAATCAAATGTTTACCACGTGGTTTCAAGCTAAACGATTTGTAAAAAGTAGCAACACCATAAATATCTACAAGAGAACGGCCTGTTTTTTCTGCTACATTGCGCAAGGCACTTTCTGGTAGATAACCATACTTTGCTTGAATATCTTCAAGAATTGAAATCAATCCACCATTATGTTGTCCGTTTTTCACAACCTTTTTTTCAAATACCTCAGAATGCATTTCTTTTCACCTTCAGTTTTACTCAATTGATATTCATTACTGATATTCCTCACAATGCCAAATACCCCCTTTTGGCTTATAAATACTGCAATTATGTCGCTTTATACAATATTTGCACAGACCTTTGAGCTCAGGCACTCCATCGATATTCATATCCCCGACTCTTGAAGGGTCTGCAACATAGCGGTCGCAAGATGTTATGGTAAAATCACATTCTAAGCGTCGCGTACAATCAGGGAGATATAAGCAGGTTTGACATAATTCTGTGGCATGTGAGGAAGATGACATTCAGATCCTGAAATAAAAATCTAACGAATTTAAAATTGCGTTGTTTTTTAGCAAATCTGCAATATTTATACCAACTTCAAACAAGCACTTTCTTTTTGAGATATATGGTTTAATATATTGTATTTTATAGAGTTATAAATATAGTTTGTATTCTGATAATAAGAGGTTAATTTAGCGGAAGTGGGGAAAAATGAATCGGTGGGTAGGATATCACCAGTTTTATTTATTAGACAGATCCTTCCCTTTTACCCGCTTTTAATTTTTCACGTAATGTTTTACGGTCAATACCCAGTATTGCCGCGGCTTTGGTTTTATTATTGCCAGCGCTGGCTAATACCTTTTGGATATATTTATATTCAACTTCAGCCAAGGTGCCTTTGAAGTCATCCTTGCCAGCCACAGAAAAACGCATTAGTGATGGCATATCTGTTACATCGATGACATTTTTATCTGTCATTACAACCAGACGTTGTATTATATTTTCTAATTCTCTGGCATTCCCCGGCCAGTTATAATTCTTCAACACTTCAAGTGCTTTATCAGAAAACCTGACCGACTTTTTGCCGGAATCTTTGGCAAATTTTTTTGTAAAATTATCGACCAATAGAAAGATATCATCCCCCCGCTCCCTTAAAGGAGGAATTGATATATTGATCACGTTGACGCGGAAAAATAAATCTTCACGAAATTTATTCTTTTTAACCAGTGTTCGTAGATCTTTATTTGTCGCAGCCAAAATGCGTACATTCAATTTCGTGGTGCGCGTATCACCAACCATGCATACTTCCTTATCCTCGAGCACTCTTAATAACTTAACTTGCATGGCCATGCTTGTCTCACTGATTTCATCCAGAAATATGGTACCACCTTCAGCGGTTTGAAAGAATCCTGCGCGTGTCTCAAAGGCTCCGGTAAATGCACCTTTAACGTAACCGAAAAGCTCGCTTTCCAGGAGGCTCTCCGGTATGCCACCACAGTTAACCGGTACAAAAGGAGCAGAGGCGCGCGGACTGGTATAGTGAATTGCCCTGGCAACTAGCTCTTTCCCTGTTCCACTTTCCCCAGTAATTAAAACATTAGCATTGGAAGTTGCAACTTTTGCTATGGCTTCATACACAGTTTGCATACCCAGCGATTCACCGATAAGTCCATAACGTATAAATGGATTAAGCTCTGGCTTGGTACTTTTTATCGTACGCATGCGCAACTTATCTAACGTTCTTTTTACTGCACTAAAAAGTTCCTCATCGGTGAAAGGTTTTGTCAAATACTCTTCCGCTCCACTTTTTATTGCCTGTACTGCCCCCTCAATCGTGGCGTAGCCGGTAATCATCATGACCTCAGTATCTTTATAGTTCTGTCTGACATGTTTAACCAAATCAAGCCCGTCGATTTTAGGCATTTTTAGATCGGTAATGACCAGATCGATTGGTGTGGACTCTAATATATCGCTGGCCTGATATGTTCCGGCAGCAGTAAATACATTATATCCCTGAGATTTTAAATTTCTTTCGATCATTTCTAATGTTACCGGAGAGTCGTCGACGACGAGTATGCGCTCTTTTTTACTTATGCCTTTGGCCATGGTTACTTTGTTCCTTTTATTGAGATTGCTGCAGAATATTAATCTTATATAGTGCCAAAAATAATTATGGTATCCTCAATTATGATGTATCAATTTTAAATTGTATCTCGAATCTTGTTCCCTGATTAACAGTACTTTCCACTTTTATTTTACCCTTATGTGACGATATAATTCCGTGAACCACAGCAAGCCCTAATCCGGTACCTTCATTGACCTCTTTGGTGGTAAAAAAGGGTATAAAAATTTTATTTAAAACCTCATCGCTCATCCCGATACCGTTATCTTCAACGATGAGTGATATATATTCTGTTGCTCTGATCGTTTTAATGATGAGTTTACCGCCGCCAGGCATGGCTTGAATTGAATTCACAACCAGATTCACCAAAACCTGATTAAGCTGCGCCTGATCACCTGTTATATCAGGAATATCCGGAGATAATTTACGAATCAATTCAATGCCTACTTTGGCACACCTTTCCTCAAAGAAAAAGAGACCCTCTTCAACAACCTTATTTAAATTAATCCTGGTCTTTTTGGGTGGGGTTTGTCTGGCAAAGAGCATGAGTTTTTTAATGATCTCCCGGGAATGCAGCGATGCCTCGATAATTCTTTCCAAATCTTTAATGGTTTGCTGTGGAATATCGGGTGTCTTTTTTGCCAGTTGTGAAAAACCTAAAATATTTCCCAACGGTTCGTTTAATTCATGGGCCACACCAGCAGCCAGTTGGCCTATGGTGGCCAAACGGTCGGCATGTCTAAGTTGTTTCTCAAGTTCCAGTCTATCCTGTTCATATTCTCTTCGCTCCACGAGAAGAGCTATCTGCCGAGCAATGGTATCGATCACGTTTCTTTCTTCTTGCAGAAAAGGTCCTTCACTGATTTCGGGTTTCTCATCAAGATAGAACACTTCTACGCTCCCACGCAATTCACCTTTAATGATAATATCCGATTTTTGTCGCTGAGCGTGTTCCTGAAAATCATGGGTGACATACATTTTATCATCCAGTATAATGCGCCCCCTGGTAATATCAGGGTATTGCCAGGCGGGGGGAATGAGGTTTACAATTTGTTGCAGGGAATCCCCGAGTGATATTTCACGCTTTGCAGCAATTTGTGAAATTGAGTACAAACAGCTAAGCTCCTTCACGCGCTCAATTAATGCTGCCTGCACATTATGATTTACCAGGGCAATTGCGATAATTTTAGCGATATCCTGATAAATCTCATTTTCATCTTCATCAAAATATGTTCTTTGCCCGCTCATTAATTCTAATAGCCCAACCGATTCCTCACCAGCCACCAAGGGAATCATGACGCATGACAGACAGCCATGGGGCAATGTATCAACAAAAGTTAATTCTGAGATCTCATCAACAGCCGTTTCAGAACTGTTACTTCTATCTTTTGTAACTACCGTCATTACTGAATCTTTTTGTTTTCTTAGAATATCGATCCTTGCAGAATTGATCTGCAGGTTCTCATCCAAAAGCGGGATAAACAGACCATCGACATACTTCGTGCCAACTACCTGAATCGTGTAATCCTGGGACAGGTGATAGTGATTATATTTTTCTCCCCCATTAAGCCACAATTCTACACAATCACACCCCGAAAATTTCTTTAATAAAGACAAGGTTTTATGATAATAATCGATTTTAGAAACAGCGCCGTTGGTAAGAGACAATATTTCATTCAAGAAAGAATGAAATTCTTTGTGCGATTTGTACTGCCGCTGTTTGATTCTTGTTTTCATTTTTATTGGCTATAAAACACAGATAACGCTTTGAAATTACAAATTTTATGATAAAGATTGAAGATTTTTCTGGTAAAACATAAATTTATCGATCAATAAGCAATCCCTATGACTGTGGCGTAGAATACCTCTTTTGTTGTTTTGCATTCATGAGTATATTTGGTTTATATTTATTTTTGAACATCATTACAAATTAACAAATACGGGAGAAATGATATGAAAATTCAGGTTTTAGCCCAGGACGGTAAGGTTTTGGACACAATTGAAGATGTGCATGTAAATTTGAAGTCACAATATGGGATGGGGGTTCTGCTGGAGAAATTACTCGAGGTTTATAAACATAAATACCAGGTCTACATGTATGAAAAATACAAAGTAGACCGCAGGAGTGGTGAAGATCGACGGCATCCTGATGATCAGGATACGGATTAATATCAAATAACACAACCCAAATTATTTCAACTTGCCTACATAGCACCTCCAAAATGTATAACATTTGACCTTTTATTATATAATATTGATTTTTCATAAAATATTTTATTACTAAAAAATAGATCTTTCTAACAATTGAATTTTCTTGTTTATTTTAATAATTATTATGAGTAAATTTTTTATATTATAGCGGACAGGCATAATACGTTATATACTGCATCTCTTTTTCCACCGGCCTCTTTATCTTTCGCTAGCGTTTCTCACTTTGCTTAGCAACTGGTTGTTACCTTTACCAGTAATAGTGCGTGTTGCTTTTTTATAAACAGCATCATACATCTTCAATATAAAATCAAGTGGCGGTGGTGGCATGGGAGGTGCCCTGCCGGAAGAATTAAAAAATGAAGTCGCTGAACTAGATTGTAGCAGAGTTGACCTGAAAGTAGCTATTAATTTCTATTTTTAAGGGATAGCCAATTCATTAAAGTCGTAAGTGGTGATTAAGTATTACATAAATGAATAGCGAGGGTAGAATTATGAAAAAGATTACAAAGATAGTGTTTGCCTTGATGTTTCTCATAGTATTATCTGATCAAACTCCTGCTCAAATAGAAGTATCCGGCACTATTATTAATGGTAATTGGCTTGAGGCGAATTCTCCGTATATTGTAGTCGGAGACATATTTGTTGCCTCGCTCACGATTGAACCGGGTGTCATGATAAAATTTAACGGACCTTACGTTTTTGAAGTTGCAGGTACTTTAGTGGCTGCAGGCAACGAACAAAATCCAATTATTTTTACTACAAACAACCCAGAACTATTTTGGCAAGGTATCTATATCAATGCAGCACAAAGTACACTATTAAACTATTGTAGAATTGAATGGTCACAAAATTATCCCAATCCCTTTAATTCAAAGACAGTAATCAGTTGGCAGGTAGGAGCGACAGGCCAAGTAGATCTGACTGTTTACAACCTTTTAGGGCAAAAAGTGGCTACCCTGGTTTCTGAAATGCAACCAGCCGGTTATCATCAATTGGAATGGGATGCAGCTCATTTACCGAGTGGTGTCTATTATTACCTTATAAAAGCAGGTGAATACCAAGATGTGAAGAAGATGATCCTGCTCAAATAAGGCACTATTGCTTGTCGCGTCAAGTGCTGCGCGTCATATGCCTGCGGCGTCATATACTTCGCGCTTCGCGCTCAGCGTCATTGGTCATTAGTCATTGGCAGAGGCAAATTGTATATTTCTTTAGTCTTTGATCTTTAATCTTGTTTCTGCTGACTGCTTACTGATTATTGCCTACCGCCAACTTGGCAATGGTCATTCCTCATTCCTAATTCCTCATTGCTCATCACTCATCTTATACATTTCCGGCCGGCGGTCGCGCAAAAATAATTTGCGGGCAGGGGATTGCTCAATAAGATCCAGATCGAGTTCACAAAATAAGATCTCCTCTGTTCCCATGCCGGCTCTGGCAATGACCTTTCCCATCGGATCACAAACAAACGATTCTCCGGCAAACGTGAGTTTAGGTTCAGAGCCCACCCGGTTACACAGGGCGGTGAAATAACCATTTTGAAATGCAGCAACACGCATCTCGGCCTCATATAACCCTTCAGGCCATTCACCAACCGCACCAGCCTGGGGTGTAAATACAATCTGGGCACCGGCAAGAGTCAGGGCACGCATATATTCAGGATAATGCCGATCATAACAAATAGCCACGCCAATTTTAGCAACTGCGCAGTCATAGACCACCACCCAATTGTCGCCGGGATGATAGTATCCTCTCTCATGAAAATGTTTGTAATCGGTGATGTGTACCATTCTTGTTTTCCCTAAAATGCGACCATCGCTATCGATTACCGGGGATGTATCGTAGGTTCGGTGGCCCTCACGCTCGAAAAGATTTAGCACGATGACTACTCCCAAATCCCTGGCCAATTTGGAAAATATTTCTGTAGTAGGGCCGGGTACAGGTTCAGCCAGATTGAGCACATCTTCTTTTGCAGGCTCCTGGGGGTGAAAAGGTTCAAACGCCAATTCTGCAAAGCAAATAATTTGAGCACCTTCTCTGGCTGCTTTAATTACCGCCTGCGCTCCTTTTTCGCGATTGGAGTTCTTATCTTCGCTGCATTTTTGTTGAATTAACGCGATTTTTACAACTTTCAATATAATATTACTCACCTTAAATGTACAATCTATGCTCTCTTTAACGAAAATGAATATATTTCCTGTTACAAAAGATTTAAGCTAAAATTTACTAAATATTTTAGAAAAATTACCAGGGAAAAACATCTGAAGTAATAAGGGATGAGAAATTTGTAATTAGTAATGAGTGATGAGGGATGTAAAATGTGTGAGGTTAACAAATAAAATTAAAATTACTCATTACTAATTGCTCATTCCTCATTATTGTGTAATTATGCTTGTTGTCATTTGATTTTGCATTGCCATTTGTTCTTCTTGTTGCTTATCCATGTTTTTTTTATGTATGATCAAGCTTACAGCTATTGGCTCTTTTCCCGGAATGTTAAAATAATAATTCTTGACTTTTTTATTCGCATCAAATTCGATTACTAACGTATCTCCTCTCTTTTCGATTGTGTCATCTCTTTGAAAAGCCCATTCTTCATAGCAATATGTATATACCACATTTCCGTTTAGTATACCTATCTTCCAAGGATCCCCAAAAAATGCAAGGATATCTTGTTCCGTTGTCTTACCGATCACGATTTTCGCTACATTCTCTGTAGAAAATTGTTTTCCTATTTTGTAGGTCGTTACACAATGAGCAAAAAAAATTGAAACGAGAATTATAATAAACAGATTTAATCGTATTGACATAGATTATTCTCCTCATCATAATTAATGATTAATCATTTAACGTCATTTATTCCATAGTTAAATTTATTTTAACATTATTGAAAAATAATGTAATTTTTATTCCCCTTGGAGCCACTTTGTTTTAACCAATACTTTTTACAGTTAAACAAAATGCAAAGATAATGCCATAAAAAATAATGAAAATAGTGTAATATTTAGTATTAATGAATAAAGAAACGTTTGAATACTGTAAATTAAGTTTCGCAGCTGTTTACATCGTTTGCAGGAATGGGGGATGAGGGATGAGTAATGAGGAATGAGGAATGAAAAATATTAGAATTTATATTTTTCTCTATTTAAAATTATTGTAGACTTGAAATAATTAATTATATTGGTGATGGTCTATATGTTCTATATATAAGCATAGCATCTTTCAAAGTTTGAATATATATAAAAAGAAAGTAACATGGTCAAAGCTTCACAGGAATTTCAGGTCTTTGCCAAACCGGTCGGATCCATTTGCAATTTAGGCTGTCGCTATTGTTATTACCTTGAGAAGGAACATCTGTATCCAGATAGCGAGTCGTTTCGTATGCCCGATGACGTTCTGGAGGAGTACATTATCCAGCACATCGACGCTTCCCCCGATCCGGTGATCAGCTTTTCCTGGCATGGTGGAGAGCCGACCGTTCTGGGCCTGGACTACTTTCGCAAGATTGTGTCATTGCAACGTAAGCATCTGCCAGCCAACCAGCGTATCATCAACGGTATGCAGACCAACGGAACCCTTTTGAATGATGAATGGTGCCGCTTTTTAGCTGCAGAGGAATTTGTTGTTGGCATTAGCCTGGATGGCCCGGAGGAAATGCATGACCGTTACCGTGTTACCAAGAACAACAAGCCAACATATAAACAGACTATGCGTGGTTATAAACTGTTACAGCAATATCGGGTGTTATGTGAAATACTTTGTGTGGTAAATGCCTATAATGTCCTCTACCCCACCGAGTTATACAGATTCTTCAAGGAGCTGGATGCCCGGTTCCTTACCTTTCTACCGTTGGTCGAGCCGCAACCGTATGCTGAAGGTAGTGTTAGTAACCGCGCTGTACCTTGTGAAGCGTTTGGCATTTTTCTTTGCACAATATTTGATGAATGGATGCGCCAGGACATCGGTAAAATTAAAGTGCAGATATTCGAGGAGGCTGCCAGAACAGCCTTTGGGCAGGAACATACACTGTGTATCTTTCGCAAGGTATGTGGGAGAGTTCCTGTAATCGAACACAACGGAGATTTCTATTCATGTGACCACTTCGTCGACGCAAACCATCATCTGGGCAATATTCGGGAAACACCAATGGTCGACTTATTGGAAAGTCCGGTTCAAAGAGCATTCGGCCAGGCCAAATTGGATAACTTACCTCACCAATGCCGGGTTTGTGAGGTCAGGGCTATGTGTAATGGTGGCTGTCCTAAAAATCGCTTTATTCAGACGCAAGATGGTGAAGCGGGCTTGAACTACCTGTGTGCGGCTTACAAACACTTTTTTACCCACTGTCAACCTTTTATTACAGAAATAGCCGCCCTCTGGCAGCGACAAATCAGTGAACAGCAAATCGTAAAACAGCCGTCCACCACTCCACGGATCATTCCCAAAACAGGTCGTAATGATCCCTGTCCCTGTGGTAGTGGTAAGAAGTACAAAAAATGCTGTTTGGACCGGTAATCCGTTGAACCTGCTCTTCGCAAAAAAATTGGTAAGGTAACGACTATACTATTTATTTCGCAAGTGGTCTATTATAGTATTATATACTATTACAGTAAAAGCCATAGTTAGGCGTTGGTAATAAGAGATAATGAAATCACTTTTATAAGAATTGTCTCACAAAATGAAAGGTTAGGTATACGACAGATAAAAAAATCAATGTTCACAGAACCTTAAAACTCGTGCACCGATAGTTTATTGGGAAGGTGTGATAATGAAGATTTTTATAACAGGTGGTACAGGTTTCATTGGTACATACCTTGTGAAACGATTGTTACAAACTGAACATGAACTTACATGTCTTGCTCGAGAAACAAGCAATACCCAATTCTTGAAGGATTCAGGTGTTGATATCTGTATCGGTGATGTTACTGATAAGACTTCTTTACAAAAGGGTATGGAATGGTGTGATTGGCTGGTTCATCTTGCTAGCAGTTTTATTTTTTGGTTTCCCAATAATAAAGTTTTCCATGACGTAAATGTTACTGGGACTTGTAATGTTATGGAAAGTGCTTTGGAAAAGGGTCTTTCCAAGGTTGTCTATGTAAGCACGGCTGCCGTTTATGGCAATGCAGAAAAGCCCACAACGGAAGAAACACCTGTCGGAACCAAACGTGCTAGCAAATATGTTCGCACCAAATATGAAGGTGATCTAATCGCTTGGGATTTATATGAAAAAAAGAACTTACCTCTGGTTATAATTTATCCTAGCGCAGTCATTGGAGCGAATGATCCCAAGGCTTGTGGTCGATATATAAATAATTATTCAAAGGGTCGTATGCCGGCGCAAGTGTTAACAAAATTCTACTTCCCATTTGTGCATGTAAAGGATGTTGCAGAGGCTATAGTCCACGCATTAGAAAAAGAAAATAACATCGGAGAAAAATATATTGTTAGTGCAGAAAATCTAACATTTGGAGAATTTAACCGAATGATTAGTGAAATCTCAGGAATGAAACTTCCTTTAATAAAGTTACCGACATGGATGACAGTAATGACTTCCTATTTACTAACGGGAATATCAAATTTGATTAGTAAACCTCCAATATGGGATTTGTCTGTTGATCAGATAAGCCTCATGAAACAAGATTTCAAAATCGACGGAAGCAAGATCGAAAGAGAATTGGGAATAACATACACACCAATCCGTGATGCTCTTAAGGAGGCTATAGAATCGTTCAAAGAATAAAATTAAATGCACCAAATAGTGAATAATTACGCGTAAAACGAATCGGTTTGCAACTGACCGAAACTCGGAGTTTTTCAGCGCTTTTCTTAAAATTTCGTTTACTCTATCATTCATTTTCATTTCCTCCGATTTTTGTGCGTCGTTTAAAAGGGCCTGCAATGCGCTGTTCTTTATCTGTTTTTTTATTTCGATAGTACGCTGAAAGGTTGGATCCTGAGGGGAGTCTTCGGACTTGTAAATTATCGTCTTCTTATTAGCGCCCTTTTTGACCAGGGAAAGAACACTGACATCAATGTTAAATAAGCGTCTTTTTGCTTCCATGAAAAAATGCCCTTATGTTATTTAAATTTAACCTTGCTGCTTAAAAATAACATAAAGGCATCATTAAACCACTATCAAAATGATAGTAAAGTGGTATTTTCTTTGAGAAGTTTTAAAAAAGTATCTCAATTTGGTTAGTATTGGTGGAGAATAATGGTTTCTATATTTGATTGTGAGATTGTTGTTCTTTTTTAAGTTTATCTACAAAGTCATCTAAATCATTAACATCAAAGAGTCTTCTTGAATTTATCTTAACGCTTGGTATCTTACCTTTGGCAACTAACTGATAAAGAAGTGCACGACTGATTGATAGATATTCGGCCGCAGATTTGGCATTTAATAGTCTTTTATTTATTGCAACTGGCATATCTTTATCCCGGAAAATTTAGAAACCTCCTAAATTATATTATTATTTACAAATAAAAAATATAGTTCTGAAAATTCGTGTGTCCCCAAGCTTGTCCCGATGAGGTTTATATCCAAATCGGGAATTCTGGGAGGCGCCACAAAAGCCAAGGCTCTGTAAATTTTGACAATACAGAGCCAATTTTTTTATCCTATTTTGCATCATTTTTGGTCAAATTTTGCTCAAGTGGCATATAGGTATAAGATTATTTTCTTCATCAATATAATTCTCAGATATACCTCATTTAAAAAATCCCTTTTAGTATGAAAAATTGACTAACTCGTGAGAAATTACAGACGCCGTCATATATCTTAAAGACGTATGAGCTCTACTTATTGAGAAGTCTGATTCATATCTATGTTAGACTGAGATTTGTTAAAGAAATAGTTAAATGATTTATTTTTTCGCACGGCGATGTTAATATTAAAACATTTTAGTATTTCCTGTATGAAGTCTATACGTGAAGAAAATTTTGATGGTATCACCCGGTTAAATGTTTCTTTAGATAATCCATCTGTAGAATCGTATGATTTGACTTTTAATTTAGTTTCTGATTCTTTGGACAAGCCGGATAAATACCAACTTTCTATTTCCATTATAATAACAATAATTTTATTGTTATCTAGATAATTATATTTGTTGGATAATTTTTGTTTTATAGCAGAAATGCAAGAAAAATTATTAATGTCGCTAATAAAATAATAATCTGCGTTCATTGCTTTAATACTTTTCAATAGATTATTTACTCTTTTTTTAGTTTCATTAGCATATGCCCATAACTGAACTAAATCATACTTTTTTTCAAATATTGGAACTAAAATTTTATTAAAAAATCTTTCGTCATCGTTACCTTCTATGAGAATAAACAATCTTCTGTAAGACATTTTATATTTCCAACAAATTCTTTACATATATTTCATCAACACCCATATCATTTTTTAAAAATAATTTAACTTCTTCTTTTTCAAAAGGACGACACATTTTAGAAAATCCATAGCGATCCCTTGATACCAATATTATATCATTAATATCAACATTTTTTAAAAATTCTGGATTATGGGTTGTGATGAGTATTTGTTTCTCATTAGATACATCTTTCATCATACTTATTACTTTGGAAATTAAGTAGGGATGAATATTTTTCCCAGGTTCTTCAATTATAATTAATTCTTTGGTTTCAAAATATAATGCAACAATGAGAGCAGTAATATTTATTGTTCCATCAGATACCAATGAAGCCGGAAGATATTTTGTTTGAGAGTATTTTTCTCGGAATTTTACTAGCAAGGATTTATCAGCGAATCTATCTATACCTAAGTCCTCAATAAACGTCAATATGTCCTTGATTATATTGTTAAATTTTCTTTTCTTTTCTTTGTTTTCTATTATATTCTTCAGGACAAATGCAAGATTACATCCATCTTCCTCCAAATCAGTTTTCCCTTTTATGGGTGTTGCTCTTCGGCACATTTTTGGATCAATATTATAAATGGCAATTTCTTGGAATATTTCAGCGAAATGTAAAGGCATATGAAAGAATAATGTTTCAAGAAGTAATTTTTGTTTAAATTCTTGTTCTAAAAAATATGGAGGGAAAAGTGATTCATTACTTAAACCAATTTTTTTAAGATTTTTAAAATCAATTTCTATTTTACCCTGATCATTCTTTACTAATAATTCACCCTTACTAATAATCGATTCCTCTTCAAATTTTCCTGTTCTTAGATCTCTTTTCAATTTTATAAATTCACATTTTGAATTAAGTTGATCAGTTTTAACTCTAATCCCTGGCTTTAAAGTGCTATGTCCTAGAGAAAACTTATAGATTGTTTCGTATGATTTAATTCCAATAGTTTCTGATTTAATTGTCATAGCAAAACCTATGTGTGAGTCTGAAGATATTTCAATATATAAATCTGGTGATGATCCCAATGTTAAATTTCTTAAAAATTCAATTTCCCCTTGCATGGAAATTGCATTTTCCAAATCATAACCTTCTATATCCCTGAGAAATTCAAATAAATGAACGAAGTTTGATTTGCCTGAAGCATTTGCACCCACTATCACATTAAATTTTCCCAGTTTTATATCAAGATCTCTAAAGCTCTTAAAATTCTTCGCTTTTATTTTTGTGATAGCCATAAATGTCCTTTCAATGTAAAAAAATTATTATTAAAACATAATTTCATTCTGACTTTATGATGTTCATATTACATTCTAATCGATATCAGCTAAATTATTATTGTAATGTACTAATCTATAATACTTATAGACCATCTACAATATAATAATTCATATATCTGACACAATAGATTTTTGCAATATCATGTAATATTTTTGATAAACTTCCTCTATACTACTCTATTTTTATTAAAGTAAAGAATGATTTATGGATTATCATATTTATTTAGATATAGTATATTTCTATGTTGAATTGTGATACATAAGAGTGAGACGGATTGGATATCCTTATTTTGACAGTTCGATTCCCGGATACGTCACAAATATCAGGTTTCTATAAATACTATACTTACAGAGCCAATATATTTACTTGATTTTACTTGATTTAAAGGTAAATTTCGCCGTTTGGCATATAGGTGGCAGATTATATTTAAAACAATGGAATCTATTATATCAAATATCTATTAATCTACAAGAATCCCTTCCCCCACTACTACAGAAAGCATTTATCAGCTATTACAGGACATAAACATACAAAGGGTATGTCAGAGAGAGTTCTGGAGATGCTTATTTTACCATCTTCCCAATTCCAATCTGCTTGAATGTGGTAATCGGATAATATGTTGAGTCCAAGCATATCGTATTCTTGTTAACACATTTTCTTGATCAAAACAAATAATTGTTGGAATATTTAATTCGGTGAATTTTAGATATTCAAATAGTGCTTAATGCGGACAATTGTTGTCCCCCCACCCATAAATGGGTCAAATACTAAATCGCCAGGTTTAGTAAAATGTTTTATAGCTGAACTAGCGAATAAGGGTGAAAATCTTGCCGGATAATTGTAGAAGTTATGTGTGTAACCTGATATTTGATCAGTTCTTGTTACTGATTCATATAATTCTAAAGCTATATTTTTAGGAATGGATATATACAATTCTTTAACTCATTGAAATAATTATAGTTAAATGAATATTTTTTTTATTTAAATATAAAAAATTTACTGATAAAAAAAATAATAAAAAAATGAAATAGACATAATTCTTTTTTTATACGGATTTTTCGATTTACCACCTGAAATTCGCCATATTTTTCAATCCGCTTTTGTTTTAAATTGACTTTCTGGCTTTGCTTTTTTACTACCTACATTAATATTATGCCGAGGCCTTTTTATCGCTTTGGTCTTCTGAAGACCGTTCTGACTTGCCTTCTGGAAGACCATACTTATGCCCTAAACTAACCAGAAACCGTCAAAATCGAAGTATACACCATCATATCATAGGCCAAAAAATACAAACCCTGCTCAACAAACCCCTACCAGCAGGCTATCATGAAGTTGAGTTTAACGGGCAGAATCTGCCTTCAGGTGTTTACCTATATCGCATTCAGGCAGGTGAGTGGCATGATGTGAAGAAGATGGTGCTGCTGAAGTGAGTTGCCTCAATTTGTGGAGTAGCAGGAGAAGCTGTTCCTTTTCTAATAAATATCATAATTCTTATATTAGCTCGTTGATTGAATGCATGCAATACATCCTCAACTCTCTTAAATTATTTAATTTAAAGTCGATAATAAAATTAAGTGTTTGTTCAGATTCAATTTGAAAGAAGAGTAAGTGAATTATTACAAATATAGGCTTAGATTTATATTAATTCTGTCATTTGTTTTCTTATTTTATTATCAATCACTTGCTCAGTTATTAACTGATTCTTTAGAAGTATCAAAGTATGATACTATCTCTTTTGTTGATGACAGTGAATCATCTGGCTATTTATGGGTCGTTACAAATATAGATTCGTTTTATGTTGTTATTGATGGTAATTTTGCCCAATTTAAAAAATTAAAAAGGTGTGACTTATTAAAGTTGCCTTGTGGTCAAAGAAGTATCACTTTAATAAGTCAATTTGATTTAGATGCAAATTTTAAAATTAAAATATTAGAGGATAGTACTATTGTTTATAGAAATTACTTTGGAAAAGATATCAATATTCAAACATATTTAAAATACAGTAGCTATCCTTATCTTATCCAAGGAGTTGATTTTACAAAGAATGATACAATAAATTTTGTTAAAGATGATTACCCTTATGGATATTTATGGTTCGCATCAAATCTTGATTCATTTTGTGTAGTTCTAGATCATGATTATCATAATTATAAAAAACTCTATAAAAATGATTTCTTAAGACTACCGGTTGGTAAAAGAAATATCACAATATCAAGTCCATTTGATATTGATTTAAATTTCAATATCAAGATCTTGCCGGATACTATTGTAGTTTATAAATATTTTTTCAATAAAAATGTCAATAAAAAAATGTACACTAAATTCAGCAGCTATCCACGTTTGATGCAAGGTTATAATTTGATCATTGTAAGCGATAATGATACCGAAATTTGGATGGATGGAAAGTATTTGGATTATGGATATTGCGAAGTCGATACTTTTTCTGGAGAATATAATATTGAAATGGTAAATAAATTTACAGGCAGTATTCAAAATCGAATTCCTGTCGTACAGAATAGAATATCAATCTATGAAATGTATACAAAACCAAATAAGAATATATCACTATACCTAAGCATATTTCCAGGAATTAGTCAATATTATAAAAATGAAAAATTGAAAGGTATTTCTCTATTTGGAATAACTACTTTAGGTTTTATTATGAGTCATATACAACATCAATCTTATCTTGAAAATTATAACCTATATATAGACAGTAAGAATATTTATGAATTAGCAGAAAAGGAATCAGAGGCCTTAAAGTTAGGTAATGAAATGGAACATTATTATAACAAGGCAAAAAAGAATGCATCGTATAGAAATTTGTTTCTCTACTCATCATTAATATTATATTTATACAATTTTATTGATGCTTGGTTTCATGAACCAAAAGGAGGATACAGAAAGAAAAGATCATTGGCAATATTCGATGAATTACAGCCAATAGTACAAAAGGAATCTTTTGGGATAGGTCTCCCACTTAAGATATCGGAGAAAAAAGATGTTTTTACCCATCCGAAAACTCAATTTTCAGAAAAACAATCTAAATTTGGCATTTCATTAAACTCGGGCATTACAGTCCAAAAATCACCCAATAACTTTACTCAATGGTGGAGTCATGGTTTTAATTTAGGAGTTGGATTTGAATATAGGATTATTTCAAACTTTGCATTAAAGGGAGAGATTGATTTTAATTATTTTAGTATTAATCAGGAGAAATTTCTTGAGGATCATGGATATGGCGAAAGGAATTACTCTTTCGATCATGGTGAAGCAATTTTATTTTCTGGTATAGCCAATATAAAATATATTTTACCATTATCGCTTGGTATGATAACCCCATATATAGTTGGAGGAGGAGGAGTACTTCTATTCAATACTTCAGATATTTCTTTCATGGTATTTTCAGGAGTTCCATTTAGTATGCCAGGTATTTCTACTCCCTCTATTTTGATTGATTATGGAATAGGATTTGAGATGCCCATGATCAGAAAAATTAAATTATATACTGAAGCCAAGTATTATTTAGGTTTCACAAAATTTGAGCAAGCTAGATATACTCTGTTTGATAGTACCGAATATACAAAGTATGTCTCAATAAAATTTGGGATTTTATTCTGATAATATTTAACTATTTTAAAAAGTAATATGAAAAATAATTAAAATAAATTCTAATTTATTTTATAAAAAGAAAAAAATAATGAATAACATTTTTAAATTATTCTCTGTTCTATTATTATTAATTTTATCATGCGAATATCCCTCAGGTTTTCACCGAGATAATAGTTACGATCCGTTAGGTAATAATTATATACCATACCCACCATTTAATGTTAAAGCCGATTTTTATGATTATAAAATATTCAGAATTAGCTGGGAAGATAGCAGTTTAGGCGAAATTTCATTTTTAGTAGAGCGACAGATTAATCAAAATAATTATGAATCCATCGCAACCGTTCCAAAGAATGTTAATTTCATACTTGTTGGCGAGTCCCATGTTTACACCAACGAAAGAGAGATCAAAGTGAAGATCGATCCGAGTAGGTTAAGCGTAAAA
>Ga0209427_10003907_pt1 | contig 17360 bp, 19 predicted proteins | sample DeeMarSWOR136_30_FD_187465 | JGI IMG/M metagenome (GOLD analysis project Ga0209427, IMG submission 187465) | Marine sediment microbial communities from White Oak River estuary, North Carolina - WOR-1-36_30 (SPAdes) (version 2) | ecosystem: Environmental > Aquatic > Marine > Intertidal zone >...
TGAAGGTAATTGAAGGGGCCGGCCATAGACTCCGCCACGAGCCCGGTACCATCAGAGCTGTACTTGAATGGCTGAAAAAGAACCATAATCGAACCCGGTAAATTGACCCCTAAAGGTAAAAAGGGGTATAATTATAGTGGAACGTTAGACAAGACGAACTTAAAGGCAGGTTAAACTTGCACGAGTCTTGCGGGGTTTTTGGTATTTACTCCCCTGATGAGGATGTAGCCCGTCTTACCTTCTTCGGATTATTTGCCCTTCAGCACCGCGGCCAGGAAAGCGCCGGTATTGCTACAGCCAATGGGAAAAAGATAGGTATTTATACCGGCATGGGGCGGGTATCTAGTGTTTTCAGTGAAGACTCCCTGAGCCGACTTACCGGCCATATCGCCATCGGACATAACCGCTACTCTACCTCAGGGTCCAGTCGGGCTGCCAACGCCCAGCCCATCATCGTTGGTAATGGCGATGGGACTATCGCCATTGCTCACAACGGCAATATCGTCAATGCCGGGTATCTCCAGAAAGAGCTACTTGATAGCGGTTATGCGTTTCATAGCGGCACGGATACCGAGGTTATCGCCAACCTTATCCTTTCTTCCCCGGAAAAAGACTTGGTATCCAAGATTCAATATGCCATGAGGCGTCTCCAGGGCGCTTATTCTCTGGTGCTAATTACCTCCAGAGAATTGTACGCTGTGCGTGACCCGTTTGGCGTCCGTCCTCTGTGCATGGGTAAACTGGATGGTGGCCAGGTAATAGCTTCGGAGACCTGTGCCCTCGACCATATCGGCGCTGATTCCATTGAAGAGATAAGGCCCGGTGAGATTGTCCGGATTGATGAGAACGGAGTCGAGAAGCATTCCGTAAAATCGGAAAGAAGCGCTTTGTGTATCTTTGAATATATCTACTTCGCCAGACCTGATAGTCTTATTAACGGCAGGCTGCTTTATCCGGTCCGACAGGCGATGGGGGCCGGACTGGCGCGGGAACACCGCGTCGCTGCCGACCTTGTTATGGGGGTCCCCGATTCGGCTACGGCGGCCGGTATGGGTTACGCTCTTGAGTCGGGAATCCCGATGGCTGAGGGACTGATAAAGAACCGCTACGTGGGCCGTACTTTCATCGAGCCGGACCAGCGCATCAGGGACCTCGGCGTCAAGCTTAAGTTCAATCCGCTGCCTCAATTGCTGGATGGCAAGCGACTCGTGGTTGTTGACGACAGCATCGTACGGGGCACCACCACGCCGAGTGTGGTGAAAATCCTGAAAAAAGCCGGGGCAAAAAAGGTCCACATGCGTATCTGCGCCCCGCCCATAAAATACCCCTGCTTCTTCGGGGTCGATATGGCGACGCGGCGCGAGTTGATCGCCTCCCAGAAAACCATACCGGAAATCTGTAGCTTTATCGGCGCCGACTCCCTCGGTTATTTGAGTATCGAGGGACTGATTAAGTCGGTAGGTGCGCCCAGGGATACTTTTTGTCTGGCCTGTTTCACCGGCGATTATCCCATCCCGGTCCAGCTTGAGATGGACAAGCTGGCTCTGGAGCATAATAATGACGAGGAGCATCCTGGAGAACAGGATGATAAGCCCTCGAACGGCATAGATGATGAGCCATGTGAGGGCATTGAAGATGCCTGAACCGGGGATTCTTTAATCTATATTCAGAGTACTCTCTAAATCTTTAAGCCCGCTGCAGAATGCGCAATATCTCGCCCGTTTTCGGGGTCTTGCCGTACGTCAGCAGGAAAGTCCAGAATGCTTTTATCACCAGCCAGAGACCTCCGATACCACTTGGAAATAGTTAGACATCTAGTACTGATAAAATATCTAGTTGAGAAGCTTGACAGAGTTAGGGTAATATATTATGATAGAGTAACAATAGAACAAGTGTTCGTTGCTGGAATAAATAAAGCGGGGTTTTTGTATGGCTAGACTATCGACGAAGCAGCAGAGTATCATGAAATACATTGACCGTTTTCTGACCAGCAATGGGTACCCGCCATCTATCCGGGATATTCAGTCGGGTTGCGGTATCAGTTCGACCTCTGTTGTCGATTATAACCTGAACATACTTGAACGCAAGCAGTATATCCGTCGCCACCCTGACGTATCGCGCGGCATAGAGTTGCTTCGCCGGACCTCGACTCCAGAAGCGACGGTACAGGTGCCGGTTATCGGTCTCATTGCTGCCGGTGAACCTATCCCCGTGCCTACCCCCGATACCTGGGATGTTGCCGCCGTATCCGATACTATCGACGTGCCCCGCGAACTGACACGGAAGAAAAAGGGTGTGTACGCTCTCCGTGTTAAAGGCACATCCATGATTGACGCGCTGATAAACGACGGCGATATCGTCCTCATGCAGTACGTCAATGCTGTTGATAACGGCCAGATGGCGGCGGTATGGCTCCGTAGCGAAAAAGAAGTGACCCTGAAAAAAGTTTATGTGGAACGCGGCCGCGTACGCCTCCAACCCGCCAACAACCAGATGCAGCCTATATTCACCGTTCCCGGCAACGTGGAAGTCCAAGGCCGTGTCATCGCCGTCCTCAGGCAGGTAGCCTGATTATCAAGTCATTTATTATAGACCGGCGTGCACCAGTGCATGTATTCAGGATGGTCGCCCCTGATTACTTTGACGTAAAGGTCCCGTAGCCTGGCGGTAACCTTGCCGACTTCGCCGGTGCCTATCTTGCGGTCATCTATCTCTGAGACGGGCGTCACGTGGGCGGCGGTACCGGTAAGGAAACACTCGTCGGCCGTGTACAGTTCGCATCGGTCTATCGACCGATGTATGGTCTCGATTCCAAGTTCCTTTTCCGCCAGTTCTATCACCGTATTGCGGGTAATCCCCATGAGGATATTGTTGGTCACGGCCGGGGTCACCAGCTGGCCGTCCGTTACTAGGAAGATATTTTCACCGCTCCCCTCGGATATATGGCCGTCCGGTGCCAGCATTATGGCTTCATCGTAACCGCCGCTTTGCGCTTCCGTTTTCGCCAGGGCGTTGTTGATGTAGATGCCGGCAGCCTTTATCTGCGGCGGGATGACGTTATCCTCGGGGCGGTGCCATGACGAAACGCAGCAGCGGGCTTTGTCCACGTCCAGATAAGGCCCCCAGGGGATGACGAACATGAAAAAGTCGTGCTCCAGGTTATGCAATCGAACTCCCAAAGCCTGCGAGCTCGTATAGGCTACCGGTCTGATATAGATGTCCTCTTTGAAGCCACACTTGGACACCAGTTCCACGGTCAATTCGCACATTTCGTCTACTGAATGGGGAAGGTCTATCATCAACACCTTGCATCCATTCACCAGGCGTTTGAAGTGTTCTTTAAGACGGAAGATATAGGTCTGCTGCTGCTCATCGTTCCAGTTACCCCGGATACCCTCGAAAATTGCCGTACCGTAATGAAAGGAATGTGTCATTATCCCTATCTTGGCTTCCTCAAGAGGCATTATCTTCTTTTGAAAATAGGCATACGATGGCATGGCAGGCTCTCCTTTCCGATACCGTTCATTATACCCAGTATGAGAGTGGAAAAACAAGTGGTGTTATCGGGGAGTGTTCCGTCATGGTATAATACAGCGCATACGTACAGGAATTACCGTCGATGTCTGTTGAAGATAAACCAGAAAATAACCGTGAAATCACCGGAGAGCCGGCACCGGGACAGTCGGTGGATAGTACGGTCCCCTCTCGGCACACGGTCTTCAAGAAAATCCGCTCCAGCCGGTTTCTTTCCCGGCGGACCTGGATATGGATAAAGCGTGGCCTTATCCCGCTGCTGGGTCTGCTGATGGCGCTGGGTATAATCCTCGGTGTTGTCTTTTTCTATCGTTATAATCCGGATATATTTGACAGGCTGGAGACTTACGGCTATCTCGGTGTTTTTATCATCAGTATAGTCTTTAATGCCACCATAATCTTGCCTCTGGGTAGTATCTCGGTGGTTATATCCATGGGAGCAACCATGGCTTCGCCGTTGCTGGTCGGGCTGGCGGGAGGCGCCGGAGCGGCTATAGGTGAAATGACCGGCTACCTGGCTGGACGCAGCGGTCAGGGTCTGTTTAAAAAGAGCAGGTTGTATCTACGGATAGAGGGGTGGGTGAAAAGGTGGGGGTGGATAGCAGTTTTTCTCATGTCGGGTTTTCCGGCTGTCTTCGATATCGTCGGGCTTATTGCCGGGGCTCTCCGCATGCCGTTGTGGAAGTTTTTCCTCGCCTGTGCTGCCGGACGCATAATATCCTATATCGTCGTAGCCTACACGGCCGATCTGGGATTTAAGTTTATCCCCTGGATGGACTAGTTTTTTTACGGATTTTCAGTACCAGCAGCGAGCCGACGATAAAGTATATCACGCACATTAGCAGCACGAAATCGTAACCACTATTAACGCTGAGGCTGTTGAAGTGGTCTACAGCTGGCCCGATAGCGCGCGCCAAGGCGGCACCACCAGTCGTGGCTATATTGGCGATACCGAGGTAGCGTGCCTCCTCCCCCTTTTCGACCAGATCGGTAGCCAGCGCCCAGTTGGCACTGTTAAAAGCACCAAGTCCGATGCCGATAAGACCCGATGCCCACAGTATGGTGTTGTACTGCTGCGATAGATAGATAATACCGATGCCCAGTCCACCCAGCAGTCCGGCGGTAATGATTATAGGTTTACGCCCGATTTTGTCGGATAAATAACCGGCCGGCCAGGCCACTGCCAGCATGCCGATGACGCCGAAAATGGCGAATTCCGCTGTCGAACCGGCCGGGGTTTCCACGCCGATGACGTCCTCGAGGTAGTATAGAGCCCAGGTCTGGATGGTGGTAAATGCCATATAGATAAGGGCACGGGAGACCAGAAACCATTTCATTTCGGATTTGGCGGTTACCTCTTTTACTGTCTCCCAGAGTGCTTTGAGTGCTGAGCGCGCGCGACCAATCGGGACACCCGGTTTTTCTTTAACGGTTAGAGCCGTGGCAATCATCGCTCCCAGCATCGTCACCCCCAGTATGAGGATTACCAGCCACAGCCAAAGGCTTTCGTCTCCCGTCGAGTATCTGTCCATCAGCTCGCCGGTGATGAAAACAAAAACCACTGCCCCGATAACCTCTAAAAGGGCTTTAACGCCCGAAGCCAGCCCGTACTTATTCCGGGGTACCAGGTCGGGAATGAAAGCTTGGAAGGGACCCTGCGCCGTATTGGTAGCTATATTGAGCAGGCAGTAAACGACGAAAAGGGTGGCGAAGCTGCCCGCCAGGCCTACACCGGGAAGAAAACACAGGGTGGCAATTGTTCCGATAATGATGAAAGGTCGGCGCTGCCCCCACCTGAAGCTGGAGCGGTCGCTGATGGCCCCGGCTATCGGTTGGGCCAGCATCGCCAGTAATAACCCTGAAAGCGTCATCAGGCCCAGATAGGTGTTTTTCTGTGTCTCGGGAACGAATTCCTGCAAGCGCATTTGCAGGATAATCCAGTGCATACTCTGCCATAGCGCGGTAATGGCAAGACTGAAAATCGATATCTTTACATAATCCCAGCGACGGAAGCTTGTGATGATGTTGTTCGACATGGCTATTATCGTCACCAGCATACCAGAGGAAGCTGGAACGAGGCAAGAAAAAAGGGTAATCAGAGGTGAACCATTTTATAATCTGGTCAGGTTCGGTATATAATTCATACTAACATGGCAGCACGTTACCCGCTCATCGAAGAAATCCACATGGCCCCGGAACCCCTCTGGTGCTTTGAGGTATTCGCGAACCGTCCTTACAGCTTTTTCCTCGATAGCGGCATGGACCCCGGCAAGCTGGGTCGGTATTCCTTCATGGGCAGCGACCCTTTTCTGGTTCTCCGGAGTCGTGGCGATGAAATAACGGTTATTCGGAACGGGACGGAGGAAATCAGGCGGGGCAACCCTTTCGACGTGCTCAGGGAATTTCTGGATTTATATTCTTTAGAGGTTCAGCAGGCTCCTGTGCCTTTTGTTGGTGGCGCGGTCGGCTATTTCAGCTATGACCTCGGTCGTTTCATCGAGCGCCTGCCGGATACCGCCGTCGACGATTTGCAGCTCCCCGAATGCTACCTGGCTTTTTACGATGCCGTGGTGGCTTACGACCACCTCGCCGGTAAGACCTTTGTCGTCTCCACCGGCTTCCCGGAGCTGGATGAAAATAGTCGGCTCCGCCGAGCGGAGGACAGATTGAAAGAGTTGAGGAACCGGATTTTACTCAGTCCGCCTCCGCAGGAGATAAAAGAGGCCCCTGCCGATAAGGGTGCCAGGCTCAGAGGCAACTTCACTCATGATAACTACCTTAAAGCGGTGGAAACCACCCGCGAATACATCTGTGCCGGTGATATATTTCAGGTGAATTTATCTCAGAGATTCGAAGCTGATATCACCGTACCGCCTTACGAACTCTATAAACGACTGCGCAGGATTAATCCGGCTCCCTTTGCTAACTACTTCGGTTTCGACGGCGTCAGTATTGTCGGCGCTTCGCCGGAGAGGTTTCTCAAGCTCCGTGGCGACCGGGTGGAGACCCGTCCCATCAAAGGTACCAAGCCGCGCGGTAAAACTCCCCGGCAGGACGATGAACTGGCGCGGAGCCTGCTGGCCAGCGTCAAGGACCGGGCGGAGAACGTCATGATTGTCGACCTGGAAAGGAACGACATCGGTAGGGTCTGCCGCTACGGCACCGTCAAGGTCACCGAGCTTGCTATTCTGGAGACTTATCCTACGGTTTTCCACCTGACCTCCACGGTGGTCGGGCAGCTCGGGGAGGGCAGGGACCGCATCGACCTGTTGAAAGCCACTTTCCCCGGGGGTTCCATCACCGGCGCGCCCAAGGTACGTTCTATGGAGATAATCGATGAACTGGAGCCGACCCGCCGCAGCGTTTATACCGGCTCGCTGGGTTACCTGAGCTTCAACGGGGATATGGACCTTGATATCGTTATCAGGACGATTATCGTTAAAGATGGGAGGGCTCATTTCCAGGTGGGAGGAGCTATTACCTATGATTCCGACCCTGAAGCTGAATATCAAGAGACCCTCGATAAGGGCAGGGCGATGATGCAGGCCCTGGGTCTGTACCCTGATTCTGATGTGGAAGTTCTATCATGATTCTGATTATTGATAATTACGATTCGTTTGCCTACAACCTGGTGCAGTACCTTGGCGAACTGGGACAGGAGCCGGTGGTCTATCGCAACGACGCCATTACTCTGGAGGAAATAGAGGCTATGCAGCCGGGTCATATCGTGATTTCGCCTGGTCCCTGTACCCCGCTGGAAGCCGGCATTTCCAATGATATCGTCAGACATTTCCGCCGGAAAATACCCATCCTTGGGGTGTGCCTGGGACACCAGTGCATCGGCTACGTGTACGGTGCCACCATCAAGCGGGCCGAACTGCCCGTGCACGGCAAGGATTCCGTGATTCACCACGATGGCGAGACGGTTTTTAGAGGCATTAAGTCTCCTCTCACCGGGGCGCGGTATCACTCGCTGGTCATCGACGCGACTACCCTGCCTTCGGTGCTTGAGGTGTCGGCAAAGACTGAAGAAGGCGTTATCATGGGTGTCCGCAATCGGCACGATGTCGTCGAGGGCGTGCAGTTCCACCCGGAGTCTATACTGACGCCGGACGGACATGGTATTTTATCTAACTTTTTGAGTATGTCTGTACCGGCAGGGAGGAAGTGATGGCAGAGAATATTTACATAAACGGTTCGCTAGTACCCCGTTCCAAGGCCCGTATATCGGTCTTCGACCATGGTTTTCTCTATGGTTACGGACTCTTTGAGACGATGCGCGCCTACGACGAGAACATATTCCTCCTGGACAGGCATGTCGCCCGACTTACAAAGTCGGCGAAGAGTATCGGGATAAATCTTGCCGGAATCGACCTTAAAAAGGCCTGTCGTGACACACTTACAGCCAATGCACTCCAGAGCGCCCGTGTCAGACTTACCGTCTCGCACGGCGATTCCGCTGAATTTCCCTGGCTGGAAGCGGGAAACCGTCCCACGGTGGTTGTTACCGCCAGGGAATACCAGCCTTATTCACCGCAGGTATACGGCCGGGGCTTTAAGGCTGGTATATCGTCGTATCGGCGCTCCCGGTATTCATCGCTTAGCGGTATAAAGTCTACCAATTACCTGGTTAATGTCCTCGCCCGGAGAGAAGCGACACTGGATGGACTTGATGAATCGATGCTGCTTAACGAAGATAGCTATATTACCGAAGGAAGTACATCAAACGTCTTTTTTGTAAAATCGTCAGGACTGATGACGCCGCCGCTGGAAAGCGGTATCCTGCCGGGTATTACCCGGGCACTGGTGATGGAGATAGCCGGTACGCTGGGAATAAACGTTGCCGAAGAAAATGTTTCTTCGGCTGACCTTCAGCATTTTGAAGAAGCGTTTTTAACCAGCTCGATGATGGAGATAATGCCGCTAGTGGCGGTAAAGCAGCAGAACGGAAAAGTTATTACTATAAGTTCTGGCAAACCGGGTGAAATCACACGGCGACTGGTGTCCGCCTACAAGGAAAGGGTAAAAAAAGAGACCAGAATATAGTGATTATATCTACCAGAACTCAACCTGGGAGATGTTCTCGGTTTCCCGTATTATCTTCCTGATTTTTCCCCTCGTCGCTTTGTCCGTAATCGGCTCCACTTCCGATACTGCCAGTCCGTCCTTGTCTTTAGTGATATCTTGACTGATGATATAACCGGGTACCAGCGCCGAGGTGTAGTCGGCGTTGCCGCAGCAGGATGAGTCCACCACGGCACTGCTCAGGACATAGAGGATTTCCCGCCCGTCGATTTTTATTACGGACTCTTTTTCGGGGGTATAGTGTCCGGCGGGGACTGCGATATCCTGGTTTAGTTTGAGATGGGTGTATTTGATCATATCTCGCTTACCGTTTCTACGGGTAGACCGCGAGTGATTCAAGCCCGGTCGTCTCGGGCAGGCCCAGCATGATGTTCATGTTCTGGATGGCCTGTCCTGCCGCTCCTTTGACCAGATTATCGATGCAGCTGATAACCACCAGTCGGCCAGTACGTCGGTCGATGGTGGGAAAAATATGGCAGTAGTTGCTGCCCAGGGTATGTTTGGTATGAGGCGGAGACTTAACCACTCTCACGAAAGGCTCGTCCTGATAAAAATCCTCGAAATATTTGACCAGCTCGTCCTCCCCCGTTCTGCCCCCCGCCACTTTCCCCGGCACCAGGCTGGCGTAGGCAGTGGTGAGTATGCCGCGGGTCATCGGTACTAGGTGAGGCACGAAGGTTATCGCGAACGTCTGCTTTTTCGCCAGCGCCTCTATCTCCTGGGTTATCTCGGGCAGGTGGCGGTGTCCTTCCAGCGCGTAGGCGGAGGTATCCTCGTTAGCTTCGCTATAATGGGTGTTCAGCTTGAGAGTTCTCCCTGCCCCGGAAATCCCGGATTTGCTATCGAAAATAATATCGGGTGCGACCAATCCCGCCTTGATAGCGGGAGCGATGGCCAGTATCGCCCCGGTGGGATAGCAGCCGGGGTTGGCTACCAGCTTCTCGGTGACGATCATATCGCGGTGTAGCTCGGGAAGACCGTACACCGCTTCCTCCAGCAGGCGCGGTGCCGGGTGGGTAAAATCGTACCAGCGCGGATAGTTTTCGGCTTCTTTCAGACGGAAATCGGCGCTGATGTCCACTACTTTGGCCTCTCCCTCCAGCATTGGTATTATTTCCTGGGCGCTTTCCTTATGCGGCAGGGCGGAGAAAATGAAATCGACAGCCTCCAGGTGAGGGGTGATGGTTAGGTCGATGCCTGCAAAGTGAGGGAAGACCTCAGCCAGGGGTTTACCGGCATTACTCCGTCCCGTAACCGATGTCAGTTCCACCTCAGGGTGCCGGCAGAGCAATCGCGCCAGTTCTATTCCGGCGTAACCCGTCACGTTAATGATTCCGACCCGGGTTTTGGCCATAAAATACCCCTTCTTTCCTCTTGATTATGAGTATAGCATAAGCGTCGCCTGATTTGTACTGAGTAGGGAAAAATCAGGCTGATTTCACGTGATATTATCCATTTGGGGAAAATTTTTTGAAGAAATTTGGTTTTGAGCCCAAAAAAGTATCATTTGAGCCTGTTTCCCTCTTGACATGAGCGTAACAATGGTTTATTGTTTAAAGCAAATACCACTAAGGAAGGAGGAAAACATGCAAGCATATTGTGTGAAGTGCCGTGCCAAGAAGGAGATGAAAGACCCGAAGTCCATCACCATGAAGAACGGCAAACCGGCAACGCAGGGTGTATGCCCGTCCTGCGGCACCAAGATGTTTAGAATCGGCAAGAGTTAAGCCGATTTTTTTAATTTAAAGGGATTGATATATAATAACAAAGCTGGATATTTACCGATTTAGGGATATCCAGCTTTTTTTATGTGGACTGTTTGCGCCGGTTCTATGAACGATAGGTGACGTATTTGTTAACTAGGTCGACGGTGTTTACGGCGTTCAGCTTGTGAAATACCAGCGAGAAGCGGTCCTCCAGTTCCTTCATTATCTCACTGAGATTGGACTCGGGGAGGTTCCAGAGTTCTTTTTTATAGTCCCCGAAAGCTTTCTTACGGGTCTTGTACTGGAATTGCTCGTCTGTTTCGTCTGATTTCCGCTCGTCTCTGTACTTTACAGCGATGTGCCCGTATATCTCGTCCCGCAGTTCCCCGGGGAAGTGCGGGCTGTCGTAGACGATGTTTTGAAAGCCGGTAGCCAGGTGTACCTCGACGGTCCCAACTTTGGGGAACATGTCGAAAGCCTCGTCGGGCAGGGTCGAAGCGCCGTGCTGTACCGCCCCGCCCATGCCGTACTCCTCTCGGGCCAGCTTGGATAGCTTTTTCAAAACATCGAAATCTATCTTAACCCGGGCAATCGACCCGTCGGGCAAAACGACACCGCCGTGGGCCGTGCCGGTCTGAACGCTGATTTTGGATATCCCGTTGGCGTCTTTCCCCAGCGCTTCTCTATATCCCTTCATGAACGCTTTTAGGTCGCCAACGGTGCTGTTTCCTTTGCCTATCTCCCCGATTTCCCCTCCGACCGATACCATAACGCCCTCCGGCTGGATATCACGTATGAATTGAGTCATTTCGGCGGTTATCCTTGTATTCAGAGTCTGTTGCTCTACCAGGTCTTCTTTCTCGATATCCACCAGCGTGGAAGCGTCGATGTCTATATTATAAAAACCGGCATCTACCGCCTCCCGAATCAATTGTTTGATATCACTGATTTCCTGATCGTGATCTTCCCGGAACATCTTCCGCCTTACCTGAAAGTGGTCGCCCTGGATAAATACGGGACTCGTAAAATTCTCGCGGATGGCGGCGGCGAGTATGCAGGCTGTATATTCGGCTGGAGACTGCAGCGTATAGTCTATTTCCGAGCGGGCAATCTCGAAGATGAAAGCGCCAACCCTGTCCTTAATAGCCGCCCTGAAGACGGCCCGGGCGGTATCGTAGGTAATCCCCCGGATGTTTATCGCCGGCACGGTAATGTTCTGGTAGAGTCCTTTGCCGGACGCTTCATAGAGCCCCTGTATGCTGGCGGGGACGATGCCGCTTTCCAGTGCCATCTCACGAATTATCCGCCGGTATTCCTCTTTCTGTTGACTGTCGGTGCTGAATACCGCCGTTTCAATAAGTCTGTCAATATTATCGCTTTTTCCGCTGTTCATGCTTCTTCTTCCCGTTCAGTATGGTGCGGCGTCCGTTGTACCTGTCTTGGTCATACTCCACGGTCGGGTCGACCCGGCTTAATTTACCGTAGATATTTTCCAGGTGGCAAAAACCAATTTGCCCACCTTTAAGGCATACCATATTGCCGAAATTCTGTTTTACTACCAGGTCGACGGCGGCAATCCCATAGTACCTTCCCATCCTGCGGTCGTAGGCACACGGGGCGCCGCCTCGCTGTAGATGACTGAGTGTGACGCTTCTGGTCTCCAGTCCGGTACCCTTCTCAATCTCATCGGCGACATACTGCCCGATGCCGCCGAGGGCTTTATGCCCGAAGCTGTCGACCCCCTTTTTCTTCACGACCTCGGTGCCGCCTTTCTGTTTGGCGCCCTCAGCCACGATGATGATTTCGTACCTGGCACCGGACCGGCTGCCCTCAAGTACCAGTTCGTTAACCCTGTCCATGGAGAAGTCGTGTTCGGGAATGAGGATAATATAGGCGCCGCAGGCCTCGCCTCCCCGCAGTGCCAGCCAGCCCGCCGTCCTTCCCATCGTCTCCACGACGAATATCCTCTTGTGAGAACCCGCCGTGGTTCTCAGCCTGTCGACTTCCTCGGTGATGACATTCAGAGCGGTTTCGTATCCCAGCGTGTATTCCGTTTCCGGGAGGTCTTTGTCTATCGTTTTGGGAATGCCGACAACATTAACGCCTTCCCGGGACAGCCTGGTAGCAATCGCCAGGGTACCGTCGCCGCCGATGGCAATCACGGCGTCAATGCCGCGTCTCCTGATATTATCTATTACCAGCTTGGAGCACTCGTTTTTCGGGTCGTACGGACTGAACCGCGAGGTGCCCAGCATCGTACCGCCGTACCTGTCCCACGTTCTCACTATGTCCGAGTCCAGATGCACTATCCATCCCTGGTCGGAGCCGGGACTGGACAAATCGATGTTTGCCAGCCCTTTCCATCCATCGCGGATTCCCAGGACTTCGTAGCGTACCCCTCTTTCCTCTTCAAGGCGTTCGTCCAGGGCGGTTTTGACGACCCATTTTAGGGCGGGATTAAGCCCGGCGCAATCGCCGCCCCCGGTCAGGACGGCTATTCTACTTCTTTTCATAGTATCGTTATTATAAGTTTAGCATTACCCGCTGTCAAAAGGCTAACGGAGGCCATTTCTAGCCCCTCCGCTTGCTCATCTTGAACCACGGATGGAAACTGATAATCGAATCCTTCGGCATACGTTGGTGGTTCTCTCTTCTCATCGTCATATCCATTGCCATGAGGTAATCCCCAATGCGGTCGGGCATGAGGAAATGCTCCCCGACGTATTCCCTGGCTCTTTGTCCGATAGCCTGGGCCGCTTTTCGGTTTTTCAAGAGATTCAGCACCCTTTTACCCGTTTTATAGGCTGTCTCGTAAAAATAACCGGTATCGCTGTCCCTTATCTGTAGAGGTATTGCCCCCACGTTGGCAGCGATTACCGGCTTGGCTTTCCATAGGGCCTCGGTGATAACCAGACCGAATCCTTCACGCGTAGAGGGCTGCATGATAACGTCCGCCGCGCGTTGGAGGGCGTTTACTTCCTTCCAGTTTTCCAGGCGGTTGGCTAAAGAAAGGTTCAAAATACGGATGTCCTCGTCATTTTTGATGTCTTCATATAGTCTTGCCAGAATGCGTTTGCCTTCGGGGTCGTCGGAGGCCATGCCCCCGGCCAGGATAAGCTGGCATTTCATCTCTTTCCTCACGAAGCGGAAGGCGGCTATCGTCCTGTCCAATCCTTTCCAGGGATCGAACCTGCCCACCTGAACTACCGTCGGGATGCTTTTATCTATGTTGTATCTGGCAAGGACCTGGTCTATCTCCGACTGACTGAGTTCGCGGTTCTTCTCGGAAAGGGGGTCGATAAAAGGCGGTATGATAAAGCTGGGTAACGGCCAGCGCGTAACCACGTAATGAGCGGCGGAGAATATTGCCGCATCGTAGGGAGACATCCAGCTGGTCATGAAGTCCCAGAGTCCGGGATTGTCATCCATGGGGGTCTCTTCGATATCTATATGGCACCGCCAGAGCCAGGTTTCACCCTGCTTTTTCAGGTGGCGCGCCAGGCCCAGTGGTTGGGGGTCGTTGACCATGATGATATCGTAATAACCATCGACGATGTCGCTGCGGGCGCAGTCGGCAATGGTACAGTAGTAAGCCCTTTCCATTTCCTGGCTGAAGGTTCCCCTCATTCCCTGGAGGAGGTTGTGTAGCCCTTTGGTACACTCGAAAAACTCGTCATTACCCTTGATGACCTTCCATTCCGTCTCCACCCCGAGGTTATTCAGGAATGGCACGGAGCTGTACAGCATCTCGGCCACCCCGCCACCCTGAGCGGTGGCATTGAGCTCCAGGACCTTGATACCCTTCAAACGTTCTGCAGCCTGCATCACCCTTTCCGTTCTGGCCTCACCCAGAATTGACTTATAGTCTTTAAGTTGCGGTGCGGTAAAGTGACGGCAGTTGTAACGTTTACTATAAACAACACCTCCCGGAAGTGTTGATATTCCCGCGATTGATAAATCTTTAACTATGGTTTTTTTGCGGCCGTTTCCGTGTTTCCGTTTTATCGGTGTCTTGCCGGCTATAGCCATGAATACCCTCCTTTGAAAAGGCTCGTTTACTCTCACCGGAGTGTATATATTATGGGTAAAGTATGCCTAATATAAGATATTGTAGTAATCATATGATGGCGACTCTATCCGAACAAGGGTGTAAGCCTTGATAGTAACTCAGGGGTAGCAGGTATTATTTGAGATAAATCACCAAAAAAGACGGTAAAAACAAAGAAAAATGTCAGGAAAATGTAATGCTCCCCAACTCGGGACGGACTGGACTTCTCTCTGAAAAGGTAGTAAAATTCTAAAGTATTGAGGATTTGAGAACTGACATGGCTTTTTAATATGCATACTGAAATAATTATGATGGTAAAATCAGAGCACTGACCTCTCGAAAGGCGGTGCTTTTTAGATTAAGGAGGTAAAGATAATGCAATCTAGCCTCATTGGAAAGATAGAAAAAGCCAAACGCTACGCCGAGGAAAAAAACCGTGTTACTTTTAAAGAACTGGCTGTCAGATTCCACGGCGAGAACAGCGATTACGATACGAGCTTTAAAGACGGCAAGTGGCATTGCACCTGTAGTTTTTTCTCCAGCTGGGGCATGTGCAGTCATACCATGGCCATGGAGAGAATTTTGGCTGAAATGCTACCTCCTGAAGCGATCACCACTCAGTATGATATGTCAGAGTAAACATCCGGCGGGGCTGTATTGAATTTTACGGAAAAACTGGCTGGTGCTGTTGAAAAAAACCGGAGTTTACTCTGCGTTGGTCTTGATACCGACCCCGCCTTAATACCGGCGAATCTGAGTATCTTTGAATTCAACCGGGCGATTATAGACGCTACTGCCGACCTCGTATGCGCCTATAAGCCCAATATCGCCTTTTATGAATCCCTCGGCAGCAGCGGTCTGGACGCCCTCAAGCGTACCCGCGAATATATCCCGCCGGAAATCCCGGTAATCATCGACGCCAAACGGGGAGATATCGGCAATACCGCCCGGGCCTATGCCCGCGGCCTTTTTGAATACTTTAACTTTGATGCCGTCACGGCGAGTCCTTATCTCGGCTATGATTCACAGGAGCCTTTTATCGAGTATGCGGACAGGGGGATATTCGTGCTCTGCCGTACCTCCAACGCCGGTGCCGTCGATTTTCAATCACTCTTCTGTGAAGTGGAGGACGGCACAAAGCCCCTTTATGAGGTTGTTGCCGCTAAAGTAAACGGTTGGAACACCCGCGGTAACCTGGGCTTGGTGGTAGGTGCCACTTACCCCGAGGAACTGCAACAGATTCGGCGTGAATATCCGGAGATGCCTTTGCTCATACCCGGCGTCGGTGCGCAGGGAGGCGAGCTTTCGCAGGTGGTGAGATACGGCGTTGATGCCAAAAGGCAGAGGACTATTATCAACTCCTCGCGCCAGATTCTCTACGCATCGAAGGGTAAGGATTACGCCGCAGCCGCCCGCCGGGCAGCTCAGGAATTGAGAGACAGCATTAACCAGTTTCTGACGGCGATTTAATACCTGGTGGTATCTGTATCATGTTATCGGATATTCACATCGGCGATACCGTCCGACTGAAGAAGGTTCACCCCTGCGGCAGTTACGAGTGGCAGGTGGTCAGACTGGGAGCCGATATCGGCATCAAGTGTCTCAAGTGCGGTCGACGCGTCCTCCTGGAGAGGAATATATTCGAGCGCAGAGTCAGGGAGGTTATCTCCCCCGATAAAAAAGACTGACCGATTATTGATTGGACATCATTCAATCGCTTCCATTATGATAGTATCCGAGAAGGAGGAATTGATAAAATGGCTGAAGGCAGATATGACAAATATGTAAAAATAAAGCCCTCGATGGATTTTACCAAGCTCTATCCGGCGCTGACGGCCCCATCTTTCCATGTCCACGGCAGGGAATGGAATTCGGCATATCGTATGGACTGGTTTTGCGTCACCGAGCCTTTTCTGATGATTAACGAGCCTCATACCCACGACTTCGACCAATTCCTGGCTTTCCAGGGGGGTGACCCCACTCACGTTAATGATTTTGACGCCGACGTCTGGCTATACATGGGGGCGGGGGATGAGCAGGAGAAACTGGTTATTAACCAGGCCTGCTTTGTTTACATACCTGCCGGTCTTGTACACACGCCCCTCGAGTTCAAGAGAATCGGTAAACCCATCGTTTTTATGGATATCGCTCTCGTTGCCGAGTATATCAGGAAACCCGAGGAAGAAAAGTAGTCTGCATTACAGGGGCAGGTAATCTGATACTATCAAAAGACCTTTAACGTTTCAGTAGATAACAATTTATCTAGTTACTCGTTGCTGCGGCTTTACTTATTGACGTGCTGCCGCTCCCTTCTTGGTGCAAAATACTGGCGACTGTCTTACTCAGGTGATGAGCACTCAGCGGCTTGATAAGGTACATGGATGCGCCCATACGCAGTGTCCTCCGGCGCTGTACCGTTTCGGCGATAGCGGTAAGAACTACCACGGGTACTTTCGAAATTGCCGGATTCCCCTTTATTTCCTGAAGTATTGACCATCCGTCGGGTCCGGGTAATCGCAGGTCCAGCAAAACCAGAGAAACAGGATTATTGTTTATCATTTCCAGTCCGGTTCTGCCGTCGTTAGCCCGGATAACCCGGTACCCCTCCAGTTCCAGAACCCGCGAAATGAAATTTTGGATGTCCAAATCATCTTCTATTATCAGTACTGTCTTTATCTTGGTTTTACTGGTCATGGCTTCGGTCTCTGTTAATGCCTGTAAGCAAACGACCTTATAGCCTTATAAAATGTATCTTCTGTTTCTGTGTCTGGCTCTGGATAAAGAGACGGCTAGATGTAATCTTACTACAGAAATGTTAATTTGTCAAATAATGTGTCAAATGACATTATATACGATGGTAATAACATGACAATTGTCATATTGTCTTGCTGATATTGGGCATATTTCATTCCCGTTATTTCCAATAAATTTGGAAACTGGTTTGAGTATGGGTCTTGTCAATGGTAATGACTTGATGCTATGATGAA